>ERZ724523.2137-NODE-2137-length-11358-cov-4.236397_pt1 | contig 11358 bp, 8 predicted proteins | sample MGYA00376056_ERZ724523 | MGnify/ENA primary metagenome ERZ724523 (study PRJEB28724, sample SAMN07190888) | wastewater metagenome | isolation source: influent of sewage treatment plant in Hong Hong | place: USA: Christiansburg, Virginia | collected 2016-03-01 ... | reverse complement strand
ACTCGCACCGGACCAACTTGATGCGCAAACTGGGGCTTCATGATGCCCAGGGGCTCACTCGCTTTGCACTGAGACGGGGCCTGATCTCGCCCGAGTGAAACCGCGCTCGCTCAGGTTACGAAAATCGCGTGTTGGCCTTCATCTTGGCCAGTCCCTCTTCCACGGTATAGCGCGGCATGTAACCAAGATCGCGTCGCGCTTTGTCACCGTTGAGGACGCAGTCGCGGGCCATCACCATCGCGGCATGTCGGGTCAGTAGCGGATCGCCTTTGAGATGGAGACCTCGCCACAGCAGCTCACAGAAGGCACCCACACCGTCAGCCAGCCAGCTGGGTATGCTCCGGTTTGGCAGTTCGACACCAGCGGTCTTTGCCATGGCCGAGACGATCTCTTTCATCGTGCGCTGTCCATCGTCGAGGATGAAATACGCCTCACCGCCCGTTCCGCGAGTCAGTGCCAGCCTGATCGCTTCCACCAGGTTTTCGATGTACGTGGTCGAGGTCTGGGCGCGGCCCCCATCGATCCACGTCCACTTGCCCTGTTTGGCAATGAGCGTGATGACCGGGAGCAGGGTCTGATCGCCTGGACCCCAGATGAAGCGTGGCCGGAGCACCAGAGTCGTAAAGCCCGTCGTGTTGGCGTCTCGAACAGCCTGTTCGGCGAGTGCTTTGGTGCGGCAATAGGGATAGGGACTCTGAAACGCCAGAGGATACGTTTCATCGACGCCTCGCAGGTGCTGTCCATGGACCAGTGCGGCCTCGGTGCCGATGTGGATGAAGCGATGGACGGATGCGCTGCGCGCTGCTTCGAGCATTCGCTTGGTCCCACCGACGTTGATGCGATCCCAGGCGTCCTTTGGGCCCCATGCCTCGACGTAGGCTGCTGAGTGCACGACGATCTCGCTCGGTCGCAGATGCTCTGCGGTGACGTCATCGAGGCTACATCGTACGGGCTCCGCCCCGAGTGCTCGGATTGCGGCATCGCTTTTTTCCGAGCGGGACATCGCTCGTACGGTGTGGCCATCGGCGAGCAGTCGCCGAGTCGCTGCGCCACCGACAAACCCGGAGGCACCGGTGATGAAGATGTTCATGTGGATTCCTTGGCGGAGTGGGGTGGGGCTGGACGATGTGCTGCAAACGGTAGCGAGGTGTGCTGAGGAAAGCTAGCGTACACCCGAGTCGTAGCCCTGACGGCGCTGTTCTGCGGAGGCAGGGAGCAGCTTCCAGAGCTTTTCAACGATGTCGCGCAGCTTTTCGGTTTCGCCAGCGGCCAGGGCCTGGTTGCCCTGCTGGACCAGGCTCTGGGCTCGTGCTTGGTCACTCGCTCGTTCGACGTGCGAAAGAGCGTCGCGGAACTCATCTTCCCAGACATCGGGATTGCGATAGTAGGCAGCAGTGGCCAGCTCGTTGGCGAGTCGGAGCTGGCGCTGTAACTCGCTGCCGTCTTTGCGGTTCTGGGCCTTTTCGACGGAAGAAACCACATCGCTGAGCAGCCGCTTTTCGGACTCAGTCCCCCAGCGGGTCACCAGCATGCTGGCTCCGGTCACCTGCCGCACCGCTTTGCGGGACAGCTCCGGCCAGTGTTTTTCGACTTCCAGTTCATCGATGAGCGCATCTAACTCGATGAGGGAACGACGAGCCTTCTGCGCTGCATCAGCATCCCCACCCTTGGCGGCAGCAATGTCTCGCTCCAGCTCGACCACGATTTTCTGCGGCTTGTTGAGTCGCTCTAGTGTGCTCTTCTGGCCTTGTCGGAACGCGTTGGCGCGCAGCTCCGCCATGCGATCGGTTGCTGACTTGAGGCTGGCTTCTAGCACTGAGACGCTGGCTTCTGGCACCAGGAGCTGGGCAACGTGCTCGAAGACCTGATTGAGAGACGGCACCAGGGCGCGGGCCGAGAGCTGACCGCCGCGATCGACTTCCAGGCTGACCTGAACTTGCGAGCCACCGGGTAGGCTCGCCTTGATCTGCGTGCTCTTGATCTCTAGCGTCCCCACCAAACGGCACAGGTGGGCCTGCTCGTATTCGCCCTGGACGACGGGGATCTTGAGAGCAAACTCTTCGCGAGAGCTGGCCCCAGTCGGAGCGACGCTTTCGACGGTCGTGAGCGAGATCGTTCGACGGGCGGGTAGGGGCGTCCCCTTTTCGAAGAAGACCTGCACCGTGTTGCTGGCGCGGGCGACGCCAATCGTGCGAGACAGCGGAGGGTCGGCGATGGTGAGTCCCTGAACAATGGTCACCGTCGCGGGTTGCATGATCACGACTTTGCCATCGGCGAGGATGCCTTCGACCTTGAAGACATTTGGGCGGCGGGGCAGTAGCTCGACTTGGAGGACAAACCCCCCCTCGGGATCGATCGCCGTTTCCGCGCTTTGCCACATTCCGTCGGCACGAACCAGCCGCAGACGCTGCGGGAGGTTGCCTTGGCCACGTTCATCGGGCAAGAGCTTGCCGACGACATAGGGCTGGAGGTCCGATGACATCGCCGGGAACTGGAGCCACAGCTTACAGCCCGAGGACGATTCGACTTTGGCAGGCTGCATGTCAAGCCCAGCCGTGGCGGCATAGACGGCGGCACCCTGTGCCACGAGTGTCATCGGGTCTAAGCCCTCGGCGAACGGTGCTTGCAGGGCTTCACTGACCATTCGTCGCAACCACGGCATCATCGTTGGACCGCCGACCAAGACGATCCGGGACAGCGCTTGCGCCTGCTGCGCTTGGAGGAGTCGTCGACAGACCTCGATCGAGCGCTGAACCAGTGGTGCGGTGAGCTGCTCTAGTCGAGAACGATCGAGGGTCAGCGACACTTCGATGGTGCGGCCTTCATGCTCGATGAACTCGGGGACGCTGACATCTGCGGTTTCGCTGCGAGTGAGCTCGATCTTGGCTTCCTCGGCGGCGTGCTTGAGCTTGCGGATGGCGCTCGCCCACTTCATATCGGCGCGGCTGATCTGGAGTCCTTCGGTCTTGGACACTTCCCCGAGAATCCAGTCGACCACAGCCCAGTCAAAGTCACGGCCACCGAGGAAGTTGTCACCATCGTGGCCAACAACGCGCAGCATGCCGTCGCGAGTCTCCAGCAAAGAGGCGTCGAAGGTGCCGCCTCCCAGATCGTAGACCAGCCAAAAACCGACGCCTTCGGAGGCGGTCCATCCCGCCGCCAAGGCAGAGGCGATCGGCTCTTGGATCAGCTCGACCTTGGTAAAGCCCGCCAGGAGGGCGGCCTTGGTGGTGGCTGCGCTCTGCGGAAGCTCGAACAGGGCCGGGACCGAGATCACCGCCTGCTCGGGCAGAAAGCCGTACTGGTCTTTCACGTCGTTGCGCAGCGAGCGCAGCACATCGGCCGACAGTTCCTCGGGGAGCTTGGCCAGCTTGGCGGCTGGAAAGTCGAGCTTTGAGGCCGTCCCCATGAGGCGTTTGAACTCGGCGCGGGTGTTCTTCGGATCGCTGTCGAGAAACTTGGCAGCCTTGGCACCAACGGTCAGTGTTCCTCGGCTGTCGTAGCGTACGATGGAAGGCGTCAGGAGCGTTCCCTGCGTCGTTCGGACGACCGAGATGCGCTCGCCGTCAAAGACCGCCGCCGCTGAGTTCGTCGTCCCCAGATCGATCCCCAAGTAGTAAGTTCGCTGACCCATGCGGATATCTTACACACAAGGCCGAGGCGCGACTTGGCTCGCGCTTACGGAGGGTGTGGGCGACGAAGGTCGCTGGGAAGCTTGGCAAAGCTATCTAAGACGCGGGTGATGTGGGCATCAGTGTGCGTGGCCATCGTGCAGAGCCGAAGTCGGGCCGTTCCTTCGGGCACGGTAGGGGGACGCACCGCCAGAGCCAGGATGCCAGCCGATCGGAGTGCGGCGGCGGCGGCCAGGGCTCGGGTCGATTCGCCGAAGACAACGGGGACGATCGCGGCGCTGGGTTCCAACGCCGAAAATCCCAGCTCACGCAGGCCCAGATAAAGCCGCTTGGCGAGCTGGCAGGCGCGCTGGCCACGTTCAGGCTCGGCGGTGAGTACATCTAGCGCGGCCAGCGTGGCGGCAAGCACCGGCGGGGGCAGGGCGGTGTCGAAGAAGAAAGTCCGGGCCCGCTGGCGCAGATAATCGCAAAGCAGCTTACTGCCCGCAACGAAGCCACCGAGAGATCCGAGTGCTTTGGAGCAGGTTCCCATCACGACCGGTACTTGCCCCGCCAGCGCTGGCTGCGCGACCAGTCCGTGTCCAAGGACGCCGGTCGCGTGCGCCTCATCGACCATCAGCAGGGCACCATGCGCTTGCGAGAGATCGAGCAGCTTGGACAGTGGGGCCACGTCACCATCCATGGAAAAGACACTATCGGTCACTATCAACACCCGTCCCGTGGATCTTTTCAGAAGGGCTGCCGCCGCTTCGACATCACGATGCGGAAACACCGCGATCTGGGCACCGGAGAGCCGGCAGCCATCGATGATCGAGGCGTGGTTGAGCCGATCGGACAGCACGGTATCGCCCGGTTGGAGCAGTGCTGCGAGTGTGCCGACGTTGGCCAGGTAACCGGAGCTAAACAGCACGCAGTCCGCGCAGCCTTTGATCGCGGCCAACCGCTGTTCGAGCCGCTCGTGCAGTTCAATCGAACCACTGAGCAGTCGCGAGGCACCGCTGCCGACTCCGAATTTCTGGGCGGCCGCACTGGCCGCAGCGATCAGCCGGGGGTCGGTCGCTAGGCCCAAGTAGTTGTTCGAGCACAGCAAGATCAGCTCTTGGTTCTGGATGCGAACGGTGGGCCCGGGCGGGCTCTGGAGTGACTCGATCGTTCGCCACAGACCGGCCTGCCTCAGGGCGTCGCTTTGGGTTTGTAGAAATGCCTGCCACGTCGTTGGTAGCGCTGATCGGGGCTGGCCTGTCTGAGCATCGGCAGGGACCATCATCGGCTGCGAATCTTGCCGCACCGCTGGTGGGTTCGGGGGTCAAAGTGGAGCTACGGACAGGTGCCGAGGGGGGCGTCGTCGACAGGCGGCGAGTCCAGGCGTGCTCGGGATTACTTCGGCAGCGACTGCTTGGCGGCTTGGAGCGTCGATAGCACCATGTTTTGCTGGATTTCGCTGTGCACCGGGATGCGGCAGACGATCTCACCGACACGACAGAAGACGGTGAACTCCTGACGCCGGTACATGCTGCGTCCCAGGTACAGCGCCACGATGCCACCGAGTAGGGCCACGGTGCCCCAGACGATGTCTTCGTTGATCGGCGGGATGCCAAACTTGATCGCCTTCACCTTGGCCATTTTCTTTTCTGCTTTTTCGCGGACGCCGTCCTCTGTGGATTTTTCTTTGGCGAAGGGGTCGTCGTCGTTGGAGTCGCGACCTTCGATACCCGACTCGTCTCCCTCGAGCGTGACATCGGTCTTGTCGGGTACACCGGCGTACATGAAGGCTGGCAACACTTTGGCCACAAAGACGATAAGAAAGACAAACCCGACGATTACCGAGACAATGCCCAGGACCGCAGACGGCCGCTCTGTCATACGCCCCACGAACTCGATCTTTGCGAGTGGAAACTCCGCCACGGGGTGTCCGGCTCCCATCGCAGTAGGGGCAAACTGGACCACGCGCTGGTTGCTGATCACCAGCTCATGGTGCTCGGTGGGGACAAATGGAGCGGGGTACAGGACGACCTCTGCGGGCTGCGGAGAGAAGGGCATAAGCCATCGTACCATGTCACTGGCCCTATGCGATGGGGCCTGGGTGATCGGCTGTGAGCGATGGGCTTTGGAGAACGGGTCGGCTATGTCGTTGCCGATCGGTACCGAGTGTTAGTAAAGTGAAACTGGGGAAAACCGTATGCCAGCGCCTCAAGCTTCGGTGATGCAAAACTTAGCGAAGATGAAGTTCATCAGCTTCGCAACCAAGTTGCCTATGGACTGGAAACAGCCTCAGGGTGAGGCGGGGAAGCAGTATACGAGAGCCTTCAAAATGACGGAGCTGGTTGGCATGCCGCCAGTGCCGCCGATGTTTGTGCCAGCGACTGTCAACAAGTACCACACCGATACTGCCAAGAAGATCGGCGATCAGTTTGCCACCTACCTGGACGGTATTTGTAGTGCAATCTGCTCGGCTTGGAGTCAGTGGCAGTCACTCGCAGCCATGACGGGTGTTATGGTGAACGCGGTCACTGCCACGATGGGACAAGTGGTTGGCCCGCCGTGGCTACCGCTGATCATGGCTTCCGCGCCCAAAGGTTCGCCCGCAGAGGCTCGCTATTCAAATGCGATTGCCACTGCAATCAGCAATGGTTGGATGGCTTATCAGGCAACCATCAAAGTGCCTGGTTTGCCTTGGTATCCTGCCTTTGCTGCCTTTCCTGGTCCAATGGCACCACCGATGCCGAATGTTCCTTGTCCAGTGGCCACACTGACACAGGTTGATACCAGTATTTCAAAGTCTGCGCTTTCGAATGCCATGATCGGATTGCTTGGAGATCCCCAAGCACTTCATCACAAACAACTGTTTGAGTCAGTTGCCGAGGCATTTGAGCAGTGCTTTATGATCTGGAAAGTATCGACTATGGTGACCAACGTGCTGGGGATGGGTCCAATTCCGACATTTGCGCCACCCTATGTACCGGTTGGTCCAGTTGTTGGCGGTACGGGCAATATGCCACCAGGTGGTTTTGTATAAATGGTTCGATGTAATCATCGATAACCAGAGAGATTTTTCGAGCTTGTAGGAGACGCGATGTTTAAGACCGATCGTGACACTAAAGCAGGTCAAGTCAGCGGTGGTAATGCCAACTCGATGACCGTTGGAATCGTCACTGACAACGTCCACGATGGCGGAGACTACCGCGTCAAGGTCAAGTTTCCGACGCTACCAGCCAGCCAGGGCTCCGGCCAACAAGAGGAGAGCTTCTGGTGTCGTATCGGCACGTCAGGGGCTGGTTCCGGCGGACGCGGTGCCTTCTTTCTCCCGGAAAAGGAGGACGAAGTGCTGGTTGCGTTTGTCAATGGCGACTTCAACCAAGGCGTGGTGATTTCCTCGCTGTGGAATGGCATGGACAAGCCGTCGTTTGCAAACAAGGACGCCAAGTCAGCCACCGGTCGCTTTAACAAGGATCACGCGGACTTTCGTGGTCAGGCCGATCCGAAGAAAAATGACATTCGAGCCTTTAGCTCGCGGTGTGGGCATGAGCTCATTTTCAATGACAATGCCTCAAATCCGCGTGTGACCATTCAGTCAAGCCAAAAGCACCGAATTGTGCTCAACGACGCCGGCGGTCAGCCAACCAAAATCGAGATCTACGATGGTAAAGAGGAGAACTATATCCTCATCGATACCAAGAACAAGAAGATCACGATCGAGAGCAAGACTGGCGATATTCTGATCAAGGCCAAAGAGAAGGTCCGTATTGAGGCCAAGAATATCGAGACCGAAAGCTCGCAGAACACCCAGTGCCACGCGGGTAGTAATTACACGATCAAGGCCGACTCTAACGTTGAAGTGAAGGCCAGTGGGACGATGACCTTGCAGTCGAGCGGCACCAATACGATCAAAGGCTCGACAGTTAACATCAACTAGTGGAGAAACCACGATGCCCCCGCAAGGACGTCTCGGCGACAAAGCTCAAGTTCCTGCTGATGCACATGGATGTGTGGCTTGTCCTCATTGCTGTGTAGGACCGGCTATCGCTGGCTCTGGAAATGTCAATGTCAACAGCAGGCCCGCCTTGCGAATCCAAGATCCAGGTGTTCATGCCGCCTGCTGTGGGCCAAATATGTGGAACGCCGGAGCTGGCTCTGGAACGGTCTTCATCAATGGCAAAGCTGCCCATCGTCTAGGTGATATGACGAGACACTGCGGCGGCGTCGGTAAGTTGATAGAAGGCTCGGGAAACGTGATTGTTGGCGGATAATCGCGCTCTGGTTGGTTCTGTCAGTTCTTGTTGTCTACGAATAGCGCGCTGCAACGAACTAGGTTTCGTGTGCGCTACTCCTACTAAGTGTACATTTACATACTGAGCCTTACGGTTTAAACCGAATAGAGTACAGGTAAATGCCTTAGTGCTGTCCGCATAGAGTATAATTGAGTTCGTATCATAAAGGAGTACAGATATGAGAAGTTTGATCCTCTATTCACTCAGCGTTGCGACGTTACTCAACGCTTCGTGCGGTGCGGAAAACTCGGGCGGCAGCGAGATCTGCCCAGAAGGCGCGACCTTCTGTACGCCTGGTCAGCCTTATGACCCCAACACCGGCCCGACGGAAAAAGAGGTCGTGGCGGGCCCTGGGACCGTTTCGCCGTTCAACGCGATGAACAGCGGCTCGACGGGCGTCAAGGTCGACCCGAACGGCAACGTCATCCTGGACGGCACCGGCAACATCAACAACCTGACGTCGTTTATCTGGATTTCTCAGAACGGGAACGGAACGATCTCGAAGGTCGACACCCGTACCATGAAGCAGGTCGCCGCCTATGTGACGTACCCTGGTGCGTATGCGGATCCATCGCGTACGACCGTGGGCCTGGGCGGTGATGCCGTGGTGGCCAACCGAGCCAGCAATGACGGCAACAAGGCATCGGCGACCAAGATCGCTGGCGATAAGACGGCCTGCGTCGACCGCAACGGCAATGGCAAGATCGATACCTACGAGTCGGACCAGCCATTGACTGCTGCCTCGCCGTTCTGGTGGCAGGCCAGTCAGATGAACAGCCCCGACGAGTGCGTGCTGTGGAACACCAAGCTGTCGGTGGGTTCGTATCCGCGTGCAGCAGGCTTCGACGGCAAGCTGGGAGCAGACGGAACCCTTGGTACCTACGTCTATATCGGCGAGTACAACACCCGGTCGATCGTACGTCTGGATGCCAAAACTGGTGCGCTGCTCAAGCGGATCAACGTCGGTGTCTGTCCGTACGGTCTGGTGCTCGACCGCGCTGGCAACGTCTGGGCACAGAACGAATGGGACAACGATGCCACCGGCGGCGGCTGCGGTGGTCTGGTGAAGCTCGATGTCAACAATAACGACACCGTCACGCGTTATCCGAAGCCGACCGGCGTGTACTACAACGGATACGGTGTGACGGCAGATGCCCGTGGTTACATCTACCTAGCGTCGTATGGTAACGGTGGCCGCGTCTATCGCTTCGTGCCACCGGATCCGAGCCGACCGGCCGTTCCTGCCACTGGCTACTACGAGGTTCTAAACGTCGGGCCAGACCTGCGTGGCATCGGCGTGGATCAGAACAACCAGGCCTTTGCGGCCGTTCACAACGGTGGCATGGCGCATGTGGATGCCTCGGCAGACCCGCCACCGCCACCTGCCACGGGAAACACTGCCGCGACGACTACGATGACCCTGAAGAAGCTGCTGACCTCGGCCAACGGCATCAACGGCACCACGGCTGGCGCGGCGATTGACTACGACGGCAAGGTCTGGGGTGTCAGCGATGGCATGGCTTACAAGATCGACCCGCTGAACAACTATGCGGTGACGACCTGGCGCCCATTTGCGGGAACCTATACCTATAGCGACATGACCGGATATCAGCTTCGCAATGCCTCGCGGGCCGGTGTCTATCGCAACATCTTTGGTGGCTGCGGTGGACGCACGACGTGGAAGCAACTTTCGTGGAACGTCTCGGCTCCGCCGGGCACCCAGGTCACGATTCGCTACCGTGGGGCTCTGACCGTTGCTGATCTCATGAACGCGCCGTGGCAGGGAGCGTCGGGCATTTCGCCGTCTCCGATCATGCTGCCAGCGGACGTTCGTGCGGGCTTCCTAGAGGTCGAGGTGGTGATGCAGACTGCTGATGCACGGATCACCCCGATGCTGAGCGGTCTGTCCGCTACCTTCACCTGCAACGAAGCCCCAGCGTAATTCCCGCTAGAGCACCCTGCGCCGCTTCTGGCGTAGGGTGTGTCACTCCACATGCGTCTTTTTAGGATATGAGAGCTGTCCTCTTTGCGAGGACGGAGAGCTGCGCTGTGTGCGCTAGCCTTGATCGAGCAGTTCGTTGAAGAGTTCGGTGTCGAGATAATCGACCGGTAAGTGCATGCGACGGACGCCAAGGTGCTGTCGAATCAGCAGCTCGGTAAGGGCGTCCTGGTCATACAGCTCGATGCCAGGGGCTGCTGCGAGTTCCGTGAGTGCCGCGCCACCTGCGCGTGCTGCGCACAGAACCAGACCTTCATCGAAGCTGCGCAGGCGGACGCCGGCTCGTAGTTCAGCGACCGCTTCACGCGACAGCTCGCCCTCTCCGGGCCGTATCGCAACCAGCACCTTGAGCGAGCGACCACCTCGGCTGATGTTTCCACCGTAGTAGGCCACGCCCTCTCCGCGTTTCACGATCTCTGCACCAACCATGCCCATGCGTTCGAGCAGCAATCGCATCATCAGCTCGAACGCACCCGGCGGAAGCTGCCGCAACCGTCGTCTGAGTGCCACGCGGGTCGCTTCGCGAGTTCGACTGGCTCGGTCGAGCAGCTCTCGTTCCGCGTTGTATAGCTCGGGCTCTAGCTTGCGCTCACCAAGCGCATACTGGCCTGGGCCGAGGGTGCGAATGCGTGGCCGTAGTCCCTCGCTATCGCGATGTCTTTGCTCTCGGACCAGCGCTACTCGAATCGCACGGGATACATCGACCAGTTCGCCTCGAACGAGTCGCCGCTTGACGGCAATTTCCGCAATCTGGCGATGGGTTAGTGCTCGTCCATCAGAGGCACCGCGCATGACATCGTAGGCGGCATCGGCCAGGCTCATCTGCCGAGGTTGTTGAGGCTGGCTCTGGCTCTGATTGTTCGGTGCGGGGGTGGTTGCACTTGGGGCGGGCCGATCCTCACGCGGGGGGGCTGCGGCGCGATCCTCTCGTGGTGGAGCTGGTCCGCGCTCCTCGCGAGGGTGAGAGCGCTCTTCGCGGGGATGATTGGACCCCCGTTCTTCGCGGGGATGACCATGCTGCCGCTCCTCGCGGTGACCGCCCGTGGGACGGTCTTCGCGGTGACCGTGACCTGGATGCCGCTCGGGGCGTGGGGTTTCCTGCTTCGGCTCGATGACACCTTCGGTTGGTCGCTTCTCTGGAGTGACCGGGGCCGAGGCCACGACAGCCGGTACTACCGGGGGGGCTGGCGGAACCGTTGGCTTGCTGGTGTCCACAGGCGGCGGGACCGGAGTCTTTGCCGAAGGGGTCGCCGCCGCAGGTATCGGTGTGAGATGGCTTGCGGAGGGCTCTGCGCTGCGCACCGGAGAAACCGCAGAGGGCACAGGGGTCGGCACAGCGGCAGGCACTGCCACGGGTTCAAGAGTAGGGGTCGCAACGGGTCGCGGTGTCACCGCAGAAGGCGCTGCCGGTGGCGCGGCCGAGGGAACGGGGACTGCGACGGCTTCTATCGCAGGAGTC
>ERZ724523.2129-NODE-2129-length-11386-cov-5.313565_pt1 | contig 11386 bp, 6 predicted proteins | sample MGYA00376056_ERZ724523 | MGnify/ENA primary metagenome ERZ724523 (study PRJEB28724, sample SAMN07190888) | wastewater metagenome | isolation source: influent of sewage treatment plant in Hong Hong | place: USA: Christiansburg, Virginia | collected 2016-03-01 ... | reverse complement strand
AAATTTTTTATGGCTACGAATTTACAAATTTATTTTTTGATGGCGTTTAGTATTAAGTCGGCTGTTTTTTCACTGGCGCCTTTTCCACCTAATTTTTGTTCTAAAATTTCATATTGAGACAACATTTCTTGTCTTTGATTTCCAGAAATTATTTTATTCAGCTCAGTTTCTAAATTTTTCGTATTTAATTCTTTTTGAATCAATTCTTTCACCACTTCTTTGTCCATGATTAAATTAACCAAAGAAATAAATTTCAATGTAATAATACGTTTGGCAATTTCGTAAGAAATTCGATTCGCTTTATAGCACACAATTTGTGGTACTTTAAATAACGCTGTTTCTAAAGTTGCTGTTCCAGAAGTTACGAGTGCCGCATGAGAAACACTTAACAAATCGTAGGTTTTATTACTTACGAAGTTTACGTTTTCTGTGGTTAGAAATTGCTTGTAAAAATCATATTCCTGACTTGGCGCACCTGCAATGACAAATTGATAATCTGAAAATTTATCCACAACTGATAACATTATAGAAAGCATTTTTTCAATTTCTTGTTTTCTACTTCCTGGTAACAAAGCGATAATTGGCTTTTGTGACAACTTATTTTCCGAAGTGAATTTTTCCAAAGAAGTTTTATCTCTATTCGAAATCGCATCAATTAGCGGATGACCCACAAACTCTACTGGAAAATGGTGTTTTTTCTCATAAAAGTCTTTTTCGAAAGGTAAAATTACATACATTTTATCCACATCACGTTTGATGTCTTTGATACGATTTTCCTTCCAAGCCCAAATTTGAGGTGAAATATAATATTGATTTAAAATGCCCAATTTCTTAGCCCATTTTGCAATTCGCATATTAAAACCAGGGTAATCAATGTAAATTAAAGTATCAGGTTGAAACTGAAGAATATCTTTTTTACAAACAGAAATATTACCTAAAATGGTTCGCAAATTCATAATGACTTCGGCAAAACCCATAAAAGCTAAATCGCGGTAATGTTTCACTAAAGTTCCGCCCACATTTTGCATTAAATCGCCACCCCAAAAACGAATTTCGGCAGTTGGATCTTTTGCTAAAATAGCTTTCATTAAGTTGGAACCGTGTAAATCACCTGAAGCTTCGCCAGCTATTATGTAATATTTCATTTGTATTTAATTATTTGGCTAAGATAAAGATTTCTACTCTTTCGTGAAATTAAATTTATTTCGACCTTGTTTTAAGACAAAACTCTCTTTTGTGAAATCAATTTCAATACCACCAGCTTGAAAGTAAAAAAGATCTTCACTTGCGTAAGTCAGAGGAAATTCTGGTTGTCCAGTTGCTTGTGCAAATAATGCTCCGTTTTTCTCGAAAATTGTAACTTTTAAGGCAATGTCTTTTGAAACATAATTACCTACATAATCTTTAATCTTCTCAGGATTTAATGTTTCAAAAATAGGAAATCGAAAAGGTGATTTGTAGTAAATACTCAAAATACCTAACATAATATCATTTTGACTAAAATTTACACCATTAGAAATTAATGAAATAGTCATATCATCTTGTTTATAATATCCCATTATCGCTTCAAAGCCTTCAATTTTACCATTATGACCAAAAAATTTTCTTTCCCCAAAAGGAAAACGAATTAAAGCCATTCCGTAAGTATCTTTTAGTGTTTTCATTATTTCCACTGAAGCAGGAGAAACCAAAGTTCCTTTAAAAAGCTCGCGAATAAATTTGGTTAAATCTTCTGGTGTAGAAATAATTCCACCTGATGAAAAAAAGACATCATTACTCCTTTCGTCAATTCTATCCCAATATTCTCCATTAAACGTGTAAGAATAACTTTCTCTTTTTGTAATGTCTGCTTTTTCAGAAGTGTAATATGTGTTTTTTAAATATAATTTCCCGGTAATTCGATTTTTTAAATTTTCTGCGTAGGTTTTCTTGGTTACTTTTTCAATAATTTCGCCTAAAATAAAATAGTTAGAATGACTAAGTTCGTGTTTAGAATCAGGTTCAAAAGTTGACGCGTAATTTTCAATTTTTTTCATGATTAACGCTCTCATGTTTGGTTTACCTAATACATCTGCTAAAGTAGTGTCTGCACTATAATAATCTTTAATACCTGTTCGTTGGTATAATAAATGTTCAATTGTAATTTTATCTGCGTTTTCAATTTTTGGAAAAAATCTACTCAATTTTGTAGTTAACAGAATTTTTTTTTCTTCTATTAACTGCATTATCATTGTTGCTGTGAAGGTTTTTGTAACAGAACCTATTTTGTATTTTGTACCAGCATTTGCTCTAATACCTTTTATGGCTTCAGAATAACCATAGGCTTGCTTAAAAACGACCTCATCACCTTGCATAATGCAAACTGAACCCATAAATTTATCATGTTCATTCAAATAACTTAATAAACTATCAATACGTGCTAAACTTGCTTCCTGAGCAAATGTTGTTAGTGAAAGAAATAAAAATAAAATAGAAAGTTGTTTTTTCATAATTAAAAAATAATTTTTGTATTTATCATATTTGTTTTTCTGCAATTTTTTTATCGTCATTCCATGTTATATACCCTAAAATGGCGTTAACCAAATAAAAACAATATTTGATTACGTTAGCCCAATTCATTTGCAATACATTCTGAATGAGCTTTGTTATATTATAAAATTGCCACATGAACCAATTATCTGGATACATTCTGGCAGTATTAAATGTAGCACCAAAAGTTATGCCAGCTGGAACTGAAATAGCAAAAAACAATTGCCAATTAATAGTTTCTTTCGAAAAAAAATAAAATGCTAAAAAGTTTAATAAAAATGAAAACAAAAATCCAAGCACAATATTTCTGTAAAAAATAGCATCTACGGAGCGCAAAATATTGCTTTTTTTCCAAGCATTAAAAACGAGATAATTCCCAATAAACGTAACAGGATATGTTAAAATAGCACCCACATTTCCAAGAAGATAATCTATTAAACCACTAAAAAACGTATTTATAGTAGCTATAAAATTACCAATATTATTTTTTTTAGTAACTAGCCTGTTTCCAATTAAAGAAAAACCAACATTAATAATTGAAACTATTCCTAATGGAAAATTATATGTTGTTTGATCAAAAGAAAATGAAAATATAGTTTTATGATACCCTAATGAAATGGAACCAAGTAAAACTACAATTAAACCAATAATATCTAAATATTGACTATTAGTAATTGATTTTATATTAGATATTGTTTTGTTTTTTAGTTTTAACATAGTTTTGTTTAATGTTAAATGCTTTAAAATTGTAAAATAATTAGAAACAAAAATAACAATTAAATTCTTTGAGAAAATTTTATAATTGAACAATTTGTATAAAAGTAATACAAAATCCAAAATTTTCTCGTTTATACAATTATCAGTACTTTTACCCTATGTTTAAACACCTATTTCTTTTTTTATTTTTATGTACAATTTCTGTTGGTTTTGCTCAAGAGAAAAATCAGGCATTTAAATCTAAAAAATTAGTTTATACAAATCAGGAAATTCAAATTGATACTTTAGCATTAAATCCGAATTCTTTTAAAATCTACAACTTTAATAATCAAGAAATTGACACGTCTTTTTATTCGTTTAATTATCAAACCAAAAAACTACTTTTTAAAAAAGAATTTCAAGATTCGGTAAAAGTAGAATATTACCAATTGCCAAATTTCTTAACCAAAACCTATACTATTTATGACGAGAAGAAAATTGTTCCAAATGAAAACGGTAGATTATTAACATTCACAGAAAACAACAAAAAACCAATTTCAGTTTTTAATGGTTTACAAACTAACGGAAGCATTTCTCGTGGCGTTACTATTGGAAACAATCAAAATACAGTTTTGAATTCGAATTTAGACTTACAAATTTCTGGAAAATTATCTGAAAACATCACTTTAAAAGCGTCCATTCAGGATAGTAATATTCCTTTACAAGAAGGCGGATATTCTCAAAAATTAGATGAATTTGACCAAATATTTATAGAACTTTCTTCTAAGAATTGGAACGTTCGTGCAGGCGATTTGTTTCTAGAAAACCGAAAAACTTCTTTCTTAAATTTTAACAAGAAAGTTCAAGGTTTGTCGTCACATTTTAATTGGGGAAATACCAAAAAAAACGATTTGTTTTTGGCAGCTTCTTTGGTTAGAGGACAATATGCAAAAAGTAATTTTACAGGTCAAGAAGGTAATCAAGGTCCGTACAAATTACGAGGCAATAGTGGCGAGTTATATGTGTTAATTATTTCAGGTTCAGAACGTGTTTACGTGAACGGAATTTTGAAAGAACGTGGCGAAAATAAAGATTATATTATCGATTATAACGCAGGAGAAATTATTTTCAATGCCACTTTTCCCATTACTTCCGAAATGCGAATTGTGATGGAATATCAATATTCGGATAGAAATTTTACGCGTTTTTTAAGTTATGGCGGATTCAATCATGAAAGCGATAAATTCAGTATTGGCGCGTATGTGTATTCGGAAAATGATGTTAAAAATCAACCTTTACAACAAAGTCTATCGGAAGAACAAGTCCAAATTTTACAAAATGCGGGTGATGATGTGACTCAAATGAATGCACCTTCAGCTTATGAAGATTCGTATTCGGAAAATAAAATTTTATATAAAAAAACACTTATTGGTCCAATCGAAATTTTTGAATTTTCTACAGACGAAACCCTGACTTTATATCAAGTGAAGTTTACTTTTTTAGGAAATAATTTAGGAAATTATGTTTTAGCAAGTAATAATACGATTGGCAAAATTTACGAATACGTGGCGCCAATTGCTGGAATTCCGCAAGGAAATTACGAACCAATTGTGAAATTGATTGCGCCCACAAAAATTCAAATCGCAACCATTGTTAGTAAATATTCGCCTTCGGACAAAACAGAAATTGAAACTGAAATTGCCATTTCTAACAACGATAAAAATTTATTTTCTGGTTTAGATGATGCCAATAATCAAGGAATTGCTTCTAAATTAAACATTAAACAACAATTGTTTTCAAAAGGAATTAATGTACAATCTTTTGCGAACATCAATTACATTCAAGAAAATTTTAAACCGATTGAACGTTTGTATAATATTGAATTTAATCGCGATTGGAACATTACCAATCCGTTAGGAAATCAGGTTTTGATTGTGGGTGGCTTTCAATTTAATTCGGTTCAAAAAGATGCTATAAAATGGAAAGTTTTTGGAAAATATCAATTCGAGAAGTTAGATTATTCAACCAATTTTTCGGGAAATAAGCATGTTTTTCAAGCAATTGCAAAAAATAAATCTTTAGTTTTTCAAACCCAAACGAGTTTAATGAATAGTCAAAGTGATTATAGCAAATCAGACTTTTTTAGAAATCAGAATGTGGCGAAATTTCATTTTAAGAAAAATTATATTGGCGGAAGTTTTAGAGCTGAAAACAGTAAAGAATTCATAACTCAAACACAAACTTTAAGCAATTTCAGTCAGCGATTTACCGAATTTGGAAATTTCCTAGGTCGAGGAGATTCTACAAAAGTTTTTACAGAAATTGGTTATTTGATACGACAAAATGATAGTCTTCAAAGTAATATTTTAAAACGTGTGAACACTTCTTTTTCTACTTATTTGAAATCGCAATTGATTAAAAACGACAGACGAAATTTAGGCGTTTTTGTCAACTATAGAACCTTGAAATTTGCTGACAATCGTACGACAGAACCTTCCATAAATTCAAGATTAAATTATTCGGATTCCTTTTTTAATCAGTTGATTCAAACGACCACTTTTTACGAAAATAATTCGGGAAGTATTGCTCAGCAAGAGTTTACATATTTAGAGGTGGATCCAGGTCGAGGTGTTTATATGTGGAACGATTATAACAACAACAACATTCAGGAATTACAAGAATTTGAAATTGCCACATTTCCAGATTTGGCAAAATATGTGAAAGTCTTTTTACCGAATCAGACGTTTATTAGAACCTATCAAAACAAATTGAGTCAAACCTTAACTTTCAATGGAAATGCGTGGCAAAACGAAACTGGTCTTAAGGGATTTCTATCTAATTTTTACAATCAAACTTCCTTGATTATTGATAAAAAAGTGGCTCGAAATTCGAATTCTTTTGAGTGGAATCCCTTTTCTAAAAGCGAAGAAGATTTAATTGGTTTGAACAATAACTTCAGAAATAGTTTGTTCTTCCATAAAGGAAAACAGAGAAATTCCTTGACATATACCTACAATTCAAGTTCGTTGAAAAATTTACTAAATTTCGGAAGTCAAGAAAATTACATTAAAAGTCATCAACTACAATATGTGCATTTGGTAAAAAAGTTTTGGTTGTTTCAATTGCAAACCAATACCTCTAATTCGGAAAGTATTTCAGACAGTTATGCGACTCGAAATTTCAATATTGATGGTTTAGAAATGGCTCCAAAAGTGTCTTATATTTTCTCTAAAAATGCCAGTTGGGATATTTTTTACGAAAACAGTAACAAAGAAAATACGCTTGGAGATTTAGAAAGCTTAAAACAAAATCAATTTGGAACTTCGTTTAATTGGAATACCGAAAAAGGCTTTTCCATGAATGGAATTTTTACATATATCAATAATGACTTTTCAGGAAATGCTTCTTCTCCAGTAGGATTTCAATTATTAGAAGGTTTACAAAATGGAAAGAACACGACTTGGCAATTGTTGTTTCAGAAAAACATCACGCAATTTTTAGATGTTTCGATAAATTATAACGGACGAAAATCGGAAACAAGTAAAACCATTCATACAGGAACTGTTCAGTTGCGAGCGTTTTTTTAAAAAAATTTTAAATCTTAAACAATTTGTTTTAAAATTTATCAAAACAGTAAACAAAACTTAACATAATCTTATTTTTAGGCTTTAAAAGTTTGTTTTTAGTAAAAATAGAATAAATTTGTTGTAAAATAATAACCTCAATGAAAAATTACCTACTACTATTATCCATTCTTACTTTTTTTACTACTCAAGCACAATTGAGTAACAAACATTGGTTACCTCCATTGCATTCAAGAGACGAAACGGCAATTCAAGATCATTATATATATATTTCAACCGCAGAAGTTACGCCTTTTCAAGTTGTAGTAACTACTGGTAATGGAGTTCCAATTGCAGGTTCTCCTTTCACCATTTCTCAAACTACTCCTGTTGTCGTAACCGTTGGAAATGGACAACCTACTAGTATGTTTTTAGATATTAGCGATGTCAATACTGTACAAAGTGATAAAGGTTTAATTTTAGAAGGTACAAAAGATTTTTATGTAAGTTTTAGAATGAGACATCAAAATCACGCTGAAACATTAATTTCAAAAGGAAGACCAGGAATTGGTACAGATTTCAGATTGGGAAGTACTCCACAAGGCGGAGAAGTTTCCATTAGGAATTTTGTTTCAAGTGTAATGGCAACAGAAGACAATACTAGTATTACACTATCTGATTATAATACAGCTGTAGAATTCGTTTCTGGAACTGGACTAATTACGGCAGATACACAAACATTTCTTTTAAATGCTGGACAAACAATTGTTTTTAGCGGTTACGCAGATAATTTTAACAACTGGACAGGTTTTATTGGTGCTTCACTAACTTCTACCAAACCAGTTGCAGTAAGTACAGGAAATGCAACTGCAGGAGTAACTAATAATGGTTCGGATTTCACTCTAGATCAAATTGTTTCTTCTTCTCAAATTGGAACAGAATACATTTTTATTGAAGGAAATGGATTACCAGATATGGAATCGCCACTTATTATTGCTGATGATGATAATACTCAAATTTTTGTAAATGGAAATCCAACAGCAGCCATTACACTTAATGCTGGAGATTATTTTTTAGTCCCTAATTCAGCATATCAAGGAACCACCAACAGAAATATTTATGTAAAATCTTCAAAACCCGTTTTTGCTTACCAATTAATTGGAGGAGATAATTCAAGTCCAACTTCTGGATTAAATTTTATTCCACCTTTAAGTTGTTTTTTCCAAGAATCTGTTTATTTACCAGCTATTGACCAAATTGGAAGTACAAATTACAATTCGGATTTAATGATTTTAACCTATTCAACAGCTACAATAACCATTAACGGCACACCAATTAACCCTTCTCAAGCACAAACCGTATTAGGAAATACAGATTGGGTTACCTACAGAATTTCTGGATATACAGGAAATGTAAATGTAGTATCAACAGGACCATTAGCTGTTGGAGTTTTTGGAGCCAGTGGAGCTGCTGGTTATGCTGGTTATTATTCTGGTTTTGGTAGTGCTCCGCAAGACACTCCAGTAACAGTATGTTCCTCAACAACAACAAATTTATTTGATGCTATAAATGGAAATCCTGGTCCTGGTGGAACATGGACTTTTCCTGCTGGTGGAGCACCATTAGTAGGAAACATTTTTGACCCCGCTGTAAATATTCCAGGAGAATATAATTATTCCTTTACTAAAACGTGTAATACAGCATTAACATTTATAAGTGTAAAAGTAGATGTAACTGTTGAACAAGCAAATAATGCTGGTACAAGCACTACAAAAGATATTTGCAAAAACGCACCTTCATTTGACTTATTTCCACTTTTAGGAACTGGAGTTACAACTGGCGGAACTTGGTCTTTTAACGGAACAAACAGACCAAATGGAAATTTTAATCCAGCAACAGATAGTACTGGTGATTATAAATATACAATTCCCGCTAGTGGTGTATGTCCAGAATTATTTTCAATAGTTACAGTTACTAATTATGACATTCCGACTTTGCCAACTACGCCAATTTCAGATTTAAAAGTGTGTGACGATGCAATTGACGGTAGCGATACAAACGGGCAAACTACATTTACATTAACCGATAAAACTACAGAAATTTTAAATGGTCAAACTGGAGTTGTGGTGACGTATCATTTGTTAGAAAATGACGCCAAAGCAGATATAAATCCAATTACATCTTACACAGGTGCTAATACAATTATGTATGCCCGATTAGAAAACACAACAACAACTTGTTATAATACAACCAGTTTCAACGTAGTAGTTACACCTTTACCTGTTTTAAATAATGCAATTCCTCCTTTAAAACAATGTGATGATGACACAGATGCTATTTCAGATTTTAATTTAACAGAAGCTAATGTTTCAATTTCTACTCAAAATAATTTAACTTATACTTATTTTTTAACACAAACCGACGCCCAAAATAATACAAATCAAATAACAAACGATACGGCTTATACTTCTCCAAATAATGGAGTTGTTTGGGCTCGCATTGAAAATGAAAATGGATGTATTAGAACTACTCAAATAAATTTAATAGTTTCTGCTACTCAAATTCCAGCTACTTTTCAAAAAATTAAATTGGAAGAATGTGATGATTTTATTAATGCTAGTGATCCTGATAATGATGGGATTGATTACTTCGATTTAAATGTAGCAACTAACGATCCAATAATTGGAATTTTAGCTCAATTTCCAATAAGTTCCAACCTAATTGTTACTTATTATGAAAGTCAGGCAGATGCCTTAGCAGAAATAAATGCAATTGATACTACAAATCCTGATGGTTTCAGAAACACTGTTCCTAACCTTCAAAATATTTGGGTTAGAATAGATAGTAATGTAAACAACGATTGTGTCGGTTTAGGTCAATATTTAGATTTAATAGTAAACCCTTTACCAGATTTCAACCTTAATCCTTTAGAAATTTTATGTGTACAACCTGGAACAGGTGTTGGTAATTTTGCTATAAATGCTACCCCTACTACTCCTGGAAATTACACGTATTCATGGACACCAACAAATCCTGAAACTACTGCTGGGCAAGAAAATGCAATATTTAATGCCTCATCAAATGGTATATATAAAGTTGTTGTAACAAATACAATCACATCATGTTTCAAAGAAGGTCAAACTGAAATACAAATATCTTCTGCACCACAAGCTGTAGAAGTACAATTAGTTTCGGATATTTTCGCAAGTGGTTTGTCTACCATTCAAGCTGTTGTGATTGGTGGATTTGGTACTTATGAATATAGTTTAGACCAAATTAATTGGCAAATAAGCCCAATTTTTGCTAATTTAGAAAACGACATTTACACTATTTACGCAAGAGATATTAATTATTGTGGAGAGAAAAATTCAAATCCAATTACAACTATTTCCTATCCAAATTACTTCACACCAAATGGGGATGGTTATAACGATAATTGGAGTATCAAAGGTTTAACACCAGAATTTGAAGCGAAAATTTATATATTTGACCGATACGGAAAATTACTAAAACAAATTGACGCCTACGGAAATGGTTGGGATGGAAAATTTAATGGTACTGAAGTTCCTTCTACTGATTATTGGTTTAAAATTGAATATAAAGAAGATGGTGTTCAAAAAGAATTTAAATCGCACTTTAGCTTAAAAAGATAATATGACAGCTTTCGTAAAACAAGAAGTAAAAAATAATATTGGTTACATCACTTTTTTTCATCCTGCGGGAAATTCGTTTCCGAGTTCACAATTGCAACAATTGGTGGAAACCATTCAGGAATTAGACAAAAATGAAAACGCAACAATTATTGTTTTACAAAGTGAAGGAACTACCTTTTGTGCGGGTGCATCTTTTGATGAATTATTACAAATTGAAAACTTAACAGACGGAAAACAATTTTTCTCAGGGTTTGCTAACGTTATTAACGCCATGCGAAACTGTTCCAAATTAATCGTTGGAAAAGTGCAGGGTAAAGCTGTTGGTGGTGGTGTGGGAATTGTAGCCGCTTGTGATTATGCTTTAGCCACAACAAAAGCTGATGTAAAACTTTCTGAATTAACTATAGGAATTGGACCTTTTGTTATTGAACCAGCCGTGAGCAGAAAAATTGGACATACCGCCATGAGTGAATTAACCTTAGCCGGAAACGAATGGAAACCTGCCACTTGGGCTTTTGAAAAAGGCTTATTTGCCAAATTACTACAACCGGAAGAATTAGATACTGAATTAGAAAAATTTGCTTTACAATTAGCAAGTTACAACCCAGAAGCTTTATCAGAAATGAAACAAGTATTGTGGCAAAACACCTCGTATTGGAGTACGTTGTTATACGAACGCGCCGAAATTTCAGGAAAATTAGTGTTGAGTGCTTTTACGAAGAAAGCGTTGGAAGGATTTAAGAAATAGTCTTTTAAAAACAACTTTTGTAATCTAGCCCCGATAGTAGCGGCATCTCCCGATTTTTCTTCGGGAATATAGCGGATAGCGGGACAAAAAGTGAACTGAAATACAAAATTTCTGCTTCTAATAAAAAAGATACTGAAACAAGTTCAGCATGAACTGTGTTAAAAAGCAAACTTATGGTTAATTAATTTCTAAATAAA
>ERZ724523.2128-NODE-2128-length-11387-cov-4.919167_pt1 | contig 11387 bp, 9 predicted proteins | sample MGYA00376056_ERZ724523 | MGnify/ENA primary metagenome ERZ724523 (study PRJEB28724, sample SAMN07190888) | wastewater metagenome | isolation source: influent of sewage treatment plant in Hong Hong | place: USA: Christiansburg, Virginia | collected 2016-03-01 ... | reverse complement strand
GGCTGCAATTGCTCGTTGCCGGCATTGTCTGGCTCAAGGGCTGGCTGATTGCCCGGCAATTCATCGAAATCGAGCTGACTCACCCATTCATTCGCCGGGTGATGCAAGGCTTCATCCTCTTCACCCCGGTCATGCTGTTGCTGACGGTGTTTCTCGGCAATCACTTCGCGCGCTGGGCGACGCTTTAAGCAAAAAAATCAGGCGTTTTGGCCGGTTGACCGTAACAGTTTGAAAACCAGGCACACCGGACAGATAGCCCACGTACGGACAAGGGCAGTACAGCGCCAATAACGGAAACTGATGGTGTGCGATACGCTTCTGGCCCAGAGTGATGGTCCGGCTTCGTGGTCGCAAAACTGCCAATGTTATTCTGGGCTGAAGTTTGAGAGGCTGCTTACTGGAACGATAGCGAACTCACCCTATCGGCAACAACCTGTCGCTTGGAGTTACGTTTCAATTTCTGCTGGTGGTGTGTGCGTTGATCTAGTTGAGTGATCGGTATTCGGCAATCAAATTGATGACAGCATTACCTCCAACCGACTACAAACCAAATTGGCGGGCGGATGTTAGACACACGTCAGAAACCGTGACTTCGTCCTTACGGAGAGAAGCATCCGCCCATTGACTCAACTCAGGTGCTTTTGCGCCTGCATATATTTCGAAACAACACGATCCTGTGTTCGGGCTAACTTCTCCGCCTCCTGTTCAGCAAGCTGCTGCTGCGTAAAGAAGGTTTGGCTCAGTTTGTCCAAAAGCGACTTCACTACCGCCGTAATTTGTTCAAACATGACTGAATCCTTCAATCAAACTGCTTGGCGTAAGCAGCATCGTTATATAGACCCTCACCGAAGTTGCTGCGCCCGTATTGAGCAATAATTCCCTGACCAACCGGTGAAGCAACAAAATCTATGAATTTCTCAGCGGTATCGCGGCCAAGGGTTGCACCGGGTGGCGCGACAATCGCGTGATAGGTATTCACGAGGAAACGATCCCCCCGGAAATGAATCATCAAATCGGGTGCCACATTCTTCTCCATGATCCAAGTGCTTGAGTCGGACATGAAGTAAGCACCTTCGCTATTTGCTCGCTTGAGGCTTGCTGTCATAAAGTCTTTGGTAACGATGTACCAGGAACCTGACGGCTCAATGCCAGATCGCTTCCAGATTTGTATTTCCTTTTGGTGCGTTCCTGAATTGTCCCCCCTGGAAACAAACGCACTCTGGGCAGCGGCAATCCGGCGATAGGCATCATCTGCTGAAGCGGCGGAAGCAATTTTTGCAGGATCAGACTTAGGGCCGACGATGTAAAACTCATTGGAGCCGATCAATATCTTCTTTGTTGCCCATCCATCAGTGATGGCTTTATCGACCTGCGCAGGCGCATGAACCATCACCATGTCGACTTTTTTGTCGCGAAGCAAATTAAGTGACTGACCGGTACCTGCTTTTACCCAAATCATTTGGGCGTTGTTGGTATCAGCAAATTTCTCGGCCAGCACTTTCAGCAATCCCAATTCACCTGGACTACCGGTTGCTAGAGCAAAGCGATTGGTTCCCGAACCGTATATGGTCTGCTCTAACTCAGCAGCTTGCGCGAATAGAGATATACAAACCAATGAAACTGCCAATATGAACTGTTTCACTTTTAAATCCCTTTAGCGTTTTGCATTTGGGAAAAACAGTTGTTCGCCGGATATCTTGTAATCGGCGATAGTCTTTTGACCTTTTTCCGAAACCAACCAGTCGATAAAACGCTGAGCTTCGATTTTTTTGATGTGCGGGTGTTTGGCTGGATTGACCAGAATTACACCGTACTGATTGAACAGTCGGGTATCTCCCTCAATCAAGATGCCCAAGTCACTACGATTTTTGAACGAAAGCCAGGTACCGCGATCCGCCAGGATATAGGCACCCATTGATGACGCCATATTCAAAGCCGGTCCCATGCCAAGTCCTGAATCACGGTACCAGGAGCCTTTGATGGCATCGAGGTCGATGCCGGCCGATTTCCAGTAACGTAATTCAGCTGCATGCGTCCCGCTTTTGTCGCCACGCGAAACAAATGGGGGGCGACTTGAACTATCTAAAGCAGCAATACGGCGTAACCCCTCCTGAATGTCTTTGCCAGCAACCTTTGCAGGATCAGTTTTCGGGCCAACAAGGATGAAATCGTTATACATCACCTCTTTACGCTCAACACCGTAACCTTCTGCAACAAACTTTTCCTCGGCAGCCTTGTCATGGACGAAGGCAACATCAGCATCACCTCGGCGAGCGGTATCTAGGGCCTGGCCTGTACCCAACGCGACAACACGAACTTTGATCCCTGTATCTTTTTCAAAGATCGGAAGAATGTAGCCGAATAGCCCAGATTGCTCGGTTGAGGTGGTCGAGGCCACCGTAATAATTGATTCTTGAGCGAACGCCCCGGAGCTAAAGGCACAAGCAAGTGCAGTGAAACTTGCGAAAAGTAATTTTGATATTTTCATGGGGTCTCAACTGGATTCGTCTAGTTACAAGCTGTCTTGATGGGCGACAAACATATGAATTGATTGCAGCCTAAAGGAGACTCCTTTAATGTTTATATATGTCACAACTTGCAACAAGTTTTTCTGCCTTGCCAAACCCAATTCGCTGGAATTGGGATTTTGGTGTGGGGCTTACAGATTTGGAGTCAGCGAATCTGATTGCCTTGTTGGATGCATTGAAGAACCACGAAACACTTGGTCGTGCAGCCAAATAAACGAACTTATCCTATCGTTCAGCATGGGGACTGCTTCGGACTTGTGAAAGTCGGTTTGGAAAAGCGCTCGTCATAAAGGGGCGAGGAAAGGGAACGAGTCTTTCTGACTTTGGCGAACAGTTGCTCCAACTAAATCACGCCGCTTGCTCAACCTTGAATGAACTCCACCTACCTTGGGCAACTCGCCTAAAGGAAATTCTATCGCCTAGCGAAGTAATTCCGCCGGAGCATCTGCGTATTGCGGCAAGCCATGATCTTGCGTTGGCTGACTGGATAGAAAACGGTCGCCACCTTAAAGTTGATATTTATTGGCGAGGTAGCGAAGAAGCTTTGCTTGCACTTTCCCGAGGCGAATGTGATGCCTGTGGTTTTCATTTGCCGGGATATTGGACAAGTGATCAGTCAGAAACCTGGCTGGGACGCTGGCTCAAGCCTCGGCAATTTGCTTTTTTCCCGGTGATGCGCCGGCAGCATGGGTTGCTAGTGGCACAAGGAAATCCGTTATCAATTGAAACGCTTGCTGACGTAGTTCAATTAAATTTGCGTATGGTCAATCGGCAGAGAGGCTCAGGGACACGCGGGATGATTGACCAACTATTAGCAGCCAATGGACTCCAAGCTAAAGATGTTTTGGGCTACGGCCATGAAGAATTCACTCATGACGCAGTTGCGGCAGCAATAGCCAGTGGGCAAGCGGATGTCGGTTTTGGTATTCAAGCTGCTGCAATGCGCTATGACTTGGGTTTCATTCCTTTAAGCCGTGATCTTTATTGCCTTGCAGCCCGAAGCGGTATTGCAAATAGCCCAGCAATGCGTCATCTCATGCGGAGATTTCAGGGTAATACCTTCCATGACCGGTTGCGTGCATTGCCTGGATACGAGATTTCATCAATGCCTGATGAATTTCTAGGTTGGGATAAATTTGCTTGCATGGTCAGGAATTCTTTAGATTCCTGAAGGCAAATCGGAATTAATGACTGCTTCGTGAAAACTGACCGGACTGCTTATTTGAGCACGTTGTACTCAGTGATGACTGGCTGCTTTCTGGCTACGAAACCAAAGAGAGGGCAGTCGCGTCAGTGCCCAAAGCGGAAGTAAGCGATTTGGAGAAGCGGACGTTCGGGAACGTCCGAGAAGTCATGCTGTCTGTTGAACCCAGCGAGCCACCCATCGATCCAGTAGCACCGGTGAGTTATTGATAAACATCTTGAGCCAGTGGGTGCGTTCATCGCTTGGAAGCACTCGAGAGGAATTCAGCACCGCCCTACGTGCCCACCCGCCAAGGTTGTACACATTTGCCTTGTGGTTTCGTACCCATGCAACATTCTTAGTGGTAATCGCGGCGAGCGCTTGATTTTCTATATTCGGTCCTCCAAACACAAAAGCATGAAGCTTTTCGGACTTCAATAGCGCGGCATGTTGCGCGATATACCATTCAATCCAGAAACGGCAAATTTGGCTATCGATCGACGGCGATGAGATGATCGCTTCAATTTCGGAGGTTAGCTCTTCGGCCAAATAATCGTCGGTGACTTCGTGGAGGTACAAGGCCACGTCATTTACAGCGGGAGCAAAGAAATCAAAATTCGCAAGAATGTGATGAGCAAGATCAGGGATCGAGTGGCGGCGGGCAGCGCGAATTACGCTCCTCGCAAGACCAAGGTCAAGGTGCTCATAGGTGATTACCTTCTCGACCGCGGCAACTAGCTGGGCTTGGCGCAAAGCATCTTCATCTTCGACCTCGACTTCAATCTCTTCAATCTCGTTTGTGTAGGGATTGAAGACCTCCAACGTTTCTAGAAGTTGAATCCTTTCCTCGGCGTAGTTGTTATGCAGGTGATTTTGAACAAACTCCTTTGCGTTCATGACGAACGTTTTTTCTGACGAAACAGTTAATCGATGATTTTCATAAAGGTACAGAGTGAGCTTTTCCAAAACGCTGTATAGCTCCCTGATGGAATTAGAGAAGATACGGAAGTCGTCCACATAACGGGTGTGGTGCACGCCTTGATCTTTGATGAAACTGTCAACGTCGATCAACACTGCCTCAGCCATGACTATGCTTGCGGCCGGGCCAACCGGCACACCTTGAGATGCTTTGTTGTTTAGCGTGGCGAGGAAGTTCTCAATGTCATCGGCGAGTGGCTTTAGATTTGAATTTGATAGTTCAACGGCGTTGTTTAGCCGATGCAGATAAATCTGGTTATAGAAATCGGTGATATCGGTAACAAGCACATTTTCATAGGTATCGGCGAGGCTCTCTGTCTTCTGCCCAAAATCACTCCATCCAGAACCGCCAGCAAAATAACTCCCGTCAGCTACTGAGAGCCGATACGAGCATGCAATGTGCTCGGCACTGGGCATGCGGGCAGCTTCTACATCTGTAGCAATTTCACATGCCAGCGCTGTGTAGATAACGGAATCAATTGGTTCGAGTTGGTGAACAACTCGGAACCCGCCTTTAGGTTTGGCAATCGTCATAGCGCGTGGAGATGTCACCCAGAGCTTGCCAACGTTCTTTGACATTAGTTCAGTTTTAACCTCAGGCCACTGATGCCACAGTGCCTCGTACTCGATTGGCTTCGGAAAGAAGTCTGAATCGTAGTACCTGCTGATGTGCTCCCGAGCAAATTCGAGTGAATCTTCTTTGATTATGGCCATGGCGTGATGAGATAACTTCTAACGAATTATTGAACGGACCCGCTGGGTCCGTATATGAATTGATAGAGAAGCAGCCATTATGCTGCCGGAATCGGCTGTATAGTAAGGAAGGAGCCTTGGCTGGGTCCGTATATCAACTCCAATACTTCGGGCGCCAAGGGATACAGCCTCGAGCGTCGGCTATCGGGACAAATCCTCAATGGCAGCTCCTGGCCGTGTGGGTGAGGTTGGCAACGTCCGCTTCAGAGCAGCCAAATTCCAAAAATCAGGATTTTGCTGACCGACTCCTAAAAATGGATGGCCGGAATGGGCTGCGTATTCAACCGGTCGATGCAACGGTTTGGTAAAAACGTTGTGCTGGCGTTTCGTAGTTTAGTGTTTTCCGTGGCCGCTCATTCAATTTCCTGGCAATGGCACTCAGCTTCGCTTGTGAATAGGGTGACAGGTCAATTCCCTTTGGGAAATACTGGCGCAACAATCCATTGGTGTTTTCGTTTGTTCCGCGTTGCCAAGGTTGATGTGGATCGCAGAAATAGACCTGGATATCTGTCGTCAGCGTGAATCGTTTGTGGCCAGCCATTTCCTTGCCCCGATCCCACGTCAGCGATTTGTAGAGTTCTTGTGGCAGTTTGCGAGCGTTTTTGATCAGGGCGTTGGTTACGCTCCCGGTATCTTTTCCGGGAAGCTTGACCAGCATCAGGTAGCGCGACTGACGTTCGACGAGTGTCGCAATCTGACTGTTCTTGCTGCCGCACAGCAGATCCCCTTCCCAATGCCCCGGTACCGCCCGATCCTCTGCCGTGGCTGGCCGTTCGCTGATTGATACGGCATCGACGATTCGGCCGTGATCGCCGGTTTTTTGTGTGTGATGGCGAGAGCGGCGCATGGCTCGCGTCCGCCGCAAATACGCCAGCAACTCCTTCTTCAGAGCGCCCCGGGTTTGAATATAGAGGGTGCGATAGATTGTCTCGTGTGACACCTGATGACTCGCATTGTCTGGATAGGTCCGCTTGAGCCATCCAGCAATCTGTTCTGGCGACCACAGCGACCGAAGCTTATTTGCCACTATATGCGCTAGACAACTGCTTTCCGCCAGTTTGCAAGACTTGGGACGACGTGCCCGAGTCCAGGTTGCTTGGTCGGCCTGAGTCGCTCGGTAGCATTCACGGCCACCATTGCGTTTGACTTCACGGCTTACGGTGGACGGCGCTCGTCCCAATTGAGCCGCGAGCGCACGGATTGAAAAGCCCGCGACCAAACCTCGGGAAATTTCCTCACGCTCAGAAAGCGTCAATGCCCGTTTGGCGCGGCATCGCGGTGCCGGTGGAATGCCTCCTGTCTCGGCTAGGATTCGCTGCACCGATGAGTGATTTCGATCAAATAGCTGGGCGATTTTTTGAAGGGAGTCGCCCTTGCGCCAACGTTCCCACATCAGCGCTTTCTGGCTATCCGTGTAATAGATCCGGGGTCTCTGCTTCATTGGCAACACTCCTTCTGCATACGCAGTTGCTAGTGTGTTGCATCGACCGATTGAATCCAAGGCACTGAGTACGCATTCGCTGGATGTGTAAACTGCCGCTCAACTCGACTTGTTGCTGGGTGGAGATAACCGGCGTATTGCGGACGGTGTTTCTGGGTAATCAGTTTGTGCGCTGGGCAACGCTTTAGGCGACAAAAAAATCAGGTGTTTTGGGCGGTTGACCGTAACAACCTTAAAACCAACATCAAAGCTGTGCCGCAATCAACCGGCCCAGCGTGGCAATCGCTTCCTGCTGCCGGGCCGAGTCGGGGTAGCCGTAGTTGAGGCGAATGCAATTGGCGAACTCGCGCTTGGCCGAGAAAATCGGGCCGGGGGCGAGGCTGATGCCTTGATCGAGGGCCATTTTGTGCAGTTTCAAGACATCGACCTGCGCCGGCAACTCGATCCACATGAAATAGCCGCCCGCTGGCCGCGCCAGTTTGGCTTGCGCTGGAAAATGGCGCTCAACCGCGTCGATCAGTACCGATTCCTGCACCGCCAATTGCAGGCGCAGACGGCGCAGGTGGTGGTCATAGCCGCCCTGCTTGAGGTATTCGGCAATGGCGATCTGCACCGGCACCGTGGTGGCGAGCGTGGTCGACAACTTGAGGCGGATGATTTTCTCCGCATAGCGCCCGGCGGCCACCCAGCCGAGGCGGTAACCGGGGGCGAGGCATTTGGAGAAGGACGAGACGTGCATGACGTGATCGTTACTGGCTTCTGACTTGCTGCACATGGGCGCTTGCGCGGTGAAATACAGCTCACCATAAACATCGTCCTCGATCAACGGCACCTCATGCCGGTGCAGCAAGTCGATCAGGCTTTTCTTACGCTCGTCCGAGACCAAAGCGCCGGTTGGATTGGCGAAATTGAGCATGAGCAAACAGGCTTTGATCGGATGCAGACGCAAAGCCTCCTCCAGCGCCGGGAGGCTGATGCCTTCGCGCGGATGCGAGGGGATTTCGATGACTTTCAAGCCCAGCCGCTCGCTGGCCTGCAAGCCGGCGTAGAAGGTCGGCGACTCGATGGCGATCAGATCGCCCGGCGCAGTCACCGCCTGCAAACAGAGATTCAGCCCTTCCATTGCGCCCGAGGTAATGACGATTTCGTCGGTCGGCACCACGGCGCCACGCGACAGGTAGCGCAGGGCAATTTGCCGGCGCAGCTCTTTATTGCCGGGCGGCAAGTCAGTCACCGTCGAAATCGGGTCAAACTTGCGTGCTGCCTGGCTGAGAAAACGCCCCAATTTGTCGAATGGAAACAGGTAGGGGCTAGGGAAGCTCGACCCCAGGGGCACCACCGCAGGGTTCCTGACGCTGCTTAATATCTGGAAGATGAAATCACTGACCTGCAATTCCGTCGAACTGCCCAGCGGGTGGCTCATCTCGGGTTCATGCAAGCGCTGGCCGAGGCGGGCGCGCACGAAATAGCCGGATTTTGGCCGCGCTTCGATCAGCCCCCGGCTTTCCAGCAGGTAGTAGGCCTGGGTTACCGTCACCGGGCTGATGCTGTGCGTCCGGCAAACCTGGCGCACCGATGGCAGGCGGTCGCCGGCGCGGAGTACGCCGTCAGTAATCAGCTTTTCAGTTTCACCGGCGAGGCTTTGGTAACGAACCATGAGTAATTGTCAAAGTTGGAAATGGTAAAACCTTATACCCGTGATTTCTGCCAGCCAATAAAAAAGGAGCCATTTTTTGGCTCCTTTTCCGAGTCGACCGTAACACGTGCTTAGACCACCGCACCATCCTCATTCGCGCCTTCAACCACCTTGGTTTTGGTGATGAACTGCTCACGCGAAACGCCCAGCCACATGACCAGCGGGCTGGCGACCAGCACTGACGAATAAATACCGAAACAGATGCCGATGGTCAGGGCCAGCGAGAAATAATAGAGCGTTTCGCCACCGAAAATCAGCATGGAAAGCACCATCAGCTGCGTGCTGCCGTGGGTAATGATGGTTCGGCTGATCGTGCTGGTGATGGCGTGGTCGAGCACTTCCGGCGTGCTCAAGCCACGAACCTTTTTGAAGGTTTCACGAACCCGGTCAAAAACGACGACCGATTCATTGACCGAGTAACCAAGCACGGCAAGCACGGCGGCCAGCACCGACAGCGAGAACTCCCACTGGAAGAAGGCGAAGAAGCCGAGAATGATGATCACGTCGTGCAGGTTGGCGATAATCGCCGAGACCGAGAAACGCCATTCAAAGCGGAAGGCGAGGTAGATGACGATGCCGATAATGACCAATAGCAGCGCCATGGCACCGTTCTCAGCGAGCTCCTTGCCGACCTGCGGACCGACGAACTCGACGCGGCGCAATTCGGCACCCGGCGCTTCGGCGTTCAAGGATTTCATCACCGACTCACCAAGCTGTGCGCTTTGCTGATCGCTCTTCAAGGGCAGGCGAATCATCACGTCTTTGGATGACCCGAAATTCTGCACCGAGTAATCGGTGAACCCGGCCTTGCCAAGCGAGCCGCGAATTTTCTCGAGGTCGGCGGCCTGCTGGTAAGCCACTTCAATCAGCGTACCCCCGGTGAATTCGACCGACAGATGCAGGCCTTTACTGAAAAGAAACACCACGGCGAGCAGAAAAGTCACCAGCGAAATGATGTTGAACTTCAGCGCATGGCGCATGAAGGGAATGTCTTTTTTGATGCGGAAAAATTCCATGACTATTTTTTCCTTATTTCTGGCCGTTGACCCTGGGGCCAGTCTTTGATTCTGTGGTCGTAGCAGGGCTATTGCCAGGCTTCCAGATCTGGCCGATAGCTACCTTGGTCAGTTTTTTCTTGCTGCCGTAAATCAGGTTCACCAGGGCACGCGAGACAACCACCGACGAAAAAATCGAGGTCAGGATGCCGAGACAATGCACCACGGCAAAACCGCGAATCGGGCCGGAGCCGAAGATCAGCAGGGCAAGACCGGCAATCAGGGTGGTGATGTTGGAGTCAAGAATGGTCCCGAAGGCACGTTCATAACCCTCCGAAATCGCCCCCTGCGGCGGCATGCCGTTGCGCAACTCCTCACGGATACGCTCATTGATCAGCACGTTGGCGTCAATAGCCATACCCAGCGTCAGCGCAATAGCGGCGATACCCGGCAGGGTTAGCGTAGCCTGGAGCAACGAAAGCAAGGCAACCAGGAACAGCAGGTTTGCGGCGAGTGCAATGACCGAAACGACACCGAAAACCTGGTAATAAAGAATCATGAAGACAGCAATCGCGACAAAGCCCCACATCGTCGACTGGAAGCCTTTCTTGATATTGTCGGCGCCAAGTGACGGGCCAATCGTGCGTTCTTCGATGATATCCATCGGTGCCGCCAGCGAACCGGCACGCAGCAACAAGGCCGTATCGTTGGCTTCAGTGGTGCTCATGCGGCCGGAAATCTGTACGCGGCCACCACCGATTTCGCTACGAATGACCGGCGCGGTAACCACTTCGCCTTTGCCCTTTTCAATGAGCAGAATGGCCATGCGCTTGCCGATACTTTCGCGGGTGATGTCCTTGAAGATACGAGCACCCGCAGAATCCAGCGTCAGATGAACTGCCGCTTCGTTGGTCTGGGTATCGAAACCGGGCTGGGCATCGGTCAGTCGGTCGCCGGTCAGGACAACCTGCTTCTTGACCAGCAGCGGTTGGCCGCCACGCTCGTTATAAACCTCGGTGCCGAACGGTGCATTGCCGGCAATTGCCGCCTCCAGTGCGCCGGGCGAGTCATCCACCATGCGAATTTCGAGGGTCGCGGTGCGGCCGAGAATATCCTTGGCCTTGGCCGTGTCCTGCACACCAGGCAGTTGCACGACGATACGGTCGGTGCCCTGCTGCTGGATGACCGGCTCGGCAACACCGAGTTCGTTGATCCGGTTATGCAGGGTGGTGATGTTCTGTTTCAGCGCGAATTCGCCGATCTTCAACTGGGCCTGTGGTTTGAGTGTCGCCACCAGTTTGAGGTCACTGCCTTCACCCTGATCGGTGATCAGCAGATCCGGCTGGCTGTCGGCAATCACATTACGGGCCTTGTCGCGGGTTTCGGCATCGCGGAAACGAACGACCAGACGCTCGCCTTCACGACCAACGCCGCCATGGCGTAGATTTTTGTCGCGCAAAACGGTACGCAGATCAGCCGAGGTTGAATCCAGTTTCTTGGTTAGCGCTCCCTTCATGTCGACTTGCAACAAAAAGTGCACGCCGCCACGCAGGTCAAGGCCGAGGTACATCGGTAGCGCATGCAGGCTGGTCAACCATTGCGGCGATGCAGTCAGCAGGTTGAGCGCCACCACATACTGCGGGTCGCTGGCATCCGGGTTGAAGGCTTTTTCAAGGAGATCCTTGGCTTTCAACTGGGTGTCGGTATCTTTTAACCGTGTCTTGACGCCGTTAAAGTCGAGCTGAATGCCATCGTGCGTAATGCCGGCAGCTGTCAAAACCTCTTCGACGCGGGCTTTCGCCTTTTCATCGAC
>ERZ724523.2119-NODE-2119-length-11405-cov-4.058678_pt1 | contig 11405 bp, 18 predicted proteins | sample MGYA00376056_ERZ724523 | MGnify/ENA primary metagenome ERZ724523 (study PRJEB28724, sample SAMN07190888) | wastewater metagenome | isolation source: influent of sewage treatment plant in Hong Hong | place: USA: Christiansburg, Virginia | collected 2016-03-01 ... | reverse complement strand
GGTTGCCGATTGGTTGAACAAAACCCGCCCCGTCCGACGGGGCTAACCCAGACCAGAGAGAACGGAGAACACAGATCATGAACTCGTCGATGCTGCTACCGCTGTTGCTGTCGGGGATGAAGGTCTCGCCAGACCTCATCAAGAACATCATGGAAGAGAAGAAGGCGAACCTGGAGAAGTGGCGGCTGGCTGTCCGAATGCTGGCGACCATCATCATGAGTTACATCTTCTTCAAGCGGGCCTCGATTCCTGCCGTCGACTCGACGGGAGCGCCGGTGTACAGCAGCGAAGGAATCCAAAAGAGCCTCAACAAGTCGTTTGAGGAAGACAAGTACGCCGACGGAATCAAGGACTCGATCCTGGCGACGATTGACGTCGTGTTCGAGCTGCTCAAGCCGACCGCCTCGGAGTCGATCCTGTACTCGTCGATCCTGAGCGGGATCACCTCGCAGCCATCGACGACCACGGTGGTGCAGCAGCTCCCGCAGCAGCAGGCCCAGCAGGTGCCGTGGATCGGGCAGCCGCAGACGTTCCAGAACCTGCGGAATGCGCGCTTTGTGGCCCCCGGAACGCGGGCGCAGGGCGTGGTCATCCTGGCGGACGGCACCGTCGTCACCGAGTAATCCCACCCTGGGGGGCGAGGTTCCGTCATGGACCCACAAGTAGAAGCCGCATTCGACGCCTGGCTTGCGTCGATCGGGATGAATCGAAATTCGCTGCTACCCGCTGGGCAGGAAGCCTATCTGTCTGCGCAGTGGGAATCGTTCCTGCTGAATTGGGGACGGACGCAGGGCCGGACGGTGGTGGCCGCTCCTGGTGGCGTCTACCAAGGCCCGCCCGGTGGGAGCTTCCAAGTGCCCGTCGTGCAGGGCGGAGGATTCACCGGCGGGATGTTTGGTCAGCCGGGCGGACAGCCGGGGCAAGGCCCGATCCGGGTTGCGCCGCCGGTCGGTGGTGGCGGCCAGAGCCCAAACCAAGGAGGCCGGTATCCGGTCGCGCCTCGGTACACGCCACCGCCGCAGCGATAACCCAAACCCAATCACCTCGAAGGGCTGCGCAGAAGTCGCGGCCCTCCGAGCAACTCCAGAGAGCAAGGACACAGCATCATGGGAAGCATTCTTGAGAGTGATCCGGTCGTCGTGGGTGGACCCACGGCCAGCAAGTCGGCAGACGTTCACCGAGACACGAGCAAACCGCCGCTGCTGACAAACACGGTGGCGACGCTGGCCGTCGCAGAAGACCGCGACAGCAACTTGGCCAATAACCGCAACAGCGACGGCACGCATAGCTGGAAGCTGACGGGGCAGGGCGCAGGATTCCCCGGCGGGTTCGCCACGCGGGTGCAGTTTGGCTCTGAGTACAAGAACGACAAGGGCGAGAGCGTCGCGCCGATCGTGACGATGGACACGACCAACTTGTTTGGCTCGGCGTACCTCGGAAACGTGACCTCGACGGGATACGACCTGTACTGCCCGCCGGTGGTGGCGGGTGCGACGGTCCACATCCGGGTGTCGACGAAGAACCCGACCTAATTGCAGCCGTCCCAAGGCTGCTCGTAGCGCGGTTTCCGCATGCCAGGACGCTACCGCGCCGTCCGCCCGGCATGTCGGAACTCAGGGAGCAAGCGTCATCATGGCGAACAAGAGGAAGACTGAAGCGAAAGAGCCCCCGGTGCGGCCCGTCAAAAAGGAGTCGGAAGCCCCGGCGGCTCCGAAAGAGAAGGAGCCGGAAGCGCCGGTGATTCCGACAGACAAGGAACCGGAAGCGCCGTCGAGCACGAGCTATGCCCTGCCGGGCCTGCTGCCGGTGGTGCCGGTGAATCGGCTGTACAAAGGGACGTACCGCTCGCGAAATGCGCCGCTTAACTGGTTTAGCGACTCGTCGCTAGAGAAGGTGCTCGACCCGGTGCGGCTCGAATCGAACCTGCGCGCTGTGAAGTTTGCGCGCCTGAGCAGCACAGTGGCCGAGATCGAGTTTGTCCACAGCGCCGGAGAGACGCCGGTGGCGGTGTGCATTTCCTCGCTGAGCATTCCGGCTCGGGCCAAGGATTTCGACATCGAGATCGACGTCAAAAGCGTCGATGACAGCAAGATCACCGTAACGGTCAAGCCCGCCGATCATGGCATCGGCGTAGGCGTGACCGCGTTTTTCCAAACCGCCGGACTGAGCGGCGAAGCCTAGCGATGCGTAGCCGGTTCTACAGACGCGCAATCGGGCTTGGCCTCCTGGCTGTCCTGTTTGCTGGGATGGCGCTAGCGATTCCGTGTCTGTGGCTCTGGCGTCGCGTGCTCGAACCGTTGCGACTGCGGCACCTGCGGAGGGTCGTTCATGCCTGTCACCACAGCCCATCTCGCCCAACTGAAGAAAGCGACCACGCCCGAGCTGCGCCAGCTCGCGAGCAAGCAGCTCGGGCAGGCCGAGCAAGCGCTGGAGGCCGGGAAGAAGTCGACCGATGACATCTCGTGGTGGCAGCAGCCGCTTCAAGTGAGTCACTACGCCCGATGGAAGCCGTTTGCGGATGCGGTCGCAGAGAGCGAGCGGGTGTTTCAGCTCGGCGACAGCGAGAAGGACGAAAGCACCAAACGGGCGCGCTATACGGAAGCCTACCGGACGGCGTTTGCGACGGCAGAAGACATCGCCAAAGAGGCCAAGCTCCCGCCTACGAACTTCACGACGGTCTGGCAAAGCGAAGTATCGGAGCCGCTCCAGCAGGCGCTCGACGAGCTGGGCAAGAAGGTACGCGGGCCGCTCGATGACCTCGGGAATACGGCGGTGGTGGTGGCGGTGCTGTGGGGACTGTATCGGCTGGTGAAGAAATGAACCGGGGACTCCTGATCGGTGCGGCAGTGGCAGCGCTGCTCGTGGGGATGGAGCGGAGCGTGGGTGTGGACAAGAATCCGTCGCGACAAACCAAGCCGGGGGAGTGGTTCCTGGTGAGGCTGACCGAATACCATCCCGACGCTCCGCCGTCGGCACGGAAGATGGAGGGCGGGCCGAAAGACCGCTTCAGTCTGCCGGTGCGAACGATCGAGGACTTCCGCGAGCATCGCGCCGCGTACGTGGCGGTGGCCGCTGATCTGGAGCTGCAAGGGCGCTCGGTTCCGTACGGGGCGCGGCTGTACCTGGAAGGCTGGCCGGATGTGGTGTTTCGCCTGGTCGATACCGGAAAGCACTTCCGGGGGGACGGCAAAGAGATCCGCAAGGCTGGACACGAGCCGCTCGACATCGCAACGCAGTGGAACGGAAAGCACCTGGAGTTTAACGGCAAGCTGACGCGAGCCCGGATCGACTTTGCCGACACGCTGCCGAAGCGGGAAGAGAGGGTGTCGTAATGGCCAGCGAGAGCCGAGGCCCGCTCGATGACTTCACCGACAAGCTCGGGAGCAGCGCCAAAGACGGCGTAAAGAGCGCGGTGCTCGAATACCTAAACGGCAGCAAGGGCGAAGCGAAGGTCAAGGAAGCGGTGGGAAGCCTGAAAACCTTCCTATTCGTCGTCGGTGCTGCGGTCACTTACTACTACGTGAAACGGAGCGAGTGAAGATGACACTCTGGTACGGCTACGTCGGGAGCTGGGTGTTTACAGGCTCCGAGCGGAAGTGGGTCCGAAACCCCGAAGCAGACGGGGTAGACCGAAGCAAGCCCGCCGTCGGGCAGTGGTTCTATTGGAGCGGCGACAACGGCCAAGCGGAGCAGTCGCTCTACGTGAAGGTCTACGCGACCAAAGCCGAGGCTGTCGTCGAATACAACAGCCGCAAGCGCGAAGGCGCAGCGGTGGTGATGTGGAGCCCCGAAGAGCAGCGATGGGAACCGCCGCCAGCGGCCCAAGGACTGACAAAACCCTGTGCATGCGCCGCAAGGCGGTGAGGAGAAGAGATGGAAACGTACAAGGACGGTCGAGGATATCCGACGAGACGATACAAGAGCAAGAAGGGCGCGGAGTACGAGCTGATCGAAGTGAAGCCAGGGAGCAAGCGGAAGCGGAGCAGCTCGGCCAGCAAGAAGCCCAAGAGCGCAGGAGCGAGCAAGAGCAGCCCAGCCAGCAAACCCCGAGCCGCCACCCCGGCCCGCAAGAAGCGCAGCCGCACGGCCACCCAAGCGAGCCAGAAGCGCCGCGCAACGACCAAGGGAATCAAGCGAGCGCGGAAGTCGACGAGGAAGCGCAAGCCGGGGCAGCTCAAACTCTTGTAATCTCCGCCTGAAGACGGCCCGCCCTTTTTTTCCATGCATCGGTTTGTGAACACCGAGACGATTTCCTGGCCAAGCGGTAGCAAGCACGAGCAGACCGATCAGTAAAACAGACATGCTGCGTAGCGCATATCTGTTAGGACGCAGAGTCCCCCCGGATTTGCTTTTGAGGGCGGATCTTCGAAACGCAGTTAGTCTTTGTCTGTGAAGAGCGCTTGGAGGCCCGCGAAGGTTTCGTCTTCATCGAGAGTAGAAAACTCAGACTTCATTTTGAGGCGAATCGCACTGGTTATCGCAAATGCATCAGCTTCGTGAACCAGATTGCGATATTTCTGATAAGCATCCTTGGATGCGTTATGACCCTTGATCAGATCCGTCAGTTCCTTGATTACTTTTGTCGTCTCGTCTTGTTTGTATCCTAAAAGTGAAATAAACCACTGCCCGATCTCTTTATCTCTATTCTTCGGATAAGAGGCAGCCATTTTAATGGCGGCGTCTCCTATCTCTTTTGGGAGCAACGTGATTGCTCTATTGTCATTTTTCTTGTAGACGGCTGCCGCCCGCATGGCCATCAAGAAAAATTGCTCAGCGTGGCGTGCTTCATGGTATGTAAATGAACAAAGCTCAATAAATGAGGATGGATCAAACTTTTCGCTGATAACCTTTGTGTTGATTTGAATTGCCCACTTTTTGTAGTCAAATTGTGCATTGATTGTGTTTGTTGATGATATGAATAAAACTTTAGAAAAGGGAACTGACTCGATTGCCTCATTGATCGCGGCATCCAAACTGGCAAGGCGTTTGATGCGGTCGAGCTTGTCCCAACCCTTCCAATGCTTCATACAAGATTTTACAAACTGTTTCTGAACTGATTCATCACTTAGAGTTTTCATGGCGTTATTCCTCCTTTTCGAGCTATTCTAGAAAAGACGGGAACGGACGTGTGATGAGGACCAGGGGCTTGGCGTTCCCAGTATGGTTGCCCCCTCGATGCGTTATCGTCTGGGACGAAGGAAAGTTGCCTAGAGTGATTAGCGAGGGCATCAAGCGGGCGTGGAAGTCGACGAGGAAGCGAAAGCCGGGGCAGATGGCGCTTCTGTAGCCGTTGCTGTCTCTCGGTCGATAGTCTGTGGTTGTGGCGGCCCCTCGTCTCTGCTCTATTGTGGCCGCATTTCATGGACCTGAGTGGAGGCGAGGATGCGTTCGATTTTGTGGTCGGCGGTGGTGTTGATGTTGGGCAGTGCGGCACCCGTTGGTGCGGAGCCACAGTATTTCCGGGTGACGGTTGACTCGGTTCCTGCTGGAGCCAAGGTCTATGTCGATGGAAAGCAGGAGGGTATGGCCTGCCAGGCTGGCCCCAATTGCAAGCCTCGGGTCAGCAAAGGCACTCACCGGCTCTTGCTGGAGCTGGATGGCTACAAGCCGCTTGAGGAATCGATCAACGTCGCAGGGAACCAGCGGTTCGTGTTTACGATGCACGCTTCGGGAGGACGGCTGGAAGTGCGTCCTACTTCTGGCACAAGCTCGGCGCAAGGAGCCGAGTTGCTGATCGACGGCAAGCTATCTGGAGCGGTTCCGGCGGAAGTCGAAGTTACGCCGGGACGTCACACCATCGAGGTCAAGCGAGCCGGTCATAATCCCTATACCCAAGAAATCGAGGTCAAGGCTTCAGAGACTCGGCAGGTGATGGTGTCCTTGGTCGAAATTCCTGCACCGCCGCCGCCTCCAGTTGCATATCTGCCGCCACCGCCTGTCGCGCTTCCGCCACCACCTCCGCCGCCGCGACGTGGTGCAGGATCGTCGGTTTCGTTTGTTCCTCGCGATGGGAACACGCGCTACATCGTGTCTACGTCAAGCGGTGGTTCCTGCTCAACGCCATGCACGGTGCTAATGAATCCGGGTCACGGAATGATGAGCGTGACGGGACCAGGCTCTAAGCACTTCGAGAGAGAACTGATCGTGCCGCCTGGCCCCTCGCAAGTCTCGGTGCAGCACTTCACGCTAAGCCGGGCGATTGCTGGGCCAATCCTCACTGCGATTGGACTGCCGCTACTCGCCGTCGGAAGCTACTACATGTATTGGTACGGTCAGGGATACTCCGAGGCGAACGCCTACGTCGGTGGTGTCGCTGGCGCGCACGGCCTGGCGTTCACCATCGCCGGTCTGGTGCAGCTCGGTTCGATCAAGACCACCCGAGTCGACTTGCGCCCGCTCGTTCCTGTCATGACCACCGCCCCAAATCCGCAGTCCGAAGATTACCCGCAGTAGTGGTTTCTCATCGCCAGCGCCGCTTAGGTGCGCTGGCTTTGGCTCCCCCGGCGCTGACCCGGCCATCTGGCTTTCCCCCCCCCGATCGAACGGCTTGCAATTGGGCCTCTATCGTTACATGGTAAAGGCAGCGAGCCATGTCCTCGGCCAATAAGTCCCGTCAACTGTTAACACATCGTCTGCTTCTCGCATCAGTAAATCAATGGCGGATACCCGAGATCAACACCGTGCAGAAAAGTGGATCGTCGATATTGGACTACCGCAGCGCCATCCGGGACGATTGTTCTCTGGCAAGAAGTTGCGGCTCATTTGGGGTGGTGAGTTTGCCTTCGACGCGGTCAGTGATGACCTGTCGATCGTCGCGTGCGTCTCGACCAGCGCGGCCGTGACCGCCTCCGGCAAGCTGGGGACTGCGAAGGTTCAAAAGCTGAAGACTGATGCGCTGTATCTACTGCATCTTGCGATACCAGCACGTCGCATCATGGTGTTTACAGATGCATCTATGCATGCCCACTTCGAGAGAGCGCGCAGCACAGGTCGCTTCCCACCGTCAGACCTAATCGAAATTGTGCACATGCCACTGCCAAGCGACCTCCAAAAGCGCGTGCTGGATTCGCAGACGGCGGCTTCCGTAGAAACATCTCCGCAGAAGACGGCACTTTCCAGGCGTTGACGTTCTACAGCCAGCGGATAGGGCACCGCGATGCCCCGTGCGATGCCCCATCAGCAACCTGATCGGGCAAAGCGATGCCCCATGCGATGCCCCATGTCGGGTTGGCTATCCCTTCCCCCGCTTTTCCATGACCAGGACCGAGGCCATTTTCGTAGGGCCGTAGGGTAGATCCTTGAGGACGGTCCAGCCGTAGTCGTGGAACAGGGCGCGGAGGAACTCTGGGGTGTATCGGCGAAGCTTGAAGGCGAGGTGGCGGTGGGGCGATCCTTGGTTGGGATGAACGGTTACGAAGAAGTCCAGCTCGTAGCTACCTTCTACGTTGGTGCGCGTATTGAGCTGGACCTCTCCTTCCAAGCGGCTAACGCTGGTGCAGTACCTGCGTATCGGGCCAGTCATCCAACTGTTGTGAGTGACAAGTGATCCATTGATGAGCGGAGGATCGAGTTGGTGGATGCGCTCCGGTTCGCTCGGCGGCGCATACGCGATCTGATAGTCGAGCACGCACAAGTCCCCTTCGGTGGCTAGGCTGAGCTGGTCGCGCACGAAGGAGACTTCGTTGTCGAGATTGGCCAGGGTGCCGCCAATCATCACGTAGATGCGGCGACGATTCATGGTGCCCGGCCTGGGAAGAAAGACCGGGTAGCGCCAGACGTGGTGGAAGTCTCCGTGAAGGGTCTGGACTTGGACGCGGTCGCCGAGCATCTCGGTGGCGCGGTGGTAGGCGATGACGAGCAGCGGGTGGCTGATGTCGAGCAGGTGCAGGCGCAGCGGAACTTCGGTGCGGTTCATCAGCTCGGAGGTCAAAGATACCTCTGTCTTACCGTCTCCAGGGCCAAGCGCGTTGATGTCGAGCGGCCTGTCTCCCGTGCGCTCAAGGATGGTCGCCGCGACTTCGCCCAGCGGCAGAGAGCGGAACCGTGCGACGAAGGAATCGGAGCCGCACAGATCGAGATAGTCCTGGGCGCTCTGATCGTCCAGATAGAGCATCGTTTGTTCCAGCGCAGCGCCGTTTTGGTTGGCGCGGGCCTGTAACTCGGCCATCAGGGCGCGGCGGTCGTACCGTGGGAGCAGCCAGCTATTCGGAGCACTTGGGCCACCAGTTCCACGGGCGCTGTCGTGATGAAGTGCCAGCTCGGCAACTCCGGCCAGTCTGCGCAGTGTGTCGAGAGTCGCGCTCTGTTCGCCCTGTTCGACGTTTTTCACGGTGCGCTCACTGAGTCCGGCCCGCTCGGAAAGTCTGCGCTGACTCAGCCCGCAGGACTCGCGCCGAGAGCGAACCAGATACGCCAGCTCGGTCGGAGAGAGGGCCGAAAGAGCCGTGATGTCACCTGACACGCTCAGGGCGCGGGCTCTCTCCAGGTGGGTAAGCGCTTCGCGTGCAGCAGGCTGGGCAGCCGGGGCCAGGTGTTCGATCGCGGAGTTCACATGCGCAATCGCTAGATCCAAGTCATCCATGGCGCGCAGCATAGCGCAGCAGAGTGACTTGGGCGCGATGAGCGTCGGAACGGGCAAAGTGGTTCCCCATGCGATGCCCCATGCGATGCCCGATCGGGCAAAGCGATGCCCCATCGCTATTCACCTAGCGGACACCACCATTCATTGGCATTTGTTGCGGCCATGAACGGCGCTCCAAACCGAGAGCTTTCCGGCCTAGTTCGGCGGAATCCCCTCGCCAAATCCCAACCAGCTAGGCGCGACACCGAGCGCGACGGCCATTCGTTCCGCTGTGTCCACGCGAGGGACCACCTTTCCCGCTTCGGCATTGCTCCACGCCTGGACGCTGACGCCAGCAGCGGTGGAAACCGTGCGCATCGACAGGCCGGAGCGCTCGCGGGCTTGCTGGAGGCGAGCGGGGAAGCCTTCATGCAAAGCGCGGAAGACTCGGTACCTGTCCTCTGGAATCGGATCTACCGGCTCTACCAAGGGGCGAGGGCAGCGCTCACGGAATGGCTCGTTCCCCTCGTACCCGTACGCGAGCCAGCCAGGAGGCACGCCGAGAGCGGCTGCGACCTGCTCCAGCGTGTCTAAGCAGGGACTCGAAACAGCGTCTTCCAGGCGCAGGACGTAACCAGCCGCCAGTCCTGCCGAGCGGGAGAGATTTGATGCGTCGACGCCAGCACTTTCTCTGACGGCAAAGAGCCGACTAGGAAAGCGAGTGGCGAGAGGACTTTTGCGACCGCGAGGCACGGTTTGCAATAGTCGACTCGTCCCATTTGGCCATGAATCCATTTTGTCCGAGGACCATTGGATAACTATTGACACATTCTTGTGATTTGGTAGTTGATCGACTTGTTCGAGCACCATTTCACTAAAGTGGACTAAGTGGTGGCTGGCAAGCAACAGGACCGAGAGAGACAAAAAGAGGAGGGCATTGTGATGGCAGACGGGACAGTGGAGCAGAAGCCAGAGCGGACGGTGAGAGGACCGATGATCAAGCTCCATCATGTGACGGCGGAGCGGATCTATCCGGTCTGGGTGAGTGCGTTCAGCGTCGTTAGAGTCTCGTCCGACCGTCGAGGAGAAACGCATGTCTACTTCCAAGGCGCGCTTGGGGAAGGCATCCACACGAATGAGCCCGTCGAGGAAGTGCTCGCGCTCATCGAGTCAGCGACAGCGGAGCGCCGGAAATCGCCACCGTCGGCAGAAGAGATCGAGGCATATGTCACCGCAGGCAAGCGGATGGTGGATGCGTGGATGAGGACGTGCGGTGGTGCGGGTCGGTCGTCGGGAGGAATGCCATCATGAGCGGGCAACTCGTCGAGCTAAAGCGAAGCGTTGCGACCACGATGTTTATCGTCGAGAAGGGCAAGCGCGGAAGCATCCACAGCGAGGAAAACGGATGGTTGTTTGTCCGGTTCGATGGGTGCCGCTTCCTGGTGCCGGTGCAGTCTTGCGAAGTGGAGCGGATGGAATCCGAGCCGCCGAAAGTGACCTCGCATGCCGCGCTCGCGCTCGGTCTGCTCCTGTTCGTGCTGGGTGGATGCTTTGCGCCGGACTTGTCGAAGCTGTCGCTGCGCTGTGATGCGGTCGAGCACTTCTGTCCTGATGGTCTTTCCTGCGTCGATGGATTCTGTACGGATTCCCCGGCGGGGCAGACGACCGACCTGGCGAGCGTCGATGATCAGGGCGCTCGGTCTGCGGGATGTCAGGACGGGAGCGGCAAGGAGGTGAGCGGCAGTGCTCCCGCTTTCGCCTGTCCTGGCACGTTCGAGGCATCGAGCGATCCGCAGAAGGGAGCGTCTCGGCTGTGTGCGCCAGGATTCAAGCTGTGCAGTCGAGCGGACACGCTAAATCAGTTTGTGTGCTCGACGCTCGCGGGGTTCTATGTCGCGGACGTGCCGACGAGGGCGGCTCTTCCTTCCGCTTCGTGCGGAGTGGTGCGGAGCGGGGAATCCGCAGGCTTTGCGGGGTGCGGAAAGAGTGTGGCCGGGGTGTATGGGGTGCCGTCGTGCGCGGGTTTCACGCGGGGGCTATTCGTGACCGCAGGAAGCGGGCTGGCTGTCGCGGCTCCTTTTGCGTCGCTTGACGGAACGACCCAGAACACGAGCGGCTCTAACGGCGTGTTGTGCTGCAAGTAGGAAGGCGAGAAGGGAGGAAGCGATGCGGGAAGGGGAATGGGTGCTGCTGAAGTTGTCGCAGGCTGCGAAGACTCGATCGCTCGGTCGAATCGTCCAAATCAACGGATTGTCGGTCGAGGTGGAGATCTACCGACTGCACCCCGAGCGGCTCGATCGGGTGGTGGTGGAGCTGGGTCTTTTGCGCGGAGCTGCGCCAGAGTCCGAGAAGTTGTTTGCGGCGAAGAGTCTGTGCGCGTTGCGTGAGCTGCGAGCGCGGCGGGAGCTTGCACACTGCACCCAGAGCAGGCTCGCGGAAGTGGTGGGAGTGAGTCGCCGAACGATCCGCAACGCCGAGACAGGCCGAAGACACACGCAGCAGCAGATCCGAGCGTGGATTCTGGAAGGTCTGCGACGGGTCGAAGATCGGTCCGCGAAAGGGGTTGGTATATGCGGGAGGCGGTGATCGAACCTGATGAGCTAGCCATGTGCATTTCAGCCCTACACGCGAGAGGGCGGATGTTGAGAGCCGAGGCCGATCTGGTCGAACGAAATTACGGAAACCTTGGCGAAGCGCAGGCCGAGAAGCTGCGCCAAGCAGCAGAACGCTTTGAGAGCTGCTTTCGCAAGTTCTGTTCACTGGGCGTTTCTTGTTCAAGTGACGGAACCTAACCACCGCAGCGGATGGTGATCCGGCTCGTTGCCGGTCGGTGGTGCTAACGGCC
>ERZ724523.2109-NODE-2109-length-11434-cov-6.677652_pt1 | contig 11434 bp, 5 predicted proteins | sample MGYA00376056_ERZ724523 | MGnify/ENA primary metagenome ERZ724523 (study PRJEB28724, sample SAMN07190888) | wastewater metagenome | isolation source: influent of sewage treatment plant in Hong Hong | place: USA: Christiansburg, Virginia | collected 2016-03-01 ... | reverse complement strand
CGGCCGCGGCCTGCAGCAGGGGGCGCGTGCCTTCGCGCAGCGACAGCAGCAGGCGCAGGGGGGCTGCAGGGTCTGCAGGCGGCTGCGGGTGGGCGCGCACCCAGCCCGCCAAATCCACCGCATCGTGCACCACGGGCACGCGGTTGCGCCCGCATTGTTCGCACGCGGCCACGGCCACGGCCTGCCAGTGGGCGAGCTTCTTGTCGGCCCGTTCACCTTTGAGCTTGAGCACGCTGCGCTCGGCCACCAGCGGGGTGATGCTGGCCACGCCCAGTTCGGTGGCTTTTTCGACCAGCCAGTCCATGCGCTCGTTGGCGGTGATGCCCGCCAGCAGGTGGATGGGGCGCGGCGCTTCGCGTTCGATGGGGTGGTGCGCGCCGACTTCGACCCACACGTCCGAGCGGCCCATGCGGGTGATGGTGGCCTCGAACTCGCCGCCCGCCGGGTTGCTGGCGATGTCACCGCCGTGGAACAGGGTGACGGTTTGGCCGGGCTGCATCCGCAGCACTTGCACATGGCGGGCTGCGCCGGGCGGCAGCTCAATCACATCACCGCTGGCGAGCGGCACCGGGCAATGGAAGCGGGGCATGTCGTGCTAACCGATCACATCCGGCCAAAGGCGTAGCCGCTGGCGGCTTGCAGACCTTCGATTTCGTCCAGCCACTTGAGCAGGGGGCCGAGTTGTCGGTAACGGTGCGCCGTGCTGCGGATGTAGTGGATGAAACGCGGCGTGTCGGCCAAGTACTTGGGCTTGCCGTCGCGCAGGGTCAGGCGGGCAAAGATGCCAGCGACTTTGAGGTGGCGTTGCAGGCCCATCCATTCGACCGAGCGGTAGAACGCGCCAAAGTCGCTGTGCCAGTCTTCAAAGTCCATCAGCCCGGCTTTGCGGGCTTTTTCCCAGTAGCGGATGGTGATGTCGAGCACGAAGTCTTCGCCCCAGGTCAGGAAGGCGTCGCGCATCAGGCTGGCGATGTCGTAGGTGATGGGGCCGTAGACCGCGTCCTGAAAGTCCAGCACGCCCAGTTGCTGCGCGGGCGTCGCGCCCGGCGTGGGCGGCACCATCAGGTTGCGCGGCATGAAGTCGCGATGGACGTAGACCTTAGGTGCGGCCAGGTTGTGCGCCACAATCAAATCAAAAGCGTGCGACAGGGTGTGGGCCAAATCGCCGTCCACGCTCACGCCTTTGTGCTGGGTCAAGTACCAGTCGGGGAACAGCGCCAGCTCGCGGCGCAGCAGCGGCTCGTCGTAGGCGGGCAGCACGCCGGGTTTGGAGGCCAGTTGCCACGCCAGCAGCGCGTCGGTGGCTTGGTTGTAGAGCGCGGCGTTGGCTTGCGGGCGCTCGGGCTGGATCACATCCATCATGGTGCGCGCGCCCAAGTCACTCAGCAGCATGAAGCCTTGCGCTTGCTCCCAGGCCAGCACCTCGGGCACGCGCAGACCGGCTTGCGCCATCAAGCCCGCCACCTGCACGAAGGGTGCGCAGTTTTCTTGCGCCGGGGGTGCGTCCATGATGATGCGGCTGGTGCTGCCGTCAGGCAGCGGCTGGGCCAGATCGACGCGCAGGTAGCGGCGGAAGCTGGCATCGGCGCTGGCCACGCGCACGCTGGCGGGGTCTAAGCCCTGCGTGGGCGCGACGTGCGTCAGCCAATCAGCGAAGGCAGCGGCGCGGGTGGGATCAGCCCAGAGCGGGGCGGTGGTCATGGTGGGGTTGGGGCTGGAAGCTGCGGGCTGAGTCAAGGCGGCATCAGGGGCAGAAGAGGTCGAGGTGGGATGGAGGTCGCTCATGGATAATCTATTCTACAAATCCAGCCCCCACGCCCACCCCCGACCACCTGTTCCACTTGGCCGACCTCACCGCCCCGTTGCCTGCGCCTGTGTGCGGACTGATCTGATGCATGTATGCCCTCCTCTCCCTTGCCCATGAAGTCTGAGACCCTGCGCTCACGCGATTCCCGCTGCCGTCTCACGCCTGTGGCTTGGGGAGTCGCTTGCACTGTGGCGAGCTTGCTGCACAGCGCGGCGTGGGCGCAGGCCGACACCGCGCCAGCCGTCACCCCCGCTGAGGCCGAGCCCCTGCGCAACAGCCTGCAACTGGAAGAACGCATCCCCGCCAACGTGCGCACCAGCTTGCCGGTGTTTTTGTCTGGCGACAAACTCTCGGGGCAAACCAACCAGCACAGCCTGCTCGAAGGCCAAGCCGAACTGCGCCGAGGCGACACGGTGATCCGCGCCGACCAGTTGGACTACAACTCTCCCACCGATGTGGCCCACGCCACGGGCAACGTGCAGGTCAACCGGGCTGGCAACCTGTACAGCGGGCCGGAGTTGGAGCTGGAAGTCGATGCATTCAAAGGCTACTTCAAGCAGCCCACTTTCGAATTTCTGAGAAACCGCAGCTTGGGCCAAGCCGAGCGGGTCGATTTCTTGGATGAAAAGCACATCATCGTCCACAACACCCAGTATTCCACCTGCCGCCGAACGGGCGGGCCGGACTGGCTACCCGACTGGGTGTTGCGCGCCACCACCGTCACCATCGACAACGAAACCAATGTGGGCACCGCTGAAGACGGGGTGCTGCGCTTCAAAGATGTGCCGATCTTGCCGATCCCGAGCATCAGCTTCCCCTTGGGCGATCAGCGTAAATCGGGACTGTTGGCCCCGTCGATCAGCGTGGACAGCTCCAACGGCGTGGAACTGTCGCAGCCGTACTACTTGAACTTGGCCCCCAACCGCGATGCCACGCTGATCCCCACGCTGATGACGCGGCGCGGCTTGGACTTGGGGCTGGAATACCGCTATCTGGAAACCAACTACACCGGCACCTTGCGCGGCAATTGGATGCCCACAGACAGCCTGCGCGACCAAAGCCGCTGGGGCTTGGCCGCCACGCACACCGCCAGCTTGGCGGGCAACATCGGGCTGAGCCTGAGCCTGAACCGTGTCAGCGACAACAACTACTGGCGCGACTTCACCCGAACCAGCAACACACTGACCACCCGCTTGCTGCCCACAGATGCCAAACTCAACTGGAGCGAAGGCAACTGGAGCGCCCAAATGCGCACCCTGAAGTGGCAAACCCTGCAAGACACCAGCTCGCCCATCGTCCCGCCTTACGACCGGCTGCCGCAAGTCGCAGGCCGCTACGCTGTCACGCCCGAAGGCAACGGTTTGGCGTTCAGCATGGACGTGGACTACACCCGCTTTGTGGCCGACAGCGCCCTCACCGGCCAACCCAATGGGCAGCGCAGCATGGCCGTGGCGCAAGTCAGTTATCCGTGGGTGAGGCCCAGCGGCTTCATCACCCCCAAGCTGCAACTGCACGCCACCAACTACGCTTTTGACTCGGCGCTCAGCAATGGGAAGACCAGCGCCACCCGCAGCGTGCCCACCGTCAGCCTGGACAGCGGCTTGGTGTTTGAGCGCGATGCCAGCTATGTGGGCCGTAACTTTCGCCAAACACTGGAGCCGCGCGCCTTCTACGTCTACACGCCCTACCGCGACCAAAGTCTGCTGCCCAACTACGACTCGGGCGCTTATGACTTCAACTTCACCTCGATTTACACCGAGAACGCCTACGTCGGTAACGACCGCATCGCCGACAACAACTTGCTGACGCTGGGCGTGACCACCCGCTTGCTCGACCCCGTCACGGGCGGCGAGGCGGCTCGCTTTGGCATCGCGCAGCGCCTGCGTTTCGCCGACCAGCGCGTGACGCTGCCGGGCGAAACGGCGGCCAACGAGCGCGTGAGCGACTTGCTGCTGGGCGCGTCCATCAACGGCGAGCGCACTTGGAGCGCCGACACCACGCTGCAATACAACCCCAAGACCAACAGCTCGATCCGCACCACGCTGGGCGGGCGCTACATGCCGGGCAACTACCGGCTGATCAGCGCCACCTACCGTCTGCAACGCGGCTCCAGCGAGCAATTGGACTTGGGCTGGCAATGGCCCATCAATGACCTGTGGGGCGACAAAGGGCAAAATCTGGGCCCCGGTCAGGGCCAAGGCCCAGGCCGCTGGTATGCCGTGGGTCGCCTGAACTACAGCTTGAAAGACCGCAAGCCCGTGGACGTGCTCGCGGGCATTGAATACGACGCAGGCTGTTGGATCAGCCGCGTGGTGCTCGATCGGCTGCAAAGCAGCACCTCCAGCGCCAACACCCGCATCATGCTGCAACTGGAATTTGTCGGTTTCTCCCACATCGGCACCAACCCGCTCAAGACCTTGCGCAGCAACATTCCCAACTACCAGTACCTGCGTGAGCCCACCTCTGCCCCCAGCCGCTTCAGCAACTATGACTAACTCTTTCACTTGCCCACGGCCTTTGCTTCGTCACACCTTGGCCGCAGGCGCGGCCGCGCTGACCTTGTGCTGGCCGATGCTGGCCTCGGCGCAAGCACTGCGCCCCGCCACCCAACTGGGCAACGCCGCCGCCGCGCCAGCCAACACCGCAGCGCGCCCTGCGGACTTCATCGTGGCCGTGGTCAACAGCGAGCCCATCACCAACAACGAATTGCGCGCCCACGTGCTGCGCACCGAGCAGCAAATCAGCCAGCAAGGGGCGGCGATGCCCCCGCGCGACATCCTCACGCGCCAAGTGCTGGAGCAACTGATTCAAGAAAAAATTCAGGTGCAAATGGCGCAAGACTCCGGCATCAAGATTGATGACGAAGCCGTACAAGTGGCCGAGCAAAACGTCGCACGACAAAACCAAGTCAGCGTGACCGACTTGCGCAAGCGGCTGGCGCAAGACGGCATCCCGCTGGCGCAGTTCCGCGACGAGCTGCGCAGCCAATTGCTGCAAGCGCGCCTGCGTGAACGCGAGCTGGATGCACGCGTCAAAGTGAGCGAGGCCGACATCGACCAGTTCCTGCGTGACCAACGCGGCGGCGCTGAGCGCGCACCGCAAGAAGTCAATTTGGCGCAAGTGCTGATTGCCGTGCCCGAACAAGCCACCGAAGCCCAAGTCGCCGCCCTGCAAGCGCGCGCCACGCGGGTGCTGCAACGCGCCAAGAGTGGCGAAGACTTCGCGGCCTTGGTGCTGGAGTTTTCTGATGCGCCCAAGAGCGGTCAGCTCGGCGGCCAAATGGGCCTGCGCAGCGCCGACCGCTATCCGCAGCTGTTTGTCGATGCCACCCAGAACCTGCGCGTGGGCGAGGTCTCGGCCATCGTGCGCTCGGGCGCGGGCTTTCATGTGCTGAAGGTGGTTGAGCGGGCCGAAGCCGGTTTGACCATCACCCAATCGCACGCACGCCACATCCTGCTGCGCCCCAGCGCACAGTTGTCCGAGAACGCCGCCCTGTCGCGCTTGGCTGAAATGCGCCAGCGCCTGTTGACTGGCAAGGCTGACTTTGCGACGTTGGCCCGCGAGTCCTCGCAAGACGGCAGCGCCGCACAAGGCGGTGATCTGGGTTGGGTCGGCCCCGGTCAATTCGTGCCCGAGTTTGAGGAAGCGATGGATCGCCTCGCTGTGAACGAAATCAGCCCGCCGCTGGTGTCGCGTTTTGGCGTGCATTTGATTCAGATGCTGGAGCGCCGCAAAGTCCAGTTGAGCGACAAAGAGCAGCGCGAATTGGCCCGCAACTTGGTGCGCGAGAAAAAGCAAGACGAAGCCTTCCTCACCTGGACACAAGATTTGCGCGCCCGCGCCTACGTCGAACTGCGAGACGCACCCCAGTGAAGCACATTCCCCGCAAACGCTTTGGACAGCACTTTTTGTGTGACGGCGGCATCATTGCCGACATCGTTGAGGCCATCGCGCCCGTGCCCGGTCAGGCCGTCGTCGAAATCGGCCCCGGCTTGGCCGCGCTGACGCAGCCGCTGGTCGAGCGCCTCGGCCATTTGACGGTAATTGAGCTCGATCGCGATTTGGCCGTGCGCCTGCGCGCACACCCGCAACTGACGGTGATTGAGTCCGACGTGCTGAAGGTGGACTTCACCGCCATCGCCCGTCCGGCTGATCAGCCCCGGCTGCGTGTGGTCGGCAACCTGCCGTACAACATTTCCACGCCAATTTTGTTTCACCTGCTGGAGCAAGTGGACACCGTGGCCGACCAGCATTTCATGCTGCAAAAGGAAGTGATTGACCGCATGGTGGCGCGCCCCGCCACCAGCGATTACGGGCGCTTGTCGGTGATGCTGCAATGGCGTTACGCGATGGAAAACGTGCTGTTCGTGCCGCCCGCGAGCTTTGACCCGCCGCCGCGCGTGGACAGCGCCATCGTGCGCATGGTGCCGCACGAACAGCCCGCACCGCTGGATGTGCAGCGCCTGTCGGACGTGGTGCGCGTGGCCTTCAGCCAACGGCGCAAACTGCTGCGCCACAGCTTGGGCAAATGGCTGGACGAGCAAGCCTTTACCGGCACCTTCGACGTGCAACGCCGCGCCGAAGAAGTGCCCGTGGCCGAGTACGTGGCGCTGGCCCAAACGCTGGGTCGTTAACTGATTTTGAGCCCGGCAGCGCGCCGGGACTGTGTGCGCAAGCGCACCGACGCAGCCCCAGAGTGAGTTGCAAGATGCCCCGAGGCATCTCGTCATCACTCACCTCTGCAAGGGCTCATGTCAAAAATCAAACTTCTCCCATTGGCCTTGCTGGCGCTGTCTCAAGTGGCGCTGGCGGCTGAACCGCCCAGCGCGGGCAGCCAAATGCAGCAAATCCCGCTCGCGCCGCAGCCGCAAAACCGGGCTCCGCGCTTGGATGTGCAAGCAGCCACGCCCAAAGCAGTCACCGGCACCGACACCGCCACTTTGGTGGTCAAGCAACTGCGGGTGACCGGCGCACGGGCCTACACCGAAGCCGAGCTGCTGGCCGTCACCGGCTTTGTGCCCGGCCAGACGCTCAGCTTGAGCGACCTGCGCGGCATGGCCACCAAGATTGCCGACTACTACCACCGCCAGGGCTACTTTGCGGCGCAGGCTTATCTGCCTGAGCAAACCATCCGTGATGGCAGCGTGACCATTGCGGTGATGGATGGCCGCTACGGCCAGGTGATCGTCAACAACCAAACCAACGTCCAGCCCGCGCTGGTGGACGAGCTGCTGCGCGGCCTGAACCACGACGACCTGATCGCCGCCGAGCCACTGGAAAGCCATTTGCTGCTGCTGTCCGACCTGCCGGGCATCCAGGTCAGATCGACGCTGGTGCCGGGCGCGGAACTGGGCACCTCGGACTTGCGGGTGGACGTGCTGCCGGGCGAGCGCATCAGCGGCAGCGTCGATGCCGACAACGCGGGCAACCGCTACACCGGGGCTAACCGCGTCGGCATCACCGTCAACCTGAACGAACCGGCGGGCTTGGGCGATGTCGCCACGCTGCGGCTGCTGAGCTCGGGCGAGGGGCTGAACTACGCCCGCTTGGCCTACCAAGCGCAGTTTGGCTCGGCCAAGCTGGGCGTGGCCTACAGCAACATGCGCTACAAGCTGGGCGAAGAATTTGCCAGCCTGCAAGCCCACGGCACTGCTGAAGTCGCCAGCATCTATGGCAGCGTGCCGCTGGTGCGCTCGCGCAGCGACAACCTGTACGCCGGGCTGACTTTGGATGCCAAGACCTTCCAAGACAAGGTGGACATCATCCCCAGCGTCACCGACAAAAAAGCCCAGGTGCTGACCGCCCGGGTCTACGGCGATCACCGCGACAACTGGGGCTATGGCGGCCTGAGCACGTACTCGCTGGCGCTGTCGGCAGGCAAGCTGGACTTGCAAACCGCATCGACCCGGCTGACCGATGCGACCACCGCGCAAAGCAACGGCAACTACCAAAAGCTGAGCCTGAACGCCACGCATCTGCACAACGTGAGCGAGATGGTGTCGCTGTACGCCGCGCTGAACGGGCAGGTGGCGAGCAAGAACCTGGACATCTCCGAAAAGATGGAGCTGGGCGGCATGTACGGCGTGCGCGCCTACCCCGAGGGCGAAGCCTACGGCGACGAGGGCGCGGTGCTGAACCTGGAAGGGCGCGTGCAACTGACCGCCACGCTGCAAGCCATTGTCTTTGTCGATGCGGGCACGGTGCGGCTGAACAAGTCGCCGTGGGCCACCGGCAGCAACCACCGCACCCTGAGCGGCGCGGGCCTGGGCCTGAACTGGGCCGAGAACAACAACTTCATGGTGCGGGCGTACTACGCCCGCAAGCTGGGCGATGACCTGGCGACTTCCGCCCCGGACAAATCCGGTCGGTTCTGGATTCAGGCCGTCAAGTACTTCTGAATCCCTTTAACCCACAACACCGCACGGACATCACCATGAACTGCATCTACCGATCGATCTGGAACGACAGCACCGGCACCTTTGTCGCGGCTGCCGAAAACACGCACAGCGCGGGCAAAAAGGCATCCGCTTGCACGGGCAGCGGCAGCGCCTTCACCGGCTTTGCGCCGAAAGCTTTGGGGCTGGCGCTGATGCTGGCCTTGAGCTTGGGCGCGCAAGCCAACCCGCAGGGCGGTGTGGTGGCGGCAGGCGGGGCCACCATCGTTACCGGCACTGGCACCGGCACGGGCGTGACCACCATCAACCAATCGACGGCCAGCACCGTCATCAATTGGCAGAGCTTCAACATCGGGCAGCGCGAGTCGGTGGTGTTTGTCCAGCCCAATCAAAACTCGGTGGCGCTGAACCGGGTACTGGGCAGCGACCCGAGCAGCATTTTGGGCAACCTGACAGCCAACGGGCAGGTGTTTTTGGTCAACCCCAGCGGCATCTTGTTTGGCCGCTCGGCGTCGGTGAACGTGGGCGGCTTGGTCGCCTCGACCCGTGACTTGAGCAACAGCGACTTCATGGCCGGTCAGTACCACTTTGCGGGCAACAGCAGCGGCACGGTGGTCAACCAAGGCACGCTGCGCGCTGACGGCGGCTATGTGGCACTGCTCGGAGCCAACGTCAGCAACCAAGGCGTGATTGCCGCGCAACTGGGCACTGTGGCCCTGGCCGCAGGCAATGCCATGACGCTGGATTTGGCGGGCGACGGCTTGCTCAACCTGACCGTGACCCAAGGCGCTTTGCAGGCACTGGTGGACAACGGCGGCCTGATCCAAGCTGACGGGGGCCGCGTGCTGCTGACGGCGCAAGGGGCCGACGCACTGGTGCAAAGCGTGGTCAACACCAGCGGCGTGATCCAGGCGCAGACCTTGGCCGAGCACAACGGCAGCATCGTGCTGCTGGGCAGCGGCCCGGACAGCCGCGTCACCGTGGGCGGCACGCTGGATGCGTCCGGCACGGCGGCGGGGCAAACCGGCGGCAGCATCTCGGTCAGCGGTTTGCAGGTCAGCTTGAATGACAGCGCCCGGCTGAACGCTTCGGGCGATGCCGGGGGCGGCACGGTGCTGGTCGGCGGCAACTTTGCCGGGGCCGGGCCGCAACCCAACGCGCAAAACACCCAAGTCAGCGCCCTGGCGCAAGTCCATGCCGACGCGCTGGGCCACGGCACGGGGGGCCGAATTTCCATCTGGTCAGACGGCACCACCGGGGTCGCCGGGACGCTGACCGCACGCGGCGGCGCACAGGGCGGCGACGGCGGCTACATCGAAACCTCGGGCCAGCAGGTCACGCTGGCCAGCACGGCGCGGGTGGACACTTTGGCCCCGCAAGGCAAAACGGGCCTGTGGCTGCTCGACCCGCTGAACTGGACGATTTCTACCGGCGGGGTCGGAGGCGAAACCACAGCCAGCGTGGTGGCCAGCTTGACCAGCTCCAACCGACTGATCCTCGCCGACAACGACATCACGGTGACCGATCCCGTAACCTGGAGCACCGCCCAGACCCTGACGCTGAACGCGGGCAACGATGTCAACATCAACGCCGCCATCACCACCAGCACCGCCGGTTCGGGCTTGGCGCTGATTGCCGGCCATGACATCAACCAGACGGCGGCCATCACCGCCAGCGGCGTCGGCACCCATGTGACCCTGACTGCCGTTCGCGATGTGAACGTCGCTGCCGCCATGACCGCCAGCGGGGCCAACGCGCTGATCCAAATGACCGCCGGGCGCGATGTCAACAGCACCGACGCCCTGACCGCCAGCGACACCAGCGCCGCCGTCAACCTGACCGCCGGGCGCAATGTGAGCGTCAACGTCATCACCGCCAGCGGTGGCGGCTCGACCACGCTGCGCGCGGGCAACGATGTGGTGGTCAACGGCATGATTACCGCCGACACCGCCCTGCCCGCAGGCTCCAGCCCCGTCACCCTGATTGCCGACACCGATGGCACCGGCCCCGGCGCAGCGGGCGGCACCGTCCGATTCCCGGGCGGCGGCGGCGTCACCGCCCCCAAAACCACCATCCGCTTTAACCCCGCAGGCTATGCCAACACCAGCGCCGAGATTGCCGCTTACGCGGGCAAGGTATCGGCCATTTTGGACGCCAAGGCCTGGGTCTTCGTCCAAGGCAACGACAAGCCGTATGACGGCAACACCACGGCCACGCTGTCGTTCAAAGGCACGCCCACCGATGGCGGTGTGGTCACGCTGACTCCCGGCACCGCTGCGTTCGACACCCCCAACGTCGGCAGCAACAAACCGATCAACTACACCGGCTACACCATCAGCGGGGCTGATGTCGGCCTGTTCGAGCTGTTTGCCGGTGCTGGCGTGACCAGCGCCAACATCACCCCCCTGGCGCTGACCATCACCGCCAACAGCATCAGCAAGACCTACGGCCAAACGCCCTCGCTCACCGGCTTTACCGACAGCGGCCTGATCGGCGGCGAAACCATAGGCAGCGTCACCGAAGTCAGCGCAGGCCAAGGAGCCAGCGCCAGCGTGGTCGGCGGGCCTTACACCATCACCCCGAGCAACGCGACGGGTGGCACCTTCACCCCCGGCAACTACACCATCAGCTATGTGAACGGCATGCTGACGGTGATCCCGGCTGGTTTGACCGTGACCGCCGATAACGTCACCAAGACCTACGGCCAGACACCTGCCCTAACCGGCTTTACGGAAACGGGTCTGGTCAATGGTGAAACCATTGGCAGCGTGACCGAGGCCAGCGCGGGTCAAGTCGCTACCGCTGGTGTTGGGGCCAGCCCTTACGTCATCACCGCTAGCAATGCCACCGGCGGCACCTTCAGCCCCGGTAACTACACCATCAGCTACGTCAACGGCGCGCTGACGGTGATCCCGGCTGGGCTGATAGTGACCGCTGACAACGTCACCAAGACCTACGGTCAGACGCCTGCTTTGACGGGCTTCACTGAAACCGGCTTAGTCAACGGCGAAACCATCGGTAGCGTGACCGAAGCCAGTACAGGTCAGGCAGCTACTGCGGGCGTGGGCAGCAGTCCTTACGTCATCACCGCAAGCAACGCCACCGGCGGCACCTTCGCTCCCGGGAACTACACCATCAGCTACGTCAACGGCGCACTGACGGTGATTCCTGCTGGTCTGACGGTGACCGCTGACAACGTCACCAAGACCTACGGCCAAACGCCTGCACTGAC
>ERZ724523.2108-NODE-2108-length-11436-cov-4.417450_pt1 | contig 11436 bp, 9 predicted proteins | sample MGYA00376056_ERZ724523 | MGnify/ENA primary metagenome ERZ724523 (study PRJEB28724, sample SAMN07190888) | wastewater metagenome | isolation source: influent of sewage treatment plant in Hong Hong | place: USA: Christiansburg, Virginia | collected 2016-03-01 ... | reverse complement strand
AATCGCACACTTGTTGCGATTTTGACGGTGGCCGGCGGAGTTACTGCTTTTTTGTTGGCTGGTAGCTTTATTAATTGGGTGTTTCACGACATGCGGGAAGCAACAATTCACTCGCAACTTGGCCACATTCAGATTATTCGCCCCGGCTATTTTGAAAAAGGGATTGCCGATCCTTACGCCTACCTGCTACCCGGCACTTCGGCTGAGGAAGACAAGATAAGAAGCACGGAGGGCGTTACCAGCATAACGCCTCGCCTCGCGTTTAGCGGGTTAGTCAGCTTTGGCGATGTTTCAGTCGGATTTACCGGTGAAGGCATAGACCCGGTTCGCGAACGCCCCATTAGTAGTCGTATTACGATCAAGGATGGGCGTGATCTCGAAAGCATGGATGACACCTCGGCCATTCTTGGTGAAGGCCTTGCCAAGAGCCTGGGGGTAAAGCCAGGTGACTCGATTGTGCTGCTCGGAACGGCTGCCAATGGTAGCGCCAACGCCATAGAAGTGACGGTAGCTGGTACATTTTTCACCATCTACAAGGAATATGACGACACTGCACTTCGGCTACCAATTCCTCTTGCACGCAAATTGATGCGCGTTAGCGGTGCAACCTCATGGGTTGCCTTGCTGAACAATACCGAATTGACTACGGGAACAATCGAAGCAATACGCCCTAGTCTGCTGCCCAAGGACTTCCAGATCGTTTCGTGGACAGAGCTTGCCGACTTTTACAACAAAACTGTTGTTTTGTTTTCCAAACAAGTCGATGTCGTCAAAATCATCATTGGTTTAATTATTATTTTGACCATTTCAAACACGCAAACCATGAGCGTGCTTGAACGCACCACGGAGATTGGCACAAGCCTTGCCCTTGGTGTTCGCAGCAGTGAAATCCTGCGACTTTTTTTGCTGGAAGGCGTCATGCTGGGCATTGCCGGAGGACTAATTGGCATAAGCCTTGGCTACGCATTAGGTGCCGTTATTTCTGCGATCGGCATTCCTATGCCTCCACCACCTGGCATGGCGCGTGGTTATACCGGTCAGATTCTGGTTAGTAGCACTTTGGCAATTGATGCGCTGTTACTGGCCTTCGTTACTACGCTACTCGCTAGTGTTATGCCGGCATGGCGAGCAAGTCGCATGAACATTGTTGACGCACTACGTTGTAATCAATAAATGGCCCATAGTCTTTTCTCTCTGGCGATAAGAAATATTCTCCGCCAACGCGCTCGCTCAGCCGCTACGCTTGCGGCAATTGCAATTGGCGTTGCAGGTTTGATACTTGTTGGTGGGTTTGTTCAGGATATTTTTATTCAACTGGGCGAAGCAATCATTCATTCGCAAACTGGCCACATTCAAGTAACGCGCGAGGGCTATCGTGAAGGCAAAACCCGCGCCCCGGAAAAATACCTGATTGAAAAGCCAGATCAACTCAAAGCAGACATTCAGAAAGCAGCACCCAATGCAAACCTTACTATGGCCCGACTGGGCTTTACGGGAACACTCAATAACGGAAAACGTGATCTTGGCATCATCGGCGAGAGCATAGAGCCAGACGCCGAAGCCAGTATGGGTACCTATATGCAGTTTGTAGAAGGTCGCTCCCTTAAAAACACTGACCATGATGGCATAGTCATTGGTCAAGGTGTCGCGAAATCTCTCGGCCTAAAAGTTGGCGATCGCGTCACTTTAGTTATCACACTTGCTGCAGGTGCCGTTAATACTCTTGATTTTGAGCTTGTCGGTGTTTTTCAAAGCTTCTCTAAGGAATTTGACTCACGCGCAGTGAGAATCCCACTCGAAGCTGCAAAAAACTTAATGGATACAGAGGGAGCACATTTAATCGTAGTTATGCTTGATCATACGGAAGACACATCTGTTACGGTCAACGCGCTAAAACAGCGATTTTTTAAAGATGGCTACGAAATTGTCGGCTGGAACGAACTGTCCGATTTTTACGAAAAAACTGTTGAGCTTTATGATCGGCAATTTGGTGTTTTGCGCTTGATCATTTTGGTCATGGTGCTACTCAGCGTGCTGAACAGCGTCAACATGACCTTGTTTGAACGCACCCGAGAATTTGGCACCATGTTGGCCGTAGGCAATCGCTCGGATACCGTATTCAAACTAATCATGCTTGAAAGCCTTTGTCTGGGCACTTTTGGCGCGCTCATTGGTATGGCGCTGGGTTGCCTGGCCGCGCTTGGCATTTCCGCCATAGGCATCCCTATGCCCCCACCGCCCAATGCCAACCTTGGTTACACCGCGCTCATCCGACTGGAGCTGGCTTCAGTTTTAACTGCTGGGGCGATTGGTTTTGTTGCTGCTTTTCTTGCCACCATCATGCCAGCCAGAAAGGCAGCACAACTTGATATTGTTGAGGCGCTTCGGCATGGTGTCTGAGCCTAGCCGTGAATTAGTTCCTCAGTCTGACTCTTTGTTTCAAGGTAATATCGCTCCGTTTCCGCTATCATTATGCCCTGTTGATTTACTCGGGCAGGTGTAGCCTGCAACCTGATTGAGGGAAAATATATGCTTAAAATTTGTTCTGTCGCTTTCTCTGGTTCAAAATGGCTCCTTGCCATTGCTGCCTCCTTGACCTTGGCTGCTTGCGCCACCAGCCACCCACCTGCACCTTCAGCTGCCGCTTCGGATGCCTATAGCTACATCATTGGCCCTGGCGACAACCTCAATATTGTGGTCTGGCGTAATCCAGAGCTCTCTATGACTGTCCCAGTTCGTCCTGATGGCAAAATTTCCTCACCTTTGATTGATGATTTGAATGCCATGGGCAAAGATTCAACTGCTTTGGCACGAGATATCGAGAAGGAACTCGGTAAATTCATTCGGGACCCCGTGGTAACTGTCATTGTTACTGGCTTTGTAGGGCCGTATAGCGAACAGATTCGCGTGATTGGCGAAGCAGCCAAGCCACAAATTCTGGCTTACAAGCAAAAAATGACAATGCTTGACGTCATGATTGCCGTTGGTGGCATTACTGATTTCGCTGATGGCAACCGTGCAACCATCCTTCGTACTTCAGAGAAAAACGCCCAATACAGTGTTCGCCTAAAGGATTTAGTCAAACACGGCGATGTGTCGGCCAATGTCGAAATGAAACCGGGTGATGTGTTGATCATCCCGCAAAGCTGGTTCTGATTTTTTGTAACTTTATAAAACCGCAACCGGTTTGTTCCGGTGCGGTTCTTAGCTTGGGTAAATAGATGGAAGAAATTCTCCGCCAAGCCTTGGTGATCCTGCGCGCAACCTGGAAGCATCGTCGACTTGGGATGCTTGTTGCGTGGGTCGTTGGGGCTATTGCAGCTGGCGTCATTCTGCGCATTCCAGATAAGTACGAGGCATCCGCCCGGATTTTCGTGGATACCCAATCAATTCTGAAACCATTGATGTCTGGCCTTGCTGTTCAGCCCAATGTCGAACAGCAAGTCATGATGCTTAGCAGGACCTTGATCAGCCGGCCGAATGTTGAAAAATTGGTGCGCATGGCTGACCTTGACCTGAATCTCAAGGGCAAAGCCGAGCAGGAAGCGCTGATCGAACAATTGACCAAAGAACTTAAAATTCAAAGTATCGGCCGCGACAATTTATACACCCTAGCCTACCGCAGCACAGACCCGGCGACAGCACAACGAGTCGTACAGGCGTTGGTTTCCATTTTTGTAGAATCCAGCCTTGGTGATAAACGACAGGATTCAGAATCCGCCCGCAAATTCATCGACGAACAGATCAAAGGCTACGAAAAGAAGCTACAGGAAGCCGAAACCCGCCTGAAAGAGTTCAAGCTGCGCAACATGGATCTTCAGTCTGGCGAAGGAAAAGACTCGTTGGGTCGACTTGCCGAGAATGGCAACCTGTTGAGCCAGGCACGCTTGGAACTACGTGAAGCAGAGAATTCCCGTGAGGCGCTCAAGCGTCAAATTCTCGGTGACAACCAGGGAAGACCAGGCGATCCGGATGGCGTGTCCAGTGTTTCGATGCCGGAACTTGATAGCCGGATTGATGCTCAGAAACGCAATCTCGATACCCTGCTACAAAAGTACACTGAACAGCATCCCGATGTTGTGAATACTCGTCGTGTCATCAAAGAGCTTGAGGAACAAAAGCGCAAGGAAGTCGCCGATCTGCGTAAAGCAGCAGCGAACAATCCCTCTTTATTGGCCGGTAGCGGTGCAGCCAGCATGGAACTCAAGCGCTCTTTGGCGAATGCAGATGCGACGGTTGCCTCACTGCGGACCCGTGTTGCAGAGTACGAGAGCCGTCAGGCACGTCAAAGAGAGCAGATGAAAACGATGCCACAAATTGAGGCGGAATTTACTCAGCTCAATCGTGACTACGACATTCACAAGAAAAACTATGAACAGTTGGTTGGTCGTCGCGAATCTGCCGAGCTGTCTGGCGATCTGGAGTCTGCTGGTTCGATTGCCGATTTTCGCCTGATCGATCCGCCACGTTCATCAAAAAACCCTGTTGCGCCAAATCGCTTGTTGTTATTACCGGGCGGTCTTGTTTTAGCACTGGTTGCTGGGCTTTTTGCTGCATTCGTGGCCAGCCAGCTGCGCCCTGTATTCTTTGATGGAAAATCACTGCGTGATGCGACCGGCCTTCCATTGCTTGGCACGGTTTCGTTAATCCATAATGAAACGCGTCGATTGAAGGAAAAAGCCAGTTTGCGCCGCTTCCTGATCGCCACGGCCGGATTGGTCATCGCCTATGGAGCTGGTATTGCGCTTCTCACCTATTTTGCACAACGCACGGCAGGAGCTTAATCAATGAGCCTAATTGAACAAGCTGCCAAACGCCTGGAGCAACTTCGGCAAGCAGGTGTTGAATTACCTGAAGACGAATTCATACCGGCGCCGGTATCAATTCAGCCCCCTGTCAATGCAAAACAAAGTACTCCTAAGGAGCTTCCGGCGCCTCAGGCTGCCCAACCTCAAGCTGCTCCAGTCAAACGTATTGAATTAAACCTAGAAGCGATTGCCGCTTCGGGTCTACTCGTTCCGCACGCCATGCGTAGCCAGCTGGCAGATGAGTTCCGAGTTATCAAACGGCCACTAATTGCTAACGCCATGGGTAAAGGTGGCGCACCAATTAATAATGGCAATTTGATCATGATAACCAGCGCCTTACCTGGTGAGGGAAAGAGCTTTACGGCGATCAATCTTGCCATCAGTATTGCAATGGAACTTGACAATACCGTCATGCTGGTTGATGCCGATGTGGCTCGTCCTTCTGTTTTGAATATGCTAGGGCTACCGCCTGCCCCCGGCCTCTTGGACGTTGTTGCCAAGAATTCCGTCGATATCTCCAGCGTTTTGATGCGCACCAATATTGAGAAGCTCTCGATTTTGCCAAGCGGCACACAGCACCCACGCGCCACCGAGCTGCTGGCCAGCGATGCCATGGTTCGACTACTCGATGATATGGCCAGCCGCTACAGCGATCGCATTATTATTTTTGATTCACCGCCCCTGTTGTTGACCACTGAATCTCGCGTAATTGCCACCCATATGGGACAGATTGTCATGGTGGTTAACGCCGGTAATACAGCACAGGCTGCGGTATTACAAGCAGTAGCAACGATTGAAGCTTGCCCGGTAAAAATGATGGTTCTCAATCAGTCGCGCCAGGCAGCAAGCGATGGATACGGCTATGGGTATGGCTACGGATATGGTAATGAAAATTAAAGGCAGTAATTATCGGCCTGTGTCGGGGGCGATTTTGGCTTGCCTGAGCACTGTCGCTTTTTCGCAGAGCTCAATTTCTGGTGCGCCAACTACTGGGGGTAGCACAGGATTTTCGACCACATCAGTTGTCGGCGCGACTTCTGGGGCTGGCACACCGCCAGCTAAGGAGGCAGTAGATGCCGGTAATCAAGGGCGCGAATGGGTGATCAAACCTCGCGTTACGCTAACTGAAACGCTGTCAGATAACGTCAATGTCAATCGTGTCAAAAATGGCAAGCAAAGTGACCTAATTACCGAAATTGCTCCAGGAATTCGCGTTGAGGCGAAAACCGCGAAATTAAAGGCTTACCTTGATTACACCTTGCGTGGGCAGTTTTACGCAAAGGAACCGGACTACAATCGATCGCAGAACTCGTTGAATACTTTTGGCACCCTGGAAGCTATCGACAACTGGTTTTTCGTTGATTTCAGCGGCTTTATAACTCAACAAACCATTTCTGCTTTTGGAGCACAATCAACAAGCGCCAGCACAATCAACAATAACAGTACTGAAACCGCTAGTTATCGGATTTCGCCATACATTCATGGCCAGATGGGTGGCTTGGTGGATTATTTGCTGCGCTACAACCTGTCCACAACTCGTTCCGATGCATCGATTGTTTCTGACACAAATATTTCAGAGTGGGTCGGTCAATTGCGTGGCAGCACGCCATTTCAGAAACTGAAATGGACGATAGATACAAGCCAGCAGAGCACAGATTACAGTCGGGGCCGCGACACCGATGCCGAACGCATTCGCGCCATGCTCACTTATTCCATACTCCCGCAACTCAGGTTTTCTTTAAGCGGTGGTCAGGAAAGGAACAATTACGCCTCGTTGAACCAGGAAACAAACTCAACGCACGGTTATGGTTTTGATTGGAACCCCACCGAGCGTACGCAGATTTCCGGTTTTAAAGAGCATCGCTTTTTTGGTGATGGCCATAACTTCAGCTTCAGTCACCGCCTTCCGAGAAGCAGTATCCGTATTTCTGATACGCGTGATGTCTCAGTCCTGCCTAACCAATACACATCAACCGGATTGGGTACAGTCTACAATCTTTATTACCAGATTTTTTCTAATATCGAACCCTATGCCAGCATGGATCCGGCGGTTAAGGATGCTGCTGTTGCCAGTGCGGTCAACACCATGCTTGCCCAAAACGGTGTTTCTCCAAATACTCAGGTCACAAGTAGTTTTCTGTCAGCTCGTGCCACAGTCCAGCGCCGCCAGGATCTGACACTCGCTACATTTGGTGCCCGTAACTCAATCACTGTGGTGCTTAATCGGACGGAAAGCCAATCCGTCTTGGCAGCCCAAGCAAGCAATGATGATTTTTCTCAAACCACTATGGTTAAACAGCAAGGGGGGAGCGTCAATTTTGCGCATCGCCTCAGTGAAATATCCAATCTAAATGCACTTATCTCACGCCAGGAAAGCAAAGGCAGCAATAGCGTTACGGGGAATAGTAATTTAAAGACGACAACAACAACCTACCTGGTAAATGCCTCTACCAGATTGGGCGCCAAGACGACAGGTTCGTTGAGTGTTCGCCGCACAGAGTTTGACAGCACAACTAATCCCTATACAGAAAACGCCCTGCTCGGGACGGTTTCTTTCGTTTATTGAACATATGTACGAAGCTTATTACGGCTTGAACAACAAGCCTTTCCAGCTAAACCCGGATCCCACCTTTTACTTCGGTAGCAAGCAGCACCGTCGCGCAACTGCCTATCTTGAATATGGCATGCACCAGAATGAAGGGTTTATCGTTATCACCGGGGAAGTCGGTGCCGGCAAGACCACCATTGTGCGTGGCTTGCTTGAAAGTCTGGATTCCGAAAAGGTCATTGCAGCAAATCTGGTCAGCACCCAGCTGGATGCCGATGACACGCTGCGCCTAGTCGGTGCGGCATTTGGTTTGCGCACCAAGGATGTTTCCAAGTCCGACATTTTGATGTCCCTGGAAGCCTTTTTGATCAGCATGACCGGTCAAGGAAAACGCTGCCTGCTGGTGGTTGATGAAGCACAAAATCTGACTGCGCGAGCTGTCGAAGAACTGCGCATGCTGTCCAACTTCCAGTATGGCAATCACGCGCTTTTGCAGAGCTTCCTGATCGGCCAGCCTGAGTTCCGAGGCATTTTGCAAAGCCCGCATATGATGCAGTTCCGGCAACGCGTAATTGCTGCTTGCCATATTGGGCCGCTCGACGTCCAGGAAACACAGGCCTATATTGATCACCGACTGAAATGTGCAGGTTCTACTGGTTCACCGATCATTCTTCCCGCCGGATACGAAGCAATTTTCAAGGCCAGTGCTGGCATACCACGGCGGATCAATTCAGTTTGTGATCGACTGTTGCTGTCAGGTTATCTGAGCGGTATCAAAGAGTTCGATGCGAACGAGGTTGAAGAGGTTGCCCGCGAGATTTATGAAGAAACACTCGGCGTTAGCACACAAAGTTTTGCTGGCTCTTCACCAGCTGTTCCGTCGACGCCAACCCCATACACCAATCTCAATCTGCCACGCTTTAATACTGATGGTGAAGAGTTTGAAGATCCGGCCGCCGTTCTCGCCGGGCTGAGCATCGAGCAATTTGGTGAACGTCTGGCGCGCCTTGAGCGCAGCCTTCTGCAACTCGAAAAGATCAATACCACCACCTTGAGCCTGCTACAGCAACTGGTCAGCAAAGGGGCGCAGCTAAACACACCGGCGTCCTCTTCAGAGAACACGGAAGCCTGAACAGGCAGCAAGCAGCCAGATGCCAAGCTCAACTCGTTCCAATGCACTCACAATTGATGTCGAAGACTACTTTCAGGTCTCGGCATTTGCACCGCATATTCCCCGCAGTGAATGGAATACCCGCGAATGCCGCGTTGAGCGCAATGTGGATTGCATTCTAGCCATGCTAGATGACCATCAAACCAAAGCAACGTTTTTCACGCTTGGTTGGGTTGCAGAACGTTATCCTGAGGTGATCAGGCGCATCGTCGCCAATGGCCATGAACTGGCCAGTCATGGTTATGGACACGAACGAGCCAGTGACCAGACACCAGAAGCATTTTTTTCAGATATCAACGTTGCAAAGTTGATACTGGAAGACTTGGCAGGCTATGAAGTCAAAGGCTACCGCGCCCCAAGTTTTTCAATCGGCGAAAAAAATCTCTGGGCCTTCGAGTGTCTGGAGCGAGCTGGTTACCACTACAGCTCGAGCATTTACCCAATTCGGCATGACCACTACGGAATGCCGGATGCGCCGCGCCACGCCCACAAAATTGGCAATCTTCTAGAAATTCCGGCAACCACATTGCGCTTTTTCAACCGCAATTGGCCAGCCAGTGGTGGCGGTTATTTCCGTTTGATGCCTTATGGTCTGTCGCGCTGGATGATTCAGCGGATCAATCACGCCGATCAAATGTCAGCCGTGTTCTATTTTCACCCTTGGGAAATCGATAGTGAGCAACCTCGCATTCCCAATATCGGGGCAAAAACCCGCTTCCGGCATTACGTCAATATCAGCCACATGGAACATCGGCTGCGTCGCCTCCTGGCAGATTTTGACTGGGGACGAATGGACGATCTTTTTCTTGGCAAGGCCTGATTCAGTATGATCACCATCAAGCAGTTAGCCCCTTCCGACCGTGAAGGCGCACAGCGTTGGGATGATTTCATCTTTGCCTGCCCGGAAGCCACTTTTTTCCATCGTGCCGCCTGGCAAGGCATCATTGCCGATGTTTTCCGGCACCCCACTTATTTTCTTTACGCCGAATTCGCAGGCGAGATTCAAGGCGTTTTACCGCTGGCGCACGTCAAAAGCTTGCTCTTTGGCAATGCCTTGGTTGCCCTGCCCTTCGCAGTTTATGGCGGTGTTGCAGCAACCAACCACGAAGCAGTCAACGCGCTGGAAAATGAAGCTCAAGCATTAGCCCAGCGCCTTGGTGTCGATCACCTTGAGTTTCGCAACGTCAGTCCGCGCAATCCGAGTTGGCCGACGCAAGACCTCTACGTCACCTTTCGCAAGGAAATCCTGCCCGACGTTGAAGCCAATATGCTTGCCATCCCGCGCAAACAGCGCGCCATGGTTCGCAAAGGAATAAAAAATGGACTAATTAGTACGGTCGACCGTAACACTGACCGTTTTTTCAAGGTATTTGCCGACAACGTCCATCGCCACGGCACCCCGGCCATGCCCAAGCGCTATTTCGATACACTCTTGCAGGTCTTTGGTAATGATTGTGAAATACTCACCGTTACTGGCTCCGATGGGCAATTACTAAGCAGCGTGCTCTCCTTTTACTTCCGTAATGAAGTGTTGCCCTACTACGCGGGTGATGACGAAAGCGCCCGTCACCTGGCCGCCAACGATTTTAAATATTGGGAACTGATGCGCCGTTCCTGCGAGCGCGGACTCAAGATATTTGATTACGGCCGCAGCAAACAAGGCACCGGCCCCTACGCCTTCAAGAAAAACTGGGGCTTCGAACCGCAACCCCTGCATTACGAATACTGCCTCTACAAGCGCGACTCCATCCCCCAGAACAACCCCAATAACGCCAAGTACAAACTCTTCATCGAAGCGTGGCGGCGCATGCCTATCGGCCTGGCCAACTGGCTCGGCCCGCATATCGTCCGCAATTTAGGCTAACGGCAAAGATGGCCAATATTCTGTATCTCGTCCATCGCCTGCCGTACCCGCCCAACAAGGGCGACAAGGTTCGTTCGTACAACCTGCTCAAACATCTGGCTTCACAGCATCGGGTTTTTCTCGGCACCTTCATCGACGATCCGGAAGATGAACCCTATATCGCTACCCTGCGCAAGCTCTGTGCCGATGTCTTCGTTGCCAAACTGGACCCACGTCGCGCCAAGATTCGTAGTCTCAATGGCCTCATCGCCGGTGATCCACTAACGCTCCGCTATTACCGTGATGCCAGCCTGCAAGATTGGGTACACAACACGTGCAATCATCAAAAAATAGATGCTGCCGTTATTTTCTGTTCGGCCATGGCGCAATACGTCGAAAATATGCGGCGTCTGCCCACTGTTGTCGATTTCGTAGATGTCGACTCTGCCAAATGGACTCAATACGCCGACAAGCACCGCTGGCCGATGTCATGGCTATATCGTCGCGAAGGGGAATTTCTCCTCGCCTACGAACGACATATTGCCAGCCTGGCTGCCCGCTCTTTCTTTGTAACGGAATCCGAGGCTGCCCTGTTCACCAGTTTGGCCCCAGAATGCAATGTGCGCGTCGAAGCCATGTGTAACGGCGTTGACTCGGACTACTTTACGCCAGACCCCGAGCGAATCTCACCTTATACAGCCGAAGAAACGCCCATCGTCTTCACCGGCGCCATGGATTATTGGCCGAATGTCGATGCCGTAACCTGGTTTGCCAAAGAAGTACTTCCCGGTCTGCTGGTGCAACACCCGAATGCGCGCTTCTACATCGTCGGTCGCAGCCCTACACAAGAGGTGGAAGCCTTGGCCAACGAACATATTGTTGTTACTGGTACAGTGCCAGATGTTCGCCCATACATCCAACACGCCGCTGCCGTAGTTGCCCCGTTGCGGATTGCGCGGGGCATCCAGAACAAGATTCTTGAAGCTATGGCCATGGAGCGTGCAGTTATTGCCTCAACAGAATGTGCTGCTGCGGTCGACGCCGTTTTTGGGCAAGAATTACTCAC
>ERZ724523.2101-NODE-2101-length-11452-cov-7.510134_pt1 | contig 11452 bp, 8 predicted proteins | sample MGYA00376056_ERZ724523 | MGnify/ENA primary metagenome ERZ724523 (study PRJEB28724, sample SAMN07190888) | wastewater metagenome | isolation source: influent of sewage treatment plant in Hong Hong | place: USA: Christiansburg, Virginia | collected 2016-03-01 ... | reverse complement strand
GAAAGGGGGAAATGAGGAAATTTGCCGCCCGACAGGGTGAAAGCTGACCGAAAATCACGGTGAGCAGACATTTTTTACTCGCCAAATCGCTCATGCCGAATCGATGCGGCCCGCTTCGGTCTTCTTCGGTGAAATGCTGATTTTTTCAGCGCGTCCTTAGCGCCGGGGAGGCGATAAAAACCGGTTTCGGGGCATTACGTCCTTCCTGTTCGGAGACACTGGCGGCACCATTACGTGTGCCGCTGATGGATGTCAGCACAGACGACAATCCAGCGCCGGTCACACGGAAACCCTTCTATACTAGCCGTCATCCATTTGTAATATCGATGACAGGGCTCAGCATGGACAACCTTCACCCCTCCGACCTGAAAACCATCCTGCACTCCAAGCGCGCTAACCTGTACTACCTGGAACACTGCCGGGTATTGGTGAATGGCGGACGGGTGGAATACGTGACCGACCAGGGCAAGCAATCGCTGTACTGGAATATCCCGATTGCCAACACCACCACCGTACTGCTGGGTACGGGCACCTCAATCACTCAGGCCGCCGTGCGCGAACTGGCCAAGGCTGGGGTGATGCTGGGGTTTTGTGGCGGTGGTGGCACGCCGTTATTTTCAGCCAACGAAATGGATATAGAAGTGGCCTGGTTTGCGCCGCAAAGCGAATACCGGCCCACCGAATATCTGCAGGCGTGGACACGTTTCTGGTTTGCTGATGGCCAGCGCCTGGCGGCGGCCAAGCTGTTTCAGCACGAGCGATTGGGGCAGATTATCCGGCACTGGCAGCAACGTGCACGCACCGAGGCCAGCTTTGGCTGCGATGCAGAACGGCTGAGCGCTGCGCTGGATGCCTCACGCGCACGCATTGAGCACGCACCCGACCATACCGCTTTGCTGACCGAAGAAGCACGGCTGAGCAAAATACTGTTTCGCCTGGCCTGCGAGGCCACCGGGTATGGAGACTTTACCCGCGCCAAGGGCGGCTCGGGCAGTGACCCGGCCAATCGGTTTTTGGATCATGGCAATTATCTGGCTTACGGGCTGGCTGCTAGCGCCACCTGGGTGCTGGGCCTGCCGCATGGGCTGGCGGTATTGCACGGCAAAACCCGGCGTGGTGGCCTGGTGTTTGACGTGGCGGACCTGGTCAAAGACGCGCTGATTTTGCCACAAGCTTTTGTCAGCGCCATGCGCGGCGATGATGAGCAGGCGTTTCGCCGCGCCTGCATCGAGACACTGACCCGCACCGAAGCGCTGGACAGCATGATCGACACCCTGAAAACCGTGGCCATCCGGCTGGGCAGTGGTCACGCCGGCCCCCGCGACGAGGGCACAGCATGAATATCCTGCTGATTTCGCAATGCCATAAAAATGCCCTGACCGAAACCCGGCGCATTCTCGACCAGTTTGCCGAGCGGCGCGGCGAGCGCACCTGGCAAACGCCGATCACCCAGGCCGGGCTGGACACTTTGCGCCGGCTGCTGCGCAAAAGCGCCCGGCGCAATACCGCCGTGGCCTGCCACTGGATACGCGGCAAAGACCATAGCGAGCTGTTGTGGATTGTGGGCGACGCCAGCCAGTTTAACGCCGACGGCGCCACACCCACCAACCGCACCACACGCAAGCTCACCCGCCATGCCAAAGAAAACCATTGGCACACTTTGGAAGTGATCAGCCAACTGGCCAGCCTGGCGGCGCTGCTGCACGATTTGGGCAAGGCGTGCGCGGCGTTTCAGGCGCGGCTGCGCGCTGGCCAGGTGGCCAGCCGCAATCTGTATCGGCACGAATGGGTGTCCTTGCGGCTGTTTCAGGCGTTTGTGGGCGTGGGAGCAGATGACGCCAGCTGGCTGCGTCGGTTGGCCGAGGTGGACGGCCACGGCCCGGATGACTGGCTGCGCGGCTTGCTGCGCGACGGCCTGGACCCCGCCGCTCACCAACAGCCGCCCTTGGCCGGTTTGCCGCCGCTGGCGCAGGCGGTGGGCTGGTTGATGCTGAGCCATCATCGTTTGCCGGTGGCACCGTCCGACAAGCCGGAAGACTGGCTGGGCAAGCGGCTGGATAATCTGCATCCTGCCCTGCTGCATGACGTGCTGGACAAAATCCAGCCGGGCTGGAACGAGCGCCCCAGCCTGGCCAGCGCCGCAGAGATTGCCCCATATTGGCAATTCAGCCACGGCTTGCCCGTGGCGGACTTGGCCTGGCGCAAACGCGCCGCCCGTTGCGCCCGCCGGCTGCTGGATGCGCACCCCCCGGCGGTGGGCGCATGGCTGGATGACCCCTATGTGATGCAGCTGAGCCGGCTGACGCTGATGCTGGCTGACCATTATTATTCCAGCCTCACCGACCCCACTCAGCGGCGTGGCTTGAACCCGCGTTATCCGCTGCACGCCAACACCGGCCCGGGTGGCGAGCTCAAGCAAACGCTGGACGAGCATTTGCTGGGCGTGGCCTGGCACGCCGGCCAGATTGCCCACGCCCTGCCCGAGCTGGCCGAGCAACTGCCGCGCCTGGCCCGACACAAGGGCTTGCAGCGCCACACCCGCGTGGCACGTTTTCAGTGGCAAAACCGCGCGGCGGATTGCGCCGCCGCCATGCGTGCGCGCAGCCGCGAACATGGCGCGTTTATCGTCAATATGGCATCCACCGGTTGCGGCAAAACCCTGGGCAATGCGCGGGTGATGTACGCGCTGGCCGAGCCGACACAAGGGCTGCGCTGCGCGTTTGCCCTGGGGCTGCGCACGCTGACGCTGCAAACCGGGCGGGCGTTTCGTCAGCAACTGCAACTGGGCGAGCATGAGCTGGCCATTCAAGTTGGCGGCGCCGCCAGTCGCCAGCTGTTCGAGCATTATCAAGAACTGGCCGAGCAATCCGGCTCAGCCTCCAGTCAGGATTTGCTGGCGGAAGACAGCCATGTGCTCTTTGAAGGCAATGATCAGCATCCGCTGTTGCAGCGGCTGGCGCATAGCCGGGGCATGCCGGCGCTGCTGGGTGCGCCAGTGCTGGTGTGTACGGTGGATCATCTGATTCCAGCCGGCGACAGCCTGCGCGGCGGCGGCCAGATTGCGCCGATGCTGCGGCTGATGGGCAGCGATCTGGTGCTGGACGAACCAGACGAATTCGACATTGGCGACCTGCCAGCGCTGACCCGGCTGGTGTTTTATGCCGGCTTGCTGGGCAGCCGCGTGCTGCTGTCGTCGGCCACCTTGCCGCCGGCGCTGGTGCAAGGGCTATTCGATGCTTATTTACAGGGCCGTCGGCATTTTCAGCGCAATCGCGGCGAGCGCCCGCAGCAGCCGCCAGCGGTGTGCTGCGCCTGGTTTGACGAGTTTCAGCACAGCCAGCACGACTGCGCCGAGCCCGACGCCTTTGCCCACGCTCACCTGGCGTTTGCCCAGCGTCGCCACGCCCGACTGGCTGCCGCCGAGCCGCGCCGACGCGCCGAGCTGTGGCCCTTGCATCTGCCAGTGGGTGCCCAATTGCCCGAAGCCTTGGCCGCCGAGCTGCTGCGCGCCTTGCCCGATTTGCACCATGCCCACGCCAGCCGTGATCCGGTCAGCGGCAAGCGGGTAAGCTTTGGCCTGGTGCGCATGGCCAATATCCGGCCCTTGGTGGCGGTGGCGCTGGCGATGTTCCGCCTGGGCGCGCCGGCTGGCCTGCGCCTGCATCTGTGCGTGTATCACTCGCAGTTTCCGTTGCTGCTGCGCTCCGCCATCGAACAGCAGCTGGACGGCGCGTTGGACCGTCGCCAGCCCGACGCCGTATTTGCCCGCGCCGATATTCGCCACAGCCTGGACAGCCACCCAGAAGCCGACCAGCTGTTTGTGGTGCTGGCGTCTCCAGTGTGTGAAACCGGCCGGGATTTCTGCGTGGACTGGGCGCTGGCCGAGCCTTCTTCCATGCGCGCCTTGATTCAACTGGCTGGCCGCGTGCGCCGCCATCGCCCCGGTGCCGTGGCCAGCGCCAATCTGCGCGTATTCGACCACCCCTTGCGTCACTTTACCCACCCCAACCAAGCCGCCTACTGCCACCCCGGCTTTGAACAAACCGACCCAGCCGCTTATCGTCTGCACAGCCATTGCCTGAGCGAGCTGCTGGAGCCCGGCGAGCTGGACGTGGTGGACGCCCGCCCGCGCCTGTTGGCGCGCCAGCCACTGCACACCCAAACCCGGCTGGCCGACCTGGAACACGGGCGCGTACAAGACCTGATGCGCGCGCCAGAGGCAAGCAAACCGCTGACTGCCCGCGAACTGCGCAGCCGCAAACGCCATGCCGACCCACTGAACGCCGCCAGCATCTGGTCGCTGCCACGCGCCTGGCTGACCGGCGTGCTGCCGCAGCAACAACCCTTTCGGGAGCAAACCCGGCCAGAGGTCGAGCTGTGTTTTTTGCTGGAAGAAGACGGCGAGGATTACGCCCTGCATCAGTTTCGCCCTGAGTTGAGCCCGGCGCACAATCCCTATGTGCGCGTGGATAGTGCCCTGCTGCACCGCATTGACGATGCACAACTGCGCGGCCAGGGCATCAGCCTGTGGGGCCAGGCCGATTACCTCGCCGCCGTGCATCAACTGGCCGAGGGGCTGGACATCTCACCAGAGGAATGCGCCAGACGGTTTGGCAGGGTGCGCGTGGCGCAGACGACCCAGGGCTGGGCGTTTCATCCGGCGCTGGGTGTGTATAAGGTAGGGTAATGGCCAGAACAGACCACCTCAAAACCTTGGCTTGGCAGTGTATTTTTTAGCGCGGCGCACAACACTCAGCGCAGTGGTCCTGGCTAGGCGTGCGACCGCAGACAGTACAAACAGTACGGCAAGGCCGCGCAACGACGCCAGGAGGATTTTGTGAGCGGCTCTTAGCCGCTCTTGGCCACACTCAAGCACCTGGCGCGTAAAGTCAGTTCGGGCAGTGTCCGCACCGTGGCTACGGCCTCAACCAAGGTGTTTTTTTCTGCATCGGACAATGTATGCAGATCACCATCAGCAAAGTACACCAGCGCTTTCAGGCTTTCGCTGGGTTGAAAATTCTGGCCGAACAGCAAGCGGGCACCTGCCAGCCCATGCGACAGACTGACGCCCGCGTGAACCATGGTGGCCACATCGCGGTAGTCCTTGGCTTCGGCGCGCTGCAACACCACCTTGACTTTGGTCGCCATCAAATCATCAAGGGACGCCACCAGCAAGACGCCATCATCGGTCTGTTCTGGTTCGCCGATGCGCCCAAAATCAATGCCGCCAAAAAAAGACAACTTGACGCGCGCTTGCTGCTCATCGCCAGGTGTGAGCGCCACCCACGCATCGCCCTGATCTTGAAGCGTCGTGGCATTGGCCATAAAGGGAAATGCTGCGCGAATCGCCTCTCGATCAAGAGGCCGGTCAGAAAAAAAGTCAAAATCCACGGATTCGCGGTGACCCAGCCTCAGCGCAATGGCTGTGCCGCCATACAGTACGAACCCCAGCTTTGATGCTTGAGCCAGCATGGGCCAAAGGCGCTGTTGTGCGGGCGGCAGAATGCTCAGGCAAGGGGTAAACCGATTCATTGTTGAAATCTCCGCACCGGCAATGGCGGCACTTGCTCCACCTGCGCCAACCCCAGTCGGTAATGCCAGTATGCCCAGGAGCGAGCATTAAACAGGCCTGCCTCGGCATGGGTGAGCACATCGCACAGCACGTCATCGCCTACTTGTTCGGCTAGCCATTGCACATCGTCGTAATCGCCCAGATTCATCACCTGAGCAATCACCCGCTCCGGCATGGCCACCGCTTCTGCCGGGGTTTTCCACCAGATGTATTTGCCGGCTAGCGGCGTCAGAATTTCTGGGTTGATCTGGATCATATAGCCCTCGCTCGATAGGCACGCGAATAAGATTGATCGGCAAATTGTGCATGGGGTGGCTAAGTGAAGCAATGCCCAGAAAAAACCGCCAGACAAGCTGGCGGTTGGGGTACAGCGCTGCCTGTGCGGCAGTTCAGGGTGCGGCAGAGGTTCATCATTCTAATAGACGCATTTCTCAGCTGCCTGTGCGGCAGTTTGACGCAAGCGGATATTACCACTGCCCTTGAGGTTTGGCGTGATAGCAACCGATAATATTTCAATTTAATATACGCAGGAATTTGACAAGTCATATCACTACCGATAATCTCTATGTCATCGCTCACGCGTCATGTCACTGAGCCCTGACTTCCCCACAACACCAGCGGAGGATGCCGCCATGTAGCCGTTCTGTTTTCACCTGGTCTGGCCGCGCGGCATCCTGGCCGATCTTCGCGTGGTTTGTCGCCAATCCTTTCCCGGAGCGATTCATGCCCGAAAACCCTTCACCCTTTCAGCACGCCATTGCCGCCTTCATCGAAGAACGTCTGGCCGCCAAGCTGGCCAAGCTGGATGACGATGATCCCAAGTGCGCTGCATTGCGTGAGCAGTACCAATACCTCACCTGGCTGGACGACGCTGCCCGGCGAGTGCGCCAGATTCAACTGGTCACCCACACCCTGAAGCCCATCCACCCCGATGCGCGCGGCAGCAATCTGTATGCGCCGCCGTCAACGCTGGCCGACTATCCCGAGCTGGGCAGCCATGCGCTGCTTGGGATGCATGCCGACGATGTGGTGGGCAATGCCGCCGCCCTGGATGTCTATAAGCTGCTGAAGCTGCAAATAGATGGCCGTTCGCTGTTGGATTGGCTGCGCGATAGTCACCCGGATGCCGTCGCCGCGCTCAGCGATGACGCGGACGATGCGCACACCCTGGCCGAAGCATTTGTGGGCATTGCCCAGCCACGCGCCGGGGGGCCGGCTTCTCACACCTACGCCAAGCAAGTGTTCTGGCTGGTGGGAGACGACCCGCTGGACGACGGGCAATATCACCTGCTCTCTCCCTTGTACCCCAGCTCACTGGCGCATGCGCTGTTTGCCGTGCTCAACGAGCATCGCTATGGCGAAGCCAACAAGCTGGCGCGCGAGGCCTTGCGCGCCCGGCGCGATCATGACCAGCCGTTTTATTCCTATCCGTCACTGGCAGTGCAAAAGCTGGGCGGCTCCAAGCCGCAAAATATCAGCCAGCTGAACAGCGAGCGTGGCGGCAATAACTACCTGCTCAGCAGCTTGCCGCCCGTCTGGCAAACTCACAAGGTGCGTCCACCCAAAGGGGCGTCGGTGTTTGATTTGTTTGGCCGCCATGATGATGTGCATAGGCTGGTGAACGGGCTGCGTCATTTTCTGGAAAGCAGCGCGCCAGATCGGGCTGATGGCGATGCCCCCGGCCCCAAGAACAACAGACACACCCGCGACATCCGCGACCGCTATTACGCTGACTTGATCGATGAGCTGGTGTTGTTTGGCGAAGAGCTGCAAGAACAACTGCCGGCCAACTGGAGCGCCCACGCTGACTGCGTACTGCACGAAGCAGAAAAACTCTGGCTGGACCCCTACCGCTGCGAAACCGACCCCGAATTTTGCGCCAGCTGGATGGCCATGGACTGGCCGGCAGAAGTGGGCCGGCGCTTTGCCAACTGGCTGAACAAGCAGCTGGAGCGGCGTTTGCCATTGGGTGAAGTAGAGATGCGCCACTGGCGCAAGGAGCTGCTGGTGGACGAACGGCTGGATGGTTGGGCGCGTCATCTGCACCGACAGCGCCGCGAGCAGGACGCGCCGGCTTATATTCCCACTCGCGCCGCCACCCAGGAGGCCACATGAGCGCCACTTTGCCTGATAACGATGGCCTGCTGATTCTGCCGCGTCTGCGCATCCAGAACGCCAACGCCATTTCCAGCCCGTTCACCCATGGGTTTCCCGCCATCACCGCCTTTATTGGTCTGATGTGGGCGCTGGAGCGCAAGTTGGCCGAGCAGCAACTGCCACTGATTTTCAACAGTGTGGGGGTGATCTGCCACGATTTTGCCGAGCAAACCCAGCCCGGCTATGTGCAAACTTTTCGTCTGACCCGCAACCCGCTGAACCAGCGTGGTGATCCGCCCGCGATTGTCGAACACGGCCGCATGCACCTGACGCTGACCCTGGTGTTTGGCGTCAGCGGCGGCTTTGTTGAACTGGATGCCAACGCCCGCCATCAGTTGGCCGAGTGCGTGGCCGAACAGCTGAGCTGCATGCGGGTAGCTGGCGGCAGCGTGCTGCCCGCCGCCGAGCCACGCCCCGGTGGTCGTCGGCAGTTGCCCCGGCTGGAAGTGCTCAGCCAGGATAGCGAGGAGCGCGCCAACAATTTTCGTCGTTTGCGCCGGCAATGGCTGCCCGGCTTTGCCTTGGTGAGCCGCGATGATCTGCTGGCCAGCCATCTGCACACCCTGCGCCAACACACCCCGCACGCCAGTGTGCTGGATGCCTGGTTGGATCTGTCGCGCTTTAACTGGCGCCCGACAGAGCGCGACAACCACAGCAAGGTGATCTGGCGGCATGACCGCCCGGCAGGCGCCGGCTGGCTGGCGCCCATTCCGGTCGGTTACGCCGCGCTGGGTGAGCTGCATCCACCCGGCAGCGTGCGTGATGCCCGCGACGCCAATACGCCGTTCCGCTTTGTCGAGGGGCTGTACAGCCTGGGGCAATGGATCAGCCCACATCGGCTGGAACGCCCGGACCAATTGCTGTGGTTTGCCGACAGCCAACCCGAAGCCGGCCACTATCGCTGCCGTAACACCTTTGCCGACACCCCCGCTGGCGCACTATCCGCCTGACCCCTGTTGAACATCCTGCAAGGAGACTTTACTCATGGCCCTGAAAACCGCATCTGTCCTGGCTTTTGAACGCAAACTCGACCCCTCCGACGCCCTGTTTCATGCGGGCCTGTGGAGCGAACGCCAGCAGGCCAACGCCTGGCCTGTTGTCAAGGTAGACAGCAAATCCGTGCGCGGCACCATCTCCAACCGCCTGAAAACCAAAGATCAGGACCCGCTCAAGCTGGACGCCGCCATCCAGAGCCCCAACCTGCAAACCGTAGACATCGCCGCCCTGCCCGCCCACGCCGACACCCTGAAAGTCAGCTTCACCCTGCGTGTGCTCAGCGGTGCCGGCCAACCCTCGGCCTGCAACGACAAAGCCTATCAAGACAAACTGCTGGCCACCGTGCACGATTATGTCCAGCGCCAAGGCTTTGCCGAACTGGCGCGCCGCTATGCCCACAACCTGGCCAATGGCCGCTTTTTGTGGCGCAACCGCACCGGCGCAGAAAATATCGAAATCCACATTGAACACCGCACCGCCGGTGAAGCCGCCAATACCTGGATATTCGACGCCCTGAGCCTGTCCCTGCGCCAGTTTGACGCTGTCAGCGCGCCGCTGGACGCCCTGTCTGCGCTGATTGCCGACGGCCTGGCTGGCGCGCGCCATGTGCTGCTGCACATCAGCGCCTTTGTCCGCATCGGTGCCGGCCAGGAGGTATACCCCTCGCAAGAACTGGTGCTCAACCGCGAACGCGGGGCCAAGAGCAAAACCCTCTACACTGTTGGCGACGCCGCCGGCATGCACTCGCAAAAAATCGGCAACGCCATCCGCACCATCGACACCTGGTATCCCGAAGCCGACACCCTGGGCCTGGGGCCGATTGCCGTCGAACCTTATGGCTCGGTCACCACCCAGGGCAAGGCCTACCGCCAGCCAAAAGCCAAGCAGGATTTTTACACCCTGCTGGACAACTGGGTGCTGAAAGACCAAGCCCCGGCGCTGGAGCAGCAGCACTTTGTCATTGCCACGCTGATTCGCGGCGGTGTGTTTGGCGAGTCGGAAGATAAATAATATGGAGCACTACCTCGACCTGCACCTGCTACCTGACCCAGAGTTTTCATCGGCCCAGCTGATGAGCGCACTGTTTGCCAAGCTGCACCGCGCCCTGGTGGCCCAGCCAGATGTGCACATCGGCATCAGCCTGCCGCAAGCGCGCGCCGGCCAGCGCTCAACCGATGAACAACCCGGCACGCAGCCCTACCTGGGCCAACACCTGCGCCTGCATGGCCAGGCCGACGCGCTGGCGGCGCTGATGGCCCAGCCATGGCTTTCTGGCATGCGCGACCATGTTCACCTCAGCGCCATCACCCCCGCCCCGGCCAATGCCCCGCACCGGCTGGTGCGCCGGGTGCAAGCCGACAGCAACCCGGAACGCCTGCGCCGCCGATTGTGCAAACGCCACACCCTGAGCGAGGAGGAAGCCCGCCAACGCATCCCCAACCGCACTGCCCGCTATCTGGAGTTGCCCTATGTGCAATTGCGCAGCCAGAGCACCGGCCAGCACTTTTTGCTGTTCATTGACCAAGGTGCCAACCTGCCAGAGCCCTGCCAGGGTGGCTTTAACCGCTACGGCCTGAGCCAGGGTGGCAGCGTGCCCTGGTTCTGACCCTGCGCCGACCTTTTTTTTTGCCGGGGAATTCTGTGCTAATAAAATCAAGTACTTAGCGACTTGGTGAAAAAAAGGGGGTTGGCGGGCTGGTCCAATGGAATGGTTGGTGTAACAATGACTTAGCGGGAAAGTGCTCTAGTTCACTGCCGAATAGGCAGCTTAGAAATACCGATTGCATCTTCAAAGCCTTTGCCGGCGGTTCACTGCCGAATAGGCAGCTTAGAAACGGCAAAAACAACTGTTTAATTTCAAGGAGTGGTTCACTGCCGAATAGGCAGCTTAGAAAAAGCCCCTTCACCGTCCGCCGGCGCTGGCCAGGTTCACTGCCGAATAGGCAGCTTAGAAAAGGAAAAGAATCACGACAACAGCCCAGAACAGGTTCACTGCCGAATAGGCAGCTTAGAAAAGCTCGGACGCCGAGTAGAGAGGCATCCGAGCGTTCACTGCCGAATAGGCAGCTTAGAAAAAGTAGCCAGTACAGCAATACATGTGTGACGGGTTCACTGCCGAATAGGCAGCTTAGAAACGATGCCCGGCGCGTGGATATCGGCTGTTTTTGTTCACTGCCGAATAGGCAGCTTAGAAAGCGTGCAGCCGCTGTAAGCCAGGCTTCTCTGCGTTCACTGCCGAATAGGCAGCTTAGAAAATGAGCCTGCGCAGTCAGGCGGGCACATGCCCGTTCACTGCCGAATAGGCAGCTTAGAAACACACCTGGCCGTCAAAGTCGGTGCGCTCTGCGTTCACTGCCGAATAGGCAGCTTAGAAAATGCTGCGTGACAGGCGGCATGTGTGGATCAAGTTCACTGCCGAATAGGCAGCTTAGAAATTCGCCGTCCATCCGCCGTCAAGCGCCTCATCGTTCACTGCCGAATAGGCAGCTTAGAAAACCGCTGCCGGACAGTTAGCTAGGAGAGTAATGTTCACTGCCGAATAGGCAGCTTAGAAATCTTTCAGCGCGCCAACCTGCTCCGCCGTTATGTTCACTGCCGAATAGGCAGCTTAGAAACACGGCACCGGCTCGTTGTCTTGATACTCCTTGTTCACTGCCGAATAGGCAGCTTAGATGTCAAGTCCCGCCTGGTTATAAATGCGCTTCTTGAACAATTCAGGTTTTTTCT
>ERZ724523.2098-NODE-2098-length-11456-cov-9.404877_pt1 | contig 11456 bp, 10 predicted proteins | sample MGYA00376056_ERZ724523 | MGnify/ENA primary metagenome ERZ724523 (study PRJEB28724, sample SAMN07190888) | wastewater metagenome | isolation source: influent of sewage treatment plant in Hong Hong | place: USA: Christiansburg, Virginia | collected 2016-03-01 ... | reverse complement strand
CCGTGGCCAGGCTGGCAGGCTTATTGCTGTTTATCCTGTCCATTCCATTTTGCCAGGCCAGCCCCGCCATACGGGCAGACCTGGCCGCCACGAGCGCGCCATGACCTCAAACCTTGCCTCAATTCGCCACTTCGTCAGCTACTCCGGTGTGAAACTGCCGCTGAAACTGAACACCCCGCTGGAAGACGCCGACCTGCGCCACCGGATTACCTTTTACCGTGCCTATTACAACGCCGCCGAGCAGATGACCAAGGTAGAAAAAGTGGTGTACGGTGAAATTGAATCGTTTCACGACTATCGCTACCACGCCGATGGCAGCCTGAGCGAAGCCACCGTGGTGATGGTGGCGGAAGAAGAAAGCACGCTGATGCGCTTCAGCCCGGACGGCACCTTACTGTCGTCGGAAACCTCGGCGCTGGAAAGCTGAAGCAAACCAGACAATCTTGTGTGATCTCACCCGACGGCTCCGTTGGCGGAACGCTTACCCCGGCCCCGCACTCGCGGCAGTCTGGTGCAACGCTTAGCGGGCGGCCAGCGCCCGCATCACGGTTTTCCATTGCTGTTCGGCCTGCGGGCCCACTTCGGCAAACACCTTGCCCATCAGCGCATGCTGGGCGGCTGATAACGCCGCTTCCAGCTGGCTGCCGTCTTCGGTCAGCGTCAGTTCACGCACCCGCCGGTCATGGCTGGCCACTTCCACCGCAATCAGGCCACGCTCCACCAGCTGACGCAGCGGCGCATTCAACGCCTGCTTGCTGACCGCCAGAATGCCCAGCAGGGCGTTAACGCTCAGGCGCGGATGGCGGCCCACAAAATACAACACCCGATGATGCACCCGCTGCAAGCCGCGCTGGGCCAGCACCTGGTCTGGCAGGGCGGTAAACGCACGAAAACCATAAAAGAACAGTTCCAGCGCTTCGTCGAGCGCCGGGTCACGATTTTGGTCAACCATGTTGACTATTTTCCTTTGTGTTCCGATAATAGGTCAATATTATTGACCATATAACTGTTGGAGACTGCCCTATGGTATCCCGCCGCGTTGAACGACTCACCTCTTCCTTGATTCGCGACGTGCTGGCCGCCGCCCAGCGCCCCGGCATGATTTCATTTGCCGGCGGCCTGCCCGCCAGCGAAACCCTGCAGCTGCCAGATCTGGCCGGTGTACCGGCCAGCGTGCTGCAGTATGGGCCGTCCGAGGGCGAACCCGCGCTGCGCGACGCGGTGGCCGAACAGGCGCGCCAGATGGGGCTGCGCTGCGACGCCAGCCAGGTGCTGATCCTGACGGGCTCGCAACAAGGGATTGATCTGGTGGCCAAGCTGATGATTGACCCCGGCACCCCGGTGCTGCTGGAAGCGCCCACCTACCTGGCCGCCTTGCAGTCTTTCCATTTTTTTGGGGCGGACTGCCTGGCCACGCCCCTGGAAGCCAACGGCCCCGACCTGGCGCAATTTCGCGCCCAGCTGGCCCGTCGTCCGGCGTTCAGCTATCTGATTCCCACCTTCCAGAACCCCTCCGGGCGCTGTTACGACCGCGCCCACCGCGATGCCGTGGCAGCCGAGCTGGACGCCGCCCAGGTCATGCTGGTGGAAGACGACCCTTACCGCGAGCTGGTGTATGACCCAAGCTGTGACCGCACGCCAATCTGTGCCCGGCTGGAGCGGGCACCGTGGGTGTACTTGGGCACGTTCTCGAAAACCCTGGCACCCGGCCTGCGGGTGGGCTATCTGATTGCCTCGCCCGAGCTGTTTCCGCTGCTGCTGCGGCTTAAACAGGCATCGGACCTGCACAGCAACCGGCTGGGCCAGTGGCTGGTGTTACGCCAGCTGGAACAGGGCGATTATCCCGGCCATCTGGCCCGCTTGCGCGCGCTGTACCGCGACCGGCGCGACCAGATGCACGCCGCGCTCAGTGCCGAACTGGGCGGGCTGGCGCACTGGCAATGTCCGCCCGGCGGCCTGTTTTTTTGGTTGCAACTGAATCACGAAGGGGTGGACACCCGCACCCTGCTGCCCAAGGCACTGGAACGTGGGCTGGCGTTTATGCCCGGCGAGCCATTTTTCCCGGCAGCGCCAGCGGCAGCCAGCACCATGCGGCTGAATTTCAGCCACAGCGACCCGGCCAGCCTGCAGCGCGGTATTGGTTTGCTGGGGCAGTTACTGCGCGAATCGCCCGCCGGCTAGAGCCGGTATTCAGGGCGTGGCGGCACGGTGCGGATGCTGCAGGGCATCACGCAGTTCGGTCAGTTGCTCACGCAGGCTGGCCAGCCGGGTCAGTTCAACCTCAGAGGCACACTGGCGCAGCCGGGCAGGCACCTGGCTGGCGGGCTCTGCCAGCGCCCGGCCCGATTCGGTCAGCCAGATTTGCCGCTGGCGTTCGTCGCTGGCGGCGCGCGCGCGGCGAATCTGGCCTTGGGCTTCCAGGCGCTTGAGCAGCGGGGTCAGCGTGCCGGAATCCAGCTGCAAGCGCTCACCCAGCACGCGCACGCTCAGGCCATCGCCATGCCATAGCACGCACATCACCAGATACTGCGGGTAGGTCAGCCCCAGTTCGGCCAGCAGCGGCTGGTAAGCCTGGGTCATCGCCCGGCTGGCGGTGTACAGGGCAAAGCACAGCTGGGCTTCTGGCGGTGGCGGCAAGGCGCTCACAGCAGCGCCTCAATCTCGCTGGCCAGCGCCTGCGGTGTGGTTTGCGGGGCGAATCGGGCCACCACTTCGCCCTGGCGATTGACCAGAAACTTGGTGAAATTCCACTTGATGGCGCGAATTCCCAGCAGGCCAGGGCGCTGTTCAGCCAGATAACGCCACAGTGGGTGGGCGTGCTCGCCATTGACGTCCACCTTGGCCGACAGCGGAAAACTCACGCCATAATTGCGCTGGCAAAATGCGCCAATCTCGTCGGCGCTGCCCGGCTCCTGATGGCCAAACTGGTTGCAGGGAAACCCCACCACCGCCAGCCCGCGCGGGCCGTACTGGCGGTGCAGCGCTTCCAGCCCGGCATACTGGCCGGTAAAACCGCACTGGCTGGCGGTATTGACCAGCAGCAACACCTGGCCCTGGTAGTCGGTCAGCGCCAGCGGGCTGCCATCCAGGCGGGTGGCGCTAAATTGATAGAGGGCAGCAGCGGACATGATGGGTTCCTGGGCAAAGGGCAACAGAAAATATCATTGCACACAATTTAATTGTCTACAATGTACTTGGGGGCAGCGGCTTTGTGCCGATTCAATCTTGCTGCAAGGCAGCAGCCTTGTTACTATCAAAAGACAGACCGCTTGAACCCCTATTCTGCGCTGTGGCCGCCAGGGCCGCAGGCTAACCGTTTTACTCCCCCCTTATATCTGTGCCGTTTTTGGAGACACACACATGAGCAGCGAAAAGATTTTGCACGTAAGCGATGCCAGCTTTGAAGCCGATGTACTGAAGGTCAGCGGTCCGGTGTTGGTGGATTATTGGGCCGAATGGTGTGGCCCGTGCAAAATGATCGCCCCGATTCTGGACGAAGTGGCTGAAAGCTACGATGGCCGCCTGACCGTGGCCAAGCTGAACATCGACGAAAACGCCGACACCCCGCCAAAATTTGGCATCCGTGGCATCCCCACCCTGATGCTGTTCAAGGACGGCCAGGTGGTGGCCACCAAGGTGGGCGCATTGTCCAAAAGCCAGCTGACCGCGTTTATTGACAGCCACATCTAAAGCGTCTATTCTCTAGCTGTCATGTTTGATTACGGGTGGCGCAATGCCGCCCGGATTCCCCCGCACCTTATCAGTGATTCCCCACGTCTTTTCCGATCACTCGTCTAGAGTTGACCTCCCCTTATGCATCTATCCGACTTAAAACACCTGCATGTCAGCCAACTGGTTGAGATGGCCATCAGCAACGAGATTGACGGCGCCAATCGCCTGCGCAAACAAGACCTGATTTTTGCATTGCTGAAAAATCAGGCCAAGAAAGGCGAGAGCATTTACGGCGATGGCACGCTGGAGGTTTTACCAGACGGGTTTGGCTTTCTGCGCAGCCCGGACACCTCCTACCTGGCAGGCCCCGACGACATCTATGTGTCGCCCTCGCAAATCCGCCGCTTCAACCTGCACACCGGCGACACCATTGAAGGCGAAATCCGCACCCCAAAAGAGGGCGAGCGCTATTTTGCCCTGGTCAAGGTGGACCGCATCAACAGCGAAGCCCCAGAAAAATCCAAGCACAAGATCCTGTTCGAGAACCTGACGCCGCTGCACCCCACCCGCCGTCTGGAGCTGGAACGCGACATCAAGTCTGAAGAAAACATCACCGGGCGGGTGATCGACCTGATCGCCCCCATCGGCAAGGGCCAGCGTGGCCTGCTGGTGGCACCGCCCAAATCGGGTAAAACCGTGATGTTGCAGCATATTGCCCATGCCATCACCTCCAACCACCCGGATGTGATCCTGATTGTGCTGCTGATCGACGAACGCCCGGAAGAAGTCACCGAAATGACCCGTACGGTCAAGGGCGAAGTGGTGGCCTCCACCTTCGACGAACCCGCCACCCGCCATGTGCAAGTGGCCGAAATGGTGATCGAGAAGGCCAAGCGTCTGGTTGAGCATAAAAAAGACGTGGTGATCCTGCTGGATTCCATCACCCGCCTGGCCCGCGCCTACAACACCGTGGTGCCCAGCTCGGGCAAGGTGCTGACCGGCGGCGTGGACGCCAACGCGCTGCAACGCCCCAAGCGCTTTTTTGGCGCGGCGCGCAATATCGAAGAAGGCGGCAGCCTGACCATCATCGCCACCGCGCTGATTGACACCGGCAGCCGCATGGACGATGTGATCTACGAAGAATTCAAGGGCACCGGCAATATGGAAATCCATCTGGATCGCCGTATGGCCGAAAAACGCCAGTACCCGGCCATCAACGTCAACCGCTCCGGCACCCGCCGCGAAGAGTTGCTGATTGCCCAGGAACAGCTGCAAAAAATCTGGGTGCTGCGCAAGCTGCTCTACCCGATGGACGATCTGGACGCCATGGAATTCCTGCTCGACAAGATCAAGGCCACCAAGAGCAACCAGCAGTTCTTCGACTCGATGCGTCGCTGATTGCCGCCCCTGGCCTGATCCCCACGCCGTCTTGCGCTTGCGCCGACGGCGTGTTTTTTTGGGGCAGCGGGTTGGGGCCAATGGACAAACGGGCATCTGCGCCGGGCATTGCCTGATCGGGCGCATGCGTGCGGGATAACAGTCAGGTAATATCATGGCGTGAACCTTGATTCTCTGGAACCCTCGCCCATGCCCAGTAAACCCTTTGACGTGTTTTTAAGCCACAACAGCCGCAACAAACCCGAAGTGCGCGAGCTGTATCACGCCCTGAAAGAAAAGGGCCTCAAGCCCTGGCTGGATGAGGAAGAACTCCGCCCCGGCCTGCCCTGGCAGCCCGAGTTGGAAAAAGCGCTGAACGACTGCCGGGCGGTGGCGGTGTTGATGGGCGCGCACGGTTTTGGCGAATGGCACGAACAAGAAATGCAAGCCGCGCTGACCTTTGCCGACCGTCAGAAAATACCCGTTATCCCGGTGCGGTTGCCTTCTTGCCCGGCAAACGAAGCCACGCCCGCATTCTTGGGCATCCGCACCTGGGTGGATTTGTCGCCACAACTGGATGCGCACAAGCTCCAACGCTTGATCTGGGGCATCACCGGGGACAAAACCACGCCCAGCACCACCCTGGCTACACCCGCGCCGACCGCTGCCGACGGTCAGGGCAACCCTTTTCTGTTGACCCCCGCCAGCGGCAGCTGCTTTATTGGCCGGGAAAAACACTGTCGCCGTTTTCTGCAAGCTTTGCAGCAAGGCAGCAGCATTTCACTGGTCGGCGACACCCGCATGGGCAAAACCTCGTTGTTGCGGCGCTGGCATGCCTTGGCCGAGCAAGCCGGCCATCCGGTGCGGTTGATCAGCGGCGAAGGCCGCGCCGGCGGCAGCTATGTGGCTTTTGTCGCCGACATCATCGGCCAGGGTGATGCGGCATGGAGCGCGGAAGAGGCCGCCAATGCCCTGACCGACTGGCTGGCTGCCGCGCCGCCCGGCAAAACGCCGGTAGTGCTGGTGGACGAAGCCGACCGCGCATTGCGTGAGCTGCCCCGCCGCTTTTTTGAGCGCTTGCGCGGCATGGTCACCGCCGGGCAGCTGTGCCTGGTGCTGGCCTCGCGCCGCGACATTCACGACATCGAATGCCAGGACCATAAAACCTCGCCGCTGGCCAACTGCCTGGACCGGCAGCAGCTAAGTCTGCTGGACGCCAGCGAAGTGACGCACTTTTGCGCCAGCGGCCAGCCTATGCTGGGCGCAGAAGGCGAAACCCTGCTGCGCCAATGGGCCGGCCGCCATCCTGGCTTTTTGGCCTCGCTGGCTCGCCGCTTATGGCAAGCCCGGCAAGAGGGCGAGGCGCTGGCGGACGCACTGCCGCAATTCACCGCCAGCGTCTGCCGATGGCTGGACACCTGGTTTACCGCCCTGCCCACGCGCGAGCAGGGCTGGCTGGCGGAGGCGCTGAACGGCGCGCCCTTACCCCCCGCCAGCATGCTGAACGAACGCGGATTGCTCGACCACAGCCAGCCTTTTGGCCAAGTGCTGACCTGGTGGTGGGAGCAACGCGGATGAGTCAAACAGATCGCAATACGCCCACGCTGCCGGGTTACTGGCAATTTGCCTGGATGTTTTTTATGCAGCCGGTCACCTTGCATCATCGGCTGAAAGCCTGTGGGGTGGATCAGCCGGTCATTTCTGGTTGGGCGTACTGGCGGCAACGACGCGATTTGCCGCCCGTCTATGGTCAGTATCTGTGCCGCTTGCTGTCTCTGCTGGGTATTCCGCTGCTCGGCGTGGGTTTGCTGGCGATGCTTGCCTTCGGTTGGGGCTGGGGGCTGCCTTGGTTGCGTATCATGGAAGGCGTGGCGGTAGGCGTGGCGCTAGGCGTAGCGTTCGGCGTGGCGGGAGGCGTGGCGTTCGGCGTGGCGGGAGGCGTGGCGGGCGTGGCGGTAGGCGTGGCGGTAGGCGTGGCGGAGGGCGTGGCGGGCGTGGCGAGAGGCGTGGCGGGAGGCGTGGTGTTGAGCCTTATACTCAGCCTTGTGATCGGCGTGGCGGATGGCGTGAAATCTGGCGTAACGGGCGGCGTGGCGACGGGTTTGGCGGCTGGCCTAGCGTTCAGCGTTACCTTCCTTCACCTCTGGCGTTACCCCGTAGAAGCACTGCTCCAATTGCTATTACGCCGCCCCAGCAGTCTGCGTTTCAGCCCGGTGCTATTCCTCGACCTGAGTTATCTCCCCTACCCCGGCCTGACAGGGCAGCTACTGCGCGCTGCGCCATCCGAGCCGGCGCTGGTCAAGCGCGTGCTGGCCGCCTGCGCGATTGCCCCTGGTCAGCGCAAGCTGGGCCAGCGGGTATTGGCGCAGTTGCAAGCCGAGGAAGCGCAAACGCTATTGCAACAGCAGCGGTTTGCCGAGCTGGCCGAGTTGCGTGGCCAGTGGCTGCCGGGGGTGGACACCAATAGCCGCTTGCTGGCGGCCTTGCGCGCGCTGGCGCGCACACTGGAGGCCGCTCAGCACAGCAGCGCTGCTTATCTGATTGCGCAGCATATGCAATCGGCCGAGGCGCAATTGCGCGCCATGGACAACCAATTGGCCAGCGCTGATGAGCCGTTGGCGGCGTATTTTCCGGCGGTGTTGCGCGTGGCTGGCGAGGTGCTGGCCACCATGCGGGAGGCCAACGCTGCCGCAGCGGCCGCCACCCTGCCCAACCCGTTTATCGCCGGCAACCCTTTGTCGGGGGCGCAGCGCTGGGGCCAGCAGTTGTTTCGTGGCCGCGAGCGGCACATCCGCCAGGTGGAGCGGCTGCTGGCCGACGCGCATTCGGCCAATTCTTTTGCCTTGCTCGGGCCGCGCCGCTGCGGCAAATCCACCTTGCTGAATATGCTGCGCCGACAATTGCCGGACACCCAGCTGGTGTTGTTTGATTTGCAAGGCAACCCGGCGGATAGCCCGCTGGCTTTTTATCGCGGGCTGGTGCGCCAGGCGCAGCGGCAGGCCGAGGAAGATAGGCGCTTGAAGCTGCCGGATTTGCCCGAGGGCGCGCCCATTGAGGCGCTGGCCGCCTGGCTGGATCTGCTGGAGCGTGACCAGCGGGTAACGCGCTTTTTGATTTGCATCGACGAATTCGAGCGCCTGCCGGATTTATTCCCGGTCAGCGCCGATGGACCAGTTCACCGTGACTTGCTGCAATTCCTTGGTTTACTGCGCGCCACTGCCCAGCATCGCCAGCACGTGCGCTTGCTGGTGGCCGGCGCGGCGCCGTTTGACGAGCTGGAAACGCTGTGGACCGACCATCTGATTAATTTGCAGGAAATTCAGGTTGGCTTTCTCGACGCCGCCAGCGCCGAAGGGCTGTTAACGCAACCCTGCCCAGAAATGCCAGCCGACGCCATCCCCGTGGCGTTGGCGCGCGCCATGGTGGCGCGCACCGCCGGCCAGCCCTACCTCACCCAGCTGTATGGCCAGATTCTGATTGACCAACTGAACGACGCCGAACGCCGGCAAGCAAGCCTGGACGATCTGGAGCCGGTGGAGCGCGAGGCCTTAAGCAAGGCGGTGAATTATTTTCAGAATATCTGGCGCGCCTTGCGGCCAGACGCCGCCCAGGCGCTGCTGACGCTGGCGCAGGGCCAGCCGCTGGCGCTGCCCAGCACCACCCGGCGCTATTTGCAACGCCGCTTGCTGATTGGCGAGGATGATAGGCTGTCGATTCCGCTGTTTCAGCGCTGGTTGCTGGAAAACCAGCTGGAGGCAGAAGGGGGCTCGGGACGCGCGGATTGATTCAAAAAACCGTGTTTGTCCACAGCAAAACCCAGCAACATCAAAATACTGGATGCCGCGCTTGCGCGGGCGTGACGATGGTTTCAGCGTGTCCCTCACCCGCCACCACGCCATCATCGTTGCCACGCCTGACCAGCCGCTACCCCGCTGATTCCCCCGGTTTTTCACACCAGCTGCAGCGCGCCCGCGCATTTCAGGCTACCATCCGCCATCTTTGCCTTTTTGCCGGATGACTGCCGTGAAACCACTTGCCCTTGCCGCCTGCCTTGCCCTGAGCCTGATTGCCCCTGCCCACGCCGCCAGCCTGGCCGGGCGGGCGGATGTGGATGCCTTTATCGAGCAAATGGTGCGCAACCATGGCGTTAACCGTGACCAACTGAGCGCCACCCTGCTGCAGGCCGACACCAAGCCGTCGATTCTGGCGGTGTTTGACAAGCCGTCCACCGCCCGGCCCTGGTACCGGTTTCGCCCCAGCTTTGTCAACGACACGCTGACCCAGGAAGGCGCAGCGTTCTGGGCGCGGCATGCGGCGCTGTTGCAGCGGGCCAGCGAGCAATACGGGGTGGACGAGGCAATGATTGTGGCCATTATTGGCATTGAAACCCGCTTTGGCCGCAATATGGGCAGCTTTCGCGTGCTGGATGCGCTGGCAACGGTGGCATTTGATTACCCGCGTCGGGCCAGTTATTTTCAGCAGGAACTGGCGGCGTTTTTGCTGCTGGCCCAGGAAGAACGTCGTGATCCCACCCAGTTTAAGGGGTCTTACGCCGGGGCGATGGGTTGGCCGCAGTTTATGCCGTCCAGCTTTCGCCAGTGGGCAGTGGATGGCGATGGCGATGGCCAGCGCGATATCTGGAATAACCCGGCGGATGTGATTGCCAGCGTGGCGCATTATTTTCAGCAGCATGGCTGGCAGCGCGGCGGGGCGATTGTGGTGGCTGCTACGGCCCCCAAGGCGGTGGCCGATCAGCTGGCACAGGATAAATTCAATTTGCATTATAGCGTGGCCGAACTGCGCGCCATGGGCGTCACCCCAGCCGCCACCCTGGACGACACCGCCAAGGCGGTGCTGTTTCCGCTGGAAGTGGCACCGGGTGAAACCGAATACTGGCTGGGCCTGCAAAACTTTTACACCATCACCCGGTATAACAAGAGCACGCTGTACGCCATGGCCGCCCAGCAGCTGGCCGAACAGATTCGCCAGCGCCGCCAGAACGGACGCTAAGCGCAGCTTACCCAGCCGGCCTGGCCGTGGTTGGGCTGGCGTGTCGTAGTCTGCGACAGCAGGAGCACGGCACTGGCTTGGGTGAGCCGCGCGGTGTGCGCCGATGGGGGCCGGCTTTTTGCCGATTTGTCTGCGCCGGCTGATATCCGCTGCCGGCGTTGGGGCAAAATCGGGTAAAATCCGCGCCCATGACCTATCAAGTTCTTGCCCGCAAGTGGCGTCCCAAGCGTTTTGCCGACCTGGTTGGCCAGGAACACGTGGTGCGCGCCCTGTCCAATGCGCTGATTGAACAGCGCCTGCATCACGCCTACCTGCTGACCGGCACCCGTGGCGTGGGCAAAACCACCATTGCCCGGATTCTGGCCAAAAGCCTGAACTGCGAAACCGGGGTAACCGCCGAGCCGTGCGGGGTGTGCGGGGCGTGCCGGCAGATTGACGCAGGCCGCTTTGTTGACCTGCTGGAAATCGACGCCGCCAGCAACACCGGCATCGACAATATCCGCGAGGTGCTGGACAACGCCCAGTATTCGCCCAGCGTGGGCCGCTTCAAGGTGTACATCATCGATGAAGTACACATGCTGTCCAAGTCGGCGTTCAATGCCATGCTGAAAACGCTGGAAGAACCCCCCGCGCACGTCAAGTTCATCCTGGCCACCACCGACCCGCAAAAAGTGCCGGTCACCGTGCTGTCGCGCTGCCTGCAGTTTTCCTTGCGCAATATGACCCCGCAGCAGGTGGCCAAACACCTGGCCCATGTGCTGGACACCGAACAACTGGTGTATGAACCTGGCGCGCTCACCCTGCTGGGCCGGGCGGCGTCTGGCTCGATGCGCGATGCGCTGTCGCTGCTCGACCAGGCCATTGCCTACGGCATTGGCGAAGTACACGAAGACGGCGTGCGCGCCATGCTGGGCGCGGTAGACCGCCGCTATCTGTTTACCCTGCTGGCCGCCCTGGCCGATGGCGATGGCCCGGCGCTGATGGCCGAGGCCGAGCAACTGGCAGCGCGCAGCATTGGCTTTGATTCGGCGTTGCACGAAATGGCCCAGCTGCTCTACCAGATCAGCCTGACCCAGACCGTGCCCGCCGCCCTGGCTCCGGACGAGCCCGAGCGCGACGCCATTGTGGCGCTGGCCGAGCTGCTGCCGCCTGCCGATGTGCAGCTGTACTACCAGATTGCCATTACTGGTCGGCGCGACCTGGCGCTGGCCCCGGACGAGCACGCCGGTTTCAACATGACCCTGCTGCGCATGCTGGCGTTTCATCCGGCCAATCTGCCGGCCAGCCCCACGCCGCCAGCCGGCGGCCATGCGCCCGTGGCATTGCCGGCAACGGCACCCGCCAGCCCTGCGGCACCATCGCCAGCGCCCCACAGCGACGCGTCTCCCGCACCGGCG
>ERZ724523.2081-NODE-2081-length-11525-cov-5.470096_pt1 | contig 11525 bp, 4 predicted proteins | sample MGYA00376056_ERZ724523 | MGnify/ENA primary metagenome ERZ724523 (study PRJEB28724, sample SAMN07190888) | wastewater metagenome | isolation source: influent of sewage treatment plant in Hong Hong | place: USA: Christiansburg, Virginia | collected 2016-03-01 ... | reverse complement strand
CAAGCTGGGACTGCCTGTGGGATCCTACCTATGAGGATGAAATCATCATGGAAAATTCCGTCCGTGATACGTTTGCCCCTGCACTGATCTCCAAAGGGTATTCCTTAAACGATACCGATGAAAATCATCTGCGGGAAGCCCTCGACATATTAAAAAAGCAAAAAGATGATAAAATCGTATATGCTTACTATGTAGACGAGACAGCCGATGCCATGATCGGAGAAACCTTGAGCTCCGGTGGCAACCAGCGAGCGTTGGATGCTGCCATGGACAAACTTTCCACGTGGGCAGCCGCCTATATCGAAGGAGACAACGAAACCGGTCAAAAGATCACTGCCGAAGCGAGAAAGTCACTGTCAATAGACCTTCCGCCAGGCAAACCGCCACGAAAACCCTTCCATTGGGCGCTGGAGTTCCCGGAAGTTTTCGAACAAGGAGGGTTTGATGGGATTGTCGGAAATCCACCATTTCTAGGTGGCAAGAAAATTACAGGCTTCCTGGGCGTCTCATATAGAGACTCTATAGTTGATCTATTGGCTGGATCAGAAAAGGGCGCAGCGGATTTGATTTCATACTTCTTCCTTCGGGCAGCGCATATTTCAAATCTGAATAGTTGTGTTGGATTGATTGCTACAGACTCAATTACTGACGGTGATAGCAATCGTATTGGGCCGGAGCAAATTGGACGCCTAGGTTCAACCATATATAGAGCAAAGAGCAGCATACCATGGCCCGGTTCATATGGTGGAAATGTGGCGATCTACCATTGGACAAATCTTGAATGGAAAGGGAGCAAAGTCCTAGACAATGAGGCAGTTGAACAGATCCCTTGGAGTTTAAAACATAATTTCTCTTTTGAAGGTTTAAATAAGCTTATAAACCAAGGTTGTGAGTTTTTTGCTGGAACATATATCAACGGAGAGGGCTTCGTTTTAAGCGAGCCGGAAGCATCATCTATTATCGAAAAATCAAGTGAATGTAGAGATGTAATAAAGAAGTATTTGACTGGAGACTCGGTCAACACAAACTTGGGTAGTCAATCTGATAAATTTGTGATTGATTTTGGAACAAAACCATATTCTGAGGCGTCTCGTTATGGTCCGTGTTTTGAAATAGTTACCCAGCGTGTGAAGCCGTACAGAGAGACCATTAAAAAGCAGATACACGAAGCCGATTATTGGAAATTTTGGGATAAACGAATTGAGAGTTACAAGAAGATTCAGACGTTTGATGAGGTTCTTGTTGCTGCGAGAGCTGCAAAAGATGTGATTCTAACCTGGGTTCCGAACGGTCAAGTTTTCAGTGATCAACTAGTCGTATTTGCAACTCAAAATTATGGCGTTTTCACTGTACTCGAATCGGCTTTCCATAACGTATGGGCTTGGGAAATTTGCACTGGGAAATACGGTAATGGGATTAGATACGCCCCTTCAAAAGCTGTTGCCACATTCCCCTTTCCCAATGACTTCTTTCTTCTTGACGGAATTGGCAGAGAGTATTTAAGACTTCGGTCAGTTTTCTGCAAAGAGCACAAACTAAGCTTGAATGAATACTATGATATTTATCATTCACCGGAGGAAATAGTATCCATCAGTATATTAAGGTCAAAAAAAACAAGTATAGACTTTGGAGTATTGCACGCATACGGCTGGGATGATTTAGACCTCGGACATGGATTCCATGAAACGAAGCAAGGCATCCGCTTCACTATTTCCGAAGACGCCCGGCGCGAAGTCCTGCAACGCCTGCTCAAACTGAATCACGAACGCTACAAAGAAGAGGTATCTGCAGGCTTACATGGAAAAACCGCTACGCCAAAGAAATCAAGCGCAGCGCAACTGCAAGCTGCTCTATCGAAAAATACCATGTCACAGGTTCAGGCGGGTCTAGACTTTGGTAAGGAAGGCTCATGACCGAGCAACGCTATGCCGCCCACCTCGTCGTTACTGCACAAGACTTCACCAGCAGTGGCTGGAAAGAGGTATTGGCTGTGACATCGCGTGAATGCTACTCCGCGATGTGGCAAGCCCTCTCCACGGTTGCGCGCAAGGCAATAGAAGAGGGGCGAAACCAGCACTGCAAGGTTCTCTGGCTTCTCGCAGATGCCTGCTCCATGATGCTGTCGCCGAAAAGCCTCAATGAGCCTTTCAAACCATTCATGGTGATGGAGGGGCGGCGCTCGGTGATTCCTGACGATCTATCGGAATCAGACATCGCATTTTATGCCGAGATTGTCGATGCAATCGATGATCCATGGTTGAAGGCACGAGTAGCTGATCTCGTCTGGCTGAAGCAGCGTCCGCGAAACGTCCAGTTTGCGCTTGCGGCGATCGACGCATATCGGCTGATCCCATTGCATACCGAAACATGGGTTCGTGGTGGCCACGAGTGCTGGGAGCGTGCTATCAGCTTGGCTCACATGCTGAGGGCTGGCGCAGGAACCCGCTTGACCGAGATGGAAGCAGCCATTATTGATGCCTTCAATTCCGCAACCGAGGAAAGCGGTTTTCTTGCGTTATGGCTGGCTGACCTGATGGATACACATGGTCTTGGTCGAACGCAATCGTCAGTCATTGCGCAGAAGCTGAATGCGCTGGCTGTTGAATTTGAGGGGGATGGCGACCTTCATCGCTCCCGCGAGTACTTCGACGCAGCAAGCCGGTGGTTTGATCGGTCTGGTGACGAAGCCAAATCAGCAGAAATGACTGTTGCAGTTGCCGAAGCATGGGTGAAAGAAGCAATTGCCCGCGTTTCGTCCGACCAGCCTAGCCATACGGCAGCTGCAAGTTTTTATGAAAAAGCCATCCAGATCTACCGCAGCATTCCACGCAGTCAGAGATCAATACATCGAGGCGATGAACGAATTGCCGAACTGCATCGGCACATGAGTGATGCTGGAGAAATGTCACTGGGTGAACTTGGTTCGATCAAAACCCCAGGGGTAGACATCTCCGAGCTTGTTGAAAATGCTCGCAAGTCGGTTGCAGGAAAGTCAGTACAGGATGCCTTGTTCTCGTTTGCGAACATCTACCAGGGGGCTCGGGTAGACCAGATTCGGACATCCGCAGCGAAGATCCTGCAACAAAGTATTTTTCGTCGTTTGGCCGGAAGCACGCACCTGTCGCGTGATGGTCGGGTCATTGCCAAGCAGCCAGCAGCCGGGTTCGACAATGCTCCGGCCAGTGACGACCCTGCCTTGTGGGCGCAGATGGTCCACGACTATCAGATTCTGATCAATATTGTAGTGCATGGCGACATATGGCCTGCCCATGATGTGCTGCTGCAAGAGCATCGTTTGCGTGAGGACGACTTCATTGTCCTGGCAAGTCAGTCCTCAATCGTGCCACGAGGCCGAGAGCGCCTATTCGGCAAGGCGCTCTATGCTGGCTTTGACCACAATTTCATCGTGTCCATGCATCTGCTGGCGCCCCAGATAGAGCACATGGTTCGGTTCCACCTGAAGAATGCCGGGGTGAAAACCACCAATCTCGACATTGATGGCATTGAGAACGAAAACGGCCTGAGTACGTTGATGGGCCTACCAGAAACGGAAACGGTATTCGGGAAAGACTTGTCCTTTGAGATCAAGGCGCTGTTTTGCGATGCCTTGGGGCCGAACTTGCGTAACGAACTGGCTCACGGCCTCTTGGACGATGATTCATTTCAGTCGATTCATGCGATTTACGCGTGGTGGATGGGGTTGAGGCTGGTCTTCAATACATTCTGGAATGCGGCGCGAAAAGCCGAAAGCGACAAGGGTGTGGAGGAAAACAATGACAACTGACAAATCGACCAAATCGCCCAACGCATGGATCGCCATTGACCATGGCCTTGCTGCCGATCTCACGCTGGCACCCTACACGTTGCGGTTAAAAGGCGAGCGTTCACTTTACCAAGCCATCGCTGAAGACGATTGGGTGTTGATTCTGAACACCGTTGGTCACATCACGCGGGTTGGGCGGGTGCTGCGGGTTCGTTCTGATCTGGAAACCACCACCATCTACTTCGACCGCATGATGCTGCTCGATCCAGAGGTTTCGATTGGTCTTACATCGCTCATCCCGCCATCCTCCGGGAGCGTTGGCCGTATTCAATGGACGGATTTCCTCGAGTCGCTCCTCAAGGTATTGCATAAGACCGTCGCCAAAGTACCGACCATCGAGGATCAGGCCTATATCCGCGAACTGCTGCAACTGGCCGTGATGGACGACCTGCTCGGCCCGGCTGGCGGCCCACGTGAGCGCATCGTCGACATGGGTGTGCGCGACCGCTACCTGGTTGGCAAACTGGCCCCGCGTGAGGCCGCACAGGGCGGCATAGAGGGGCTGGACGGGCCACTGGCCAATGACGACGCCGAAGAGCCCACTGAGGCCAAGGCTCCCGGACGGCACGAGCCGGGTGCGGAGTTTGGAACGGCCACCGGGCGTGTTGAGCCGGAGTCGGATTCATCCGATGAGATCGATGCCGCCAGCAACCAGTCGTTGGTGCCCAGCAGCCTGGGCATGACCTTCTGCGTGGATGGTGACGCCGATCGGATCGAGATCGAAGCACGTTGGGGCCGGTATGAGCGTAGTGACGAGCACGAGATATTCCGCACTCGAAAAAATAAGGAAACCGGGGTCGAAGTACAGACAAAAGCCAAGGTGTGGCAACGCATTCCTTGTGGCGGCAAGATCGTGCTGCCGCTGACCGAAGGCGTGATTCCGCATCAGGCACCTGACAACGAGTTTCCTGAAGTTCGTGTGCAGGGTTCCATTCGGGCCAAGAATGCCAATGGCGATCGGCTGGTCACCTTGTTCCTGGTGAATGCACAGGAAGAGCCAGACACCAACCGTGATACAGCGTGGGTGTTCCAGCCCGAGCTGATCGTTCGTTCTGAGAAGGATGCCGCCAAACGCGCCATCTTCCGGCGCAGGCCGGTGCTGGACGCAGACGGCATGGACCCCGAGCGCGAAGCGCTGGAGATGATCTACCGCAACCGTGTCGAATTCGCCGTGGGCCATGGTGTTGCCGTCCATGCTGAAACCGCAGACGACGTGACGCTGGCTACCGAGGTGCGCACCACGGTGATGCCGCAGTACGAGGTGCAGGTGACGGAAACGCCCGGGCTTGATCCATCCGATCGCCCGGCGATGCGCGAGATGGTCAGCAGCGGCCTGCTCGATATGCAGCGACTGGCGACTTTGGACGTCGACCCGCTGGCCGACTCTTTGAGCATGCTGACCAAGGACTACGCCGCGTGGATCGATGAGCAGCGCGCTCGCGTCGGGGCCGAAGTGACCGGCTACGACGTCCAGTCGCAACAAGCGATGCACCGTTGCAAGGAGATCCTCACACGCCTGCAGCAGGGTATCGATACGCTGAAGAGCAATGAGAAAGCGCTGGCTGCCTTCCGGTTTGCCAATCAAGCAATGGCCACGCAACGCGTGCGCAGCCAATACGCGCTGGCCATACGCCGAGGCGAGGATGTCACCATCGACAAGTTCGATGTGCTGAAGAACCGCAGCTGGCGTCCATTTCAGTTGGCGTTTCTGTTGCTCTCGATCCCGTCGCTGGCAGATCCGAGCCATCCGGATCGTGTTGAGCCTGTCGAGGCCTACGCCGATCTGCTGTGGTTCCCCACGGGCGGCGGTAAAACCGAGGCCTATTTGGGTGTGGCGGCGTTCACCATGGCCATCCGGCGCATGCAGGGCAATCTTGGCGGGTACGACAGTTCACGCGGTTTGGCCGTGATCATGCGCTACACGCTCCGCCTGCTGACACTGCAGCAATTCCAGCGTGCCACAGCGTTGATTTGCGCGATGGAAGTGTTGCGACGTGAGGCGCTGGACAAGGGCGATAAATCCCTCGGCACGGAACCTTTCACCATCGGCCTCTGGGTTGGCAACAAGGTGACGCCGGGCACGACCGAGGATAGCCACCGCGCCATAGAGGATGTGCGCAACCCCGGCAAATACAACGCCGGAGCGGCGTCACCCGCTCAACTCACTAGTTGTCCGTGGTGCGGATCTGAGATCAAGCCTGGTCGGGACGTAAAGGTCGACAAGAATCAAGGTCGGACACTCATTTTTTGCGGAGATCCAATTAAGAAATGTGAGTTTTCGAAGGGCCAGGGAATTCCCGTATTGACTGTCGACGAAGAGATCTACCATCGCCCACCTTCGATGATGATTGCCACGGTGGACAAGTTCGCGATGATGGCGTGGCGTGGTCAGGTGCGGACGCTGTTTGGTCGCGTGGGGAAAGAATGCGAGCGCCACGGCCTGCTTTGGCAAGGTGCCGATTGCAACGGTAATCACCAAGCAGGCAAAGGGCTACCGTCGACGAACGCACAAATCATCAGCCCGATTCGCCCACCTGATCTGATCATCCAGGATGAGTTCCATCTGATCAGTGGGCCGCTTGGCACCATGGTGGGGTTGTACGAAACCGCCGTTGATGAGTTGTGCGGCTGGACGCTTCGCGGCAAGACAGTTAAACCGAAAATCATCGCCTCAACGGCGACGGTGCGTAAAGCCAAGGAACAAGTGAACAACGTCTTCATGCGCCGCGTATCGGTGTTTCCGCCGCATGGCCTGGATGTGGAGGACAACTTCTTCTCGGTCCAACGTCCCATCGAGGATAAGCCGGGACGGCGTTATCTCGGTGTGTGCTCACCCGGTAGTTCACGCCCAGCGATGTTGATCCGTGTCTACACCGCATTCTTGACGGCAGCACAAGAGCTGTTTGACCACTTTGGTGAGCCCGCTGACCCGTACATGACCATGGTCGGCTACTTCAACTCCCTGCGTGAATTAGGCGGGATGAAACGATTGGCAGAGGATGATGTGCAAACGCGTTCCTACCGTGTGCAGATGAGCATGGTCGAGCGGCCCGCACTGGCCCAACGCAGCATTAGCAACATTCGAGAGCTGACGTCGCGGGTATCGAGCCAAGATATCCCTAAGTACCTCGATAACTTGGAGGTCAAGTTCAAGTCTGAGTTCGACACGGCAACCGGCAAGTATGTGACGCGCTGGCAAGATGGCGACATGCGCGCCATCGATGTGGTGCTGGCAACTAACATGCTTTCTGTGGGTGTCGATGTGAATCGTCTGGGTCTGATGGCGGTCAATGGCCAACCCAAGGGTACGGCGGAATACATTCAGGCCACCAGCCGCGTTGGGCGTTCTTTCCCAGGTTTGGTCTGCACGGTGCTGACTTGGGCCAGACCGCGCGACCTGTCGCATTACGAAACCTTCGAGCATTACCACGCCACTTTCTACAAACATGTCGAGGCGCAATCGGTAACGCCATTCTCACCACGAGCAATGGACCGTGGATTGACCGGTGCGATGCTGAGCTTGATGCGCCTCGAGAATGATGTCTTCAGCCCGAACGAAGGGGCTGGCCAACTAAGCATGTCCAACCAGGCTGAGATCATTGACGCCATAAAGGTGTTGGCGACTCGAGCGGGCAATGTCGCTGAAGACAACTCGCGCAAGCAGTTGGCTGAGACTGAACTGAAAGAGCGTGCCGACGAATGGGCGAAAGAGGTCAGCAAAGGGGGACGGATCTTGGCGTATGAGAAACGCGGCCCCCAAAAAGACAAGACCGTCGCACTGATCAAGTCGCCCGGGCTTCAAGCGTGGGACAACTGGACCGTACCGATGTCGATGCGGGAAGTCGAGCCCGGCGTGCGCCTGATTATGAACACGAGCCATATCTCGGACGATCACGATTGGAAGCCTCGTCCCGCAACGAAGGATGAGGATTGAACATGATCATCAACAACAAGACTCCAGTCGGTGAAGTACGACCCAGCCAGTTGCTGTGGACCTATGGGCCAGGTGCATTGATCGACCTGCCGAGTCTGTCCGTGGTGACGCTCGGCATCGATAGATGGGAAAAGGACCGCTGCCAGCCGATTCAAGAGGCACGGCTGCTTGCTGCCGTTCGGACGGTATTAGGGGCGCAGGTCGAGAACCTGCGCATGCCGCCATTCCAGAAGAGTGAACTCGTCGATGTCTGGTCGGCTGAGGCCAATATCGGCGTTCCAGTTCGGCCGTTTCCGCGCTGGATGCGCTGCGTGAAGTGCGGCCTGCTGTCGCCCTTTGATGCCGGTCTGTTCGAAATCAAGGAGAACCGCTTCAGGCCGGAGCGAACCCGCTTTGTTCACAAAGGCTGCCGTGGCTCCAAAGGCGACCAACCTGCCAAGGACGCGGATGCTGTCCCCGCACGTTTCCTGCTGGCCTGCCGCGACGGTCACCTCGACGATTTCCCTTGGCACTACTTCGTCCATGGCGGCAACAGTTCGTGCAAGGGCACGCTGCGCTTCTTCGAGAGTGGTGCATCGCTGCAAACGGAAAACCTGTGGGTGAAGTGTGATGCGTGTGGGGCATCCCGAAGCATGGCGCACGCCTTTGGAAAAGCCGGAAAAGAGAATCTGCCGGGTTGCCGAGGACGCCATCCGCATCTGGATCACTTCGACAACGAATGCGATGAGGAAGCACGCGCGGTGCTATTGGGCGCCACGAATAGCTGGTTCCCCATCACGCTCTCGGCGCTCGCGATTCCTCAGACCAAAGACCCGCTCAGTCAGCTGATCCAGGATGGCTGGGAGTTCTTCGAAGAGCTGGAATCCGAAGCCGAAGTGTCGGTGACGGTGAAGACCTTGAAGAAGACCGGGGCGCTGCCAGGAATCGACAAGTATCCGGCTGCGTCGATCTGGTCAGCCATCAAGGCGCACCGCAAAGGCGGCGGACAGGATGCCGTGGGTGAGGCCGACATCAAGGGCCCCGAGTGGGACGTGCTGACAGATGCCAATCCGCCCACGGACTACCCACACTTCATGAGCAAGAAGGTCGGCACGCCACCGGGATTCAGCGGCCATATCAGTCGAGTCTTGCTTCTTGAGCGCTTGCGCGAGGTGAATGCGCTGCTGGGATTCACTCGCGTCGAAGCACCCGAAGAATCTGGCGACCCGAATGAACGCCCGCAAATGGCCAGCCTGTCGCGCAGCAAGCCCGACTGGGTGCCAGCCAACCAGGTTCACGGCGAAGGGATCTTCGTGCAGTTTGACGAAACCGCGCTCGTCAAATGGGAGGCGTTGGATGGCGTGAAGAAAGTCGACCAGATGCTCCGTGGTGGCCATAAGGGATGGCGCAATTCGCGTCATCTCGACCCGAACGAAGGGTACCCCGGCATTCGGTATGCAATGCTGCACACGCTGTCTCATTTGCTGATTCGTGAGCTGGCGCTGGAATGCGGATACAACGCTGCGAGCATTCGTGAGCGCATCTATGCCGATACGTCGGGCGACAGCCCGCAAGCGGGCATCCTCATCTACACCGCAGCAGCAGATTCGGACGGCACGCTGGGCGGTCTCGTTGATCTTGGCAAACCAGAAAACCTTGGACGCCTGCTGGAACAAGCATTGAATCGTTCGAAGATCTGCTCATCAGATCCACTCTGCTCAGAGCACGACCCCGAAAAAGATCGCTCATTGCATGGGGCTGCTTGCCACGCGTGCTCTCTAGTGGCGGAGACCTCTTGCGAGCGGGGCAATCGCTATCTCGATCGATCTCTGCTCGTACCAACACTCGAACGCGCCGACGCTGCTTTCTTCAAGGGTTTCTGACATGGATGAACTCTTGGATGCCATTGCAGCCTTGGTCTCTCTGGTTTCGCCTGAAAAGGTGCAGGCCGTTGCCGCCCGCGTTCGTCGAACCGAAGCCAGCAAGGCTGCGACGGCGTTGCCGAGCGTGGTCGGAACCCCGATGGCCAGCACCGTGGTCGAGCAACTTGCGGCAGCCTGGCAAGACACAAAGGTCAGTTCAGACGAACTGGCATTGATGCTTATTGCTGCCAGCCACGTCTACACCAAAGCCGCTTCGGAGCAATCCACCGAACTCGTGTGGACTGGCCCGACGACGCCTTTCGTATCGGCTCGTCGAACAGAGCAGGCGCTTTTACAGGTCATCAACTCCGCTGAACAGTCGCTGTTCATTACCAGCTTCGTGGCCTACGACGTATCGACCATCGTCAAGGCACTGAACGCGGCAATTGATCGCGGAGTGGTCATCTCAATGCTGCTCGAATTGTCCCAGGATCACGGCGGCAGCATCACCTTCGATGCGATAGGCAAGATGAGGACACAGGTCCCCTCCGCCAGACTCTATGCCTGGCGTGGCAAGGCCGACCAATTCTCCGACGGGCGCGTCCACGCCAAAGTCGCCGTCGCCGACGGCAGGATGTGTTTCATCACCAGCGCAAACCTGACCGGGCACGCGATGGAAAAGAACATGGAAGCTGGTGTGCTGATTTCTGGTGCGCGCATTGCGAAGTTGCTTGATGAACACCTTCGCTCACTCGTCGACACGAAAACTGTCTCCCGGGTTTGACGACGCCGCACATGAACCTTCCTCTGGATCTGTATCGAAACAAGAAATCTTTTATGTCAGGCGAGTACGAAAGGCCATTTCTATCGGCAAGGCAATCCAAAATATTGTCTCGCGCGGGTCTTGCCCGTAATACAGTTTGAGCGTCGGGTGATCAGTCATTGCTGACGGTGGCAGACCGGCACCCCAAAGGCTGTTGTGGCCGATAACCCGTAGTTCGATGCCAGTCTGCAGGCGGCGGAACAACTCTGATACCTGCCGTTGGTCCGGTGCGGCGTGAACATCGGGAGCGTCGCTTGCTGCCACTCATCGGTCACGGTTTCGTGACTGACTGATCACGACGAATCGGTTTCACTAATCACGTCGATCTGGCACGGGTAGTCATGAACAACCGGAATCAGCAACTGGGCGATACGCCGTTAGGTGGTCCCCGCGGGGAAAGCAGGCATTGGCTGATCGGTCCACCATACCCAGGTGTCCTGTTTCCCCGACGCGATGGCCATTTCCTTTACAGACTTCTCCTTGGGATCCATGAAAACGCTGACCGCGTGTAGCGGCGTAGGCGCTGGCCCGATATCCAGCAGCAAGACATTGGCAAAGGCGGCAGCACTTCGAGCATCGTAACGCAGCGGTTTGACGAATCGGCGGTGCTGGGCGACCAGGGTGTCGATGAGCGGCAATTCATGGACACCCTCTACAGGAATCCAATGCTCGCTTGTCAACATCAAACTCACCGCATCGATCTCGTAGGTGTATTCGCGGCGGGCGCGGATCAGCGCGGCCATGACCAGGCGGACCGGGTGGCCGGTATCGGCATCGCGCGCCTCGAACAGCGGCGCGAACACCCGCTCGATCCGCTCCCAACTCCGGCTGGCGATTAGCAACGGTGCATCCGGCATGTGCCGAATCCAGATCCGGCGGCCCTGGCTCGTGGCCTCGCTCGCCTTGAATTCGCCGATCACAATGGCCAGGGGCGTCTGCCCGTCCTTGGGGCGCAGCACGGCCAGTTTCTCGCGCCGGCGCTGTGCGGCCTCGGCCTTGGCGCTCTCGCTAAACGGTTCGGGCACATACAGGCGCTCGGCCAGCGGGATGCCCTTGACCATGATCTCCTCGGCCGCCTCCAGCAGGTACTTGCGCAGCACGCCC
>ERZ724523.2079-NODE-2079-length-11531-cov-4.376786_pt1 | contig 11531 bp, 17 predicted proteins | sample MGYA00376056_ERZ724523 | MGnify/ENA primary metagenome ERZ724523 (study PRJEB28724, sample SAMN07190888) | wastewater metagenome | isolation source: influent of sewage treatment plant in Hong Hong | place: USA: Christiansburg, Virginia | collected 2016-03-01 ... | reverse complement strand
TACAGAAATGATGAAGAACCAATCTCCCTGACCATTTCACCCCACCATTTAGCAGCCATGAACCCGACAGCAAGGGTTCCGTTTTTCTGCTCTCCATAAATACTATCAATATTGGAGGGTTGGCAAATGAAGACAGAAGCGGAAATTAAAGTACAACGTAGTGAGATCAATAGAAGATGGCGCGCTGAGAACAAGGAGAGGGTTCGTGAGCACTCAAAGAAATACAGAGACAAAAACCCTGAATACCAAAAAACATATCAGCAGCAATGGCGATCTAGCAAACCGAACTACCAAAAACAATGGCGTGACCAAAATCCCGATAAGTCAAACGCATTAAGAAGATTCCGATATGGTGCTTTAAAAAATTCTATCCCAGGGTGGTTTGAAGATGAACTTGTTGCACAGATATACAAGAAACGTGATGAACTTAATGATTTATATGATTTACGGTTAGAAGTTGACCATATCATCCCTATAAATCCAAGAGACAAGTCGGTGTGTGGGCTACATTGCTGGGCAAATTTACAGTTATTGGACAAGTCAATCAATTCAACAAAAAATGACAACTACCAACGTGACTGGTGAGTTTCCGTTTTCACCCTAATGTTTCGATTCTTGATTTACGTCGAATTAGTGTAAAAAATGTGCGAGCGATTCGGTACAGACTGTTGCAATCTGTTACTTGAGTATCAGAACACAGGCGGGTATCTTGAATTCATGTGCTGAACAGACATCAGCCTGACGGCCCAGTCCCCCCTCCCTGACAAAATGGCCGTCTGGAAGCCTCGCACTTCTCCCCCTAGTGCGGGGCTTTCGTTATTTTGGCGGTCGGGTTCTGATCGCCTGTAATACACAGGCAATATCGTAAATGTACGATTTGCCGATAATTAATTGTTGCTTTCAGAACAACTAACATTCAACTTGGTATTAAGGAGAGTCACCGATGAGCATCAATCCTGAACAGTTTTCAGCTGCTAACAAAGCCACTATTGATTCACTGTTTGCTGTTGCCAATGCGGCACTGTCCTCTGCCCAACGTATTGCTGAATTGAATCTGCAAACTGCTCATTCGATTCTTGAAGATTCCGCCGCTAATGCCAAAGCACTTATGGGCGCAAAGGATGTTCAAGAAACCTTGGCGATTGAGGCCCGCTTAACTCAACCGGCGGTCGAGAAGGCGTTTGCCTACTCCAAATCGTTATATGAAATTTCGGCACAATCACAGGCGGAATTGAGTGATCTACTTCGAGAGCAATTTAACGACTTTCAGCGCTCCAGTAGTCGTTTGCTTGAACAGGCCTTCAAGACAGCTCCGATTGGTTCTGAAGATGCGTTTGCAAGCATTCAGAAAGCCTTCACTTCTGCCTATTCTGCATTCCAGAATATGAATAGTCTTGCCAACAAGGTTAAATGAGTCAGTTCATCAATAGATGAAACAGATGTAAAAAAGCCCAAGACCGCTGGTGTTTCGGTTCTTGGGCCAATCAAACCACACTGACTTACCGTGGGTTCCTACATCAATACACTCGCTACCGTTAATTAATCGCTTAGACGACGATTACGACACGGTTTCAAGTGTGTTATTACGCTTTAGGGATACGGGGTTTGCGTGGGGAAATTTTAGCAGTGACCAGTTTCAAGATATCTTTTGCCGATACGCCAGCATCAGCAGACAATTTGTTGATGTCAGCGATGATTGCTTTAACTTGCTTGTGATCAGCGGTTAGTGAAGACTTGGCAATAATGCGGGCTTCAATTTCTGCCTGCTTCTTCTTCAAATCAGCCAGTTGTTGTTCCAGGGTGCGACGAACGCCTTGACCTTTGGGCATGTGGATATCCTTTAATTATTGGTTCTGAAATTGTAACGCAAATAAAAAAGGAGGCCGCAGCCTCCTTGATTAATTTCGATAATACTCTTTATTTGTTCTTCGATATGATCAATTGCACATAAGTTCTTGAACCGGCAACTGTCAGGCCGCATTGATCTTGAAACATCTGGACGTACTCTTTGCGGGATAGACCCGGATTTTCGTTATAGAGAGCAAGGCAGGATTCCATTTTTGTTGGCCCTTCACGCTTTGTCTTCCCATCTAGTTTCTTCAGTTCGGAACGAAGCTGCTTAATTGACTCTTGATGTTGAATGATCTGCTTTTCGATGTCATTCAAACGGTTTAGGCGTTCTGCTTCTACTTGTTCTGGATCGATACTGATTACTTGTTCTTCAATAACAGACGGTTGCTCAACAACTTCAGTTTCTGGAAATTCGTCACCACTGGTAATAACATCTTCAACAGTTCTAACAGCATCTTCAATCGGTGCTTCGGTAATCTGTTCTGCTTCAACTGCAACGAATTTGTTTGATTTGCGTGATGACATTTTAGGCTCCTTGAATTGGCTTGATGAGAACGATGCGGATTGATTTCTTGAAGCCGGTGTATTGCTCTACCAACTTTTTCACTTCCGCTTCACAGTCATCGATATTTTGAACTTCGACAACATCTCTAAAGCAATTCAGGAATCCTTTTACGGTGTAAGTTACTTCGTATTTCATGATGCCTTCCATTGCTCAGAGTTGATGTGTCCAGCATCAACCAAACAAATTTGAAGACAACAGTTTTAAAACTTTATAGTGAATTGAGGCGAGTGGCAGGTTTCTGAATGGAGCGGTCGTACAAAGCGGGGGCTGATTGAGTGCTCCTCGGCCAAAACAGCCGCTGGCGCCACGACAGTTTAATGGCAGTTGTCGTGCAAGTTGCTGACGTTGAAGCCCGAGACGCGCAAACGACGAAACCGCCAGGAAATTCCGGCCAACCGAGTGTCCAGAAAAAGTGACACCTTGTAATATGACAGGCATCTAGAGAAATCAAACCTCTAACGCACTTACTTCTTCGACAGAATCCGGGATCCTTCATGCACATTTCCAAACTCAGCTTGGTCAACTACAGAAATTTCGCGAATACCAAGCTGCTATTCCAGAAAGGTATCAACACAATCATCGGTGAGAATGGTTCTGGAAAAACCAATGTGTTTCGTGCGATCAGATTGCTCCTTGATGACAATATGATTCGCTCAGCTTATCGCCTGGATACGACTGACTTCCACCGTGGATTGGCAAAATGGCAAGGGCACTGGATCATCATTAGCCTTGAATTCGAGGAAATTTCAGCCGATGAAGCGGTGCAGGCATTGTTTCGGCACGGAACCGGCATCGTTGATGATGAGACGATAGGCAAAGCCACCTACAACCTTATTTTTCGTCCCAAGAAAGGCATCCGTCTTCGTCTATCCGAACTGGATGACGGCGACCATGCTGGACTTGCCGCGATCCAAAACGATATTTCCATCGAAGACTACGAAACGCTCTTCACGGGACGCAGTGAAGCTGACTTCAACGATGAAGATTTCTACAAAGAAGTAGTCGGTGACTTCGACAATGTCAGATTCAGTGAGGAAATTGAGTTCCCCATTATCGGCGCCAAGATTCCGAGCGTACTTTCGGTTTCAAAGGAAATTTCCTTTACTTTTGTTCAAGCGCTACGCGATGTTGTATCAGAATTTCACAACAACAGAACTAACCCACTCTTCTCTCTATTGAAGGGAAAGAGTGGCGATATTGACTCCGTCGCCTTTCAGGCCATCACCGATGGGGTGAAAGCATTAAACGATTCGATTGAGGCCCTACAGGATGTTCAGATTGTTCGATCTGACATTAAGGACACGATCAAGGATGCGGCCGGTGAGGCGTACTCCCCTACTTCGCTATCGATCAAGTCCGATTTGCCAGATGAAGCCGACAAGCTTTTCCAATCGCTCAAACTTTTTGTCGGAGAATCAGGCGAAGGCTATGAAGGCCCAATTCATGAACTGAGTTTGGGTGGAGCCAACCTAATTTTCCTTACATTGAAATTGCTGGAGTTCAAGTACCAGAAGGCCAAGCAGTCAATCGCGAATTTCCTTTTGATTGAAGAGCCGGAAGCCCACATCCACACACATATTCAAAAAACGCTATTCGACAAACTCCAGTACGACGAAACGCAGATCATTTATTCGACTCATTCAACCCATATTTCAGAGGTCAGCAACATTCAGAACGTGAACGTTCTTGGCAGGGATGCTAACCGCTGCGAAGCCTACCAACCCTCCATTGGCCTCAGCGAGGAAGAGATCGGGAACGTTCAACGCTATCTGGATGCTGTACGCAGTAATCTGCTTTTCGCCAAGAGTGTGATTTTGGTTGAAGGCGATGCCGAAGAAATCCTCATTCCGACGCTTGTGAAGAAGGTACTTGGCGTTAGCCTGGATGAACTTGGCATTAGCCTCATCAACATTCGAAGTACTGGATTTCAGAATGTCGCAGTCCTTTTTCACGATGATCGAATTCGGAAACGGTGCAGTATCGTTACCGATCTCGACATGTCTATCATCGATACAACAATCATCGCCGGCGATACCGAAGACGTAAAAAATCGCAAGAAAAAGTATTTAGGTTCACAGGAGAAGGGGATTGCAAGAAAGGCTTCTTTGGAGATGGCTTTCAGTGGGAATCCGTGGATTTCATCGTTCTTTGCGTCTCACACGTTTGAAGTTGACTTCGTCTCCGCGGGCAACGCCCGAAAGATGCTTGGCATTCTTCCCGACGTGTACAAGGACAAAGCCACAATCGCAACAGCCAAAGCGGAACTCGAATCCGCGGATGTGGCTCTTTACGGCCAGAGAGCCTTGACGATCGCAAACAACTACGGAAAAGGCTGGCTGGCGATCCTACTGGGCAAGAGAATCGATCCTGACGTAACCATCCCTGAATATATTCTTCATGCTATTGCTTTCGCGCACCCAACAGTCAAAAAAGAAGTCTGGTTCAACGTTCTGGATTATCGGTTGAAACTCCTGGAAGACGACCTCGTTACCCCCCTAGAAGAGTGCAATGAGTTCCGGAAGAAGCTGACAGCCTTCAGGAATGGGGAAATCGATTTCGTTGGCGTCCGCAACGAAATGCTTTCGGCATTCCCCGGCGATCGTATCAACGACGTGCTCAAGGTGTTCTGAGCATGTTCACGTGGGATGAGGACGAGTTGAATCCTGAACAGGAGGCAGCGATCTTACACCCTGGCAGCGTCTTTCTTGTTGCCTGCCCTGGAAGTGGCAAAACGCGAACTCTGACCTACAAGATAGCCTATGAGTTATCCAGGTTGGCGTCAAAAAAACAGTTCGTCGTCGCCATTACCTATACACACCGTGCGGCTGACGAGATTCACGAGCGCATCGAGGACTTGGGAGTCAACACAGCCCAGCTTTGGATTGGGACCATCCATTCATTCTGTTTGGAATGGATCATAAAGCCGTATGGTATCTATCACGATGCCCTGAAGAACGGCTTTCGCGTAATTGATCAACATGAGCGCGAGAAGATCCTAGAAGAGCTGTGCGTCCCCTTTAAGAAACAAAAAATCACCTTTTGGGACTGCGATTTCTATTTCACTGCAACCGGGTACATACTTGGCTGCCAGCATGCATGGAAACACGATGGACTGCACAAAATACTTGAGCAGTATTTCACCATCCTGCAGGAAAACAGGGCCATCGACTTTGAATTCATCCTGTTCTATGCCTATCAACTGATTACCGATCGCCCTGGCATCAGTAAAGTTCTAGGTCAGTTGTTCTCGTTTGTGCTGGTGGACGAGTACCAAGACACCAAGCAAATTCAATACTCGATCATCACGTCCATTCTGAAAGCCAGCCAAGGTACAACCAAGGCATTAATTGTTGGAGACCCCAACCAGGCAATCTATCAAACGCTTGGCGGGTACCCAATGGCTTACGATGAATTCAAGACGATGGCCGGAATCGAGATTGAAGAACTCGAACTCTCAAAAAACTATCGTTCCTCGGAACGCATCATCGACTACTTCGGAAACTTCAACGTCCACGCGACAAAAATCGAATCTGCGTCCCAAGACAAGGCTTACGAAAGCCTGATTACATTCAACAATACGGTCAGCAAAGACAATCTGGAGGATGAGTTGATTCGACTCATCCGATTCAGTATTGAAACGGTCGGAATTTCGCCAAACGAAATTTGTGTTCTTGCTCCGCAGTGGGTACATCTCGCCAGTATGACTCGCCGCCTGGTAGCCAGCATGCCCGAATATTCCTTTGATGGCCCAGGCATGGTTCCTTTCGCTAGAGATACCGAGAACTTCTGGTACAAGCTCTCAAAAATTGCTCTGACACAAGCATCACCCAGTATGTATGTCCGCCGCCTCCGCTGGGCAGGGGAGGTTTTGAAGGATCTGGAGATGGTCGACGCAAGCACTTCTAACTTGACTCGCAAGTCTCTGCTCAGGGAATGCAATGCCATTCAAATTGATGAGCAAGACGGCCTAGCCTACCTTCAGACTTTTTTTGAGTTCATATTCGCCAAGCTGGCCATTGATTACAGGCTATTTCCCCTGCTCCAAGAACATCATAAAGCCTTCTTTGATAGCTCCCAAGCCAGAATAGACCGCTTAAAAAAGGAAGGAACTGCATTTGTTGGGGATATTGAGGCATTCAGGAAGGTATTTCAGAGCAGGACCGGAATTACGATTTCAACAATCCATGGCGTGAAAGGTGCAGAGTTTGACACAGTGATTGCCTACGCGCTCTTGGAAAAAATGGTCCCCCACTTCAATGATCCGAATGGACAAGAGAGTGCGATGAAGATGCTCTATGTCATCGGATCACGCGCCCGCAAGAACTTGCACCTAATCTCCGAACGCGGCCGTAAGCAATTTTCTGGCGATGAATATATCGGGACCATAAAACTGGCCCAGTGCAAATTTAGCTACGACCAAATCCCGTAGCCTTTAGGCCTGTCGCTGACTACTTCTTGGACACGCTGTATAAACCGTATCCCAACTATCCGAGTCAGAAAATCGCCATCCTCATTGACTGAGTTCGGCTTTCAACCTGTCAGAAAATCTACCCCGTAGATAATTGCTAACAAATGGAAGAATTTAAACCTTTTGATGAGCTGCTTCAGCCTGACGAGCGTTGGCAACACTTCGTGTTTCAAAATTCTAGAACAGGGATCATAGAGCAGTCTTCGCTCAGAGCTCGCTATGACGTAATCGCATCCATCGAACTTCATTCTTTGGTTCCAGAAGACATTCAGAGCCAGTATGTCACTGCAAAAATGCTCTGCGTGTATGCATGGCTTTATTACCCATTCCATCAGTCCGCAGAACAGAAGGCCTTCTCTACGCTAGAGATGGCACTCGCGCAAAAATATCCAGCAGCGAAGAAAGATGGGCTCAAGAAATTACTCATTCGAGCCATTAGCCAGGGAGTTATTTCAGATCAAGGTTTCAGTCACATTCAACTGAATTCTGATGACCCAATGAAGTACACACGGATGCTCCCAGAGATCATTCCATCATTGCGGAACGCCATTGCTCACGGGGAACCCATCTTGCACCCAAATTCAGTATTTACTGTTCGAAACTGTGCGGAGATCATTAATCAGCTCTACGCTCAATCAACATGATGCCCTACTTTGTCCTGGGAGCAGCACCTCTCTAGGCAGAACGGCAGGTAAGCAGCGGATTGCAGCCCGATTGAGCTCCGCAGGGCAACGGCCGTTATGGCCGATTAGTTCGCGTAGGCCGTCCGGCAGGTTTCAAAGTGCAGCGGTCGTTCAGGCGGAGGCTATCAGGAAAAACCGTATGGCCGCAGTTAGCCGATTATGTGAATTAAACCTACTGCTTGTAAGCGGCCAAAAACTCGTAATTTTATCGTTGCCCTAATCCGGTAAGTAGTCGATGGTCCCCGCATCGAACTACTGAATTGGACTCACACCATGAGCATCGTCAAACGGGGAAACAGCAAGTACTGGTACATGTCTTTCCAGTTCAACGGCCAGCAATACATTCGTTCAACGAAGACAACAAATAAGAAGACCGCCGAACAGATAGAAGTTGAGTGGAAAGCAAAAATCCACTCCCAGCAGTACCAAGGCCGCAAGCAACGTATCACCCTCGCTGACGCCTTCAATCAGTACAAGACATCGAAGCAGGGAATTGCCAGTTACAGCAACTTGGTCGCCCATGAGACTGTTCTGACCCGCCTGCTTCCCATGAAAAAACACTTGGATGAACTGACATCGCATGACCTGGAGCGCTTCAAGCAAAAACGTATCGCCGAAGGTGTTGGCGCGGAAATCATCAAGTACGGATTGCTGCTGATCAAGGGAACATGGAAATTTGCTCAGAAATTTGGATATCAAGTCAGCGAACTCGAATTTCCATCCGTGAAAATCCCAAAGGTGCCACTCCGCTACCTGACAGCACAAGAAGAAACCCGACTCCTGATCGAACTGAACCCTGACCGAGAATGCCAAGGTCTGAAACCGCTGGCAGTTCGTAGTGAGGAACTGAAAGGCATGATGCAGGATGCCTACGATCTCGTGATCCTGCTACTTGATACTGGCGCTCGGTATAGTGAAATTGCCAATATTGAATGGCAGCGAATTGATCTGGCCGAACGAACCATCCATCTCTGGCGGTCGAAGGTCCAGAACGAAACCGTCCTGTACATGACCGACCGGGTGTTCGATGTTCTGTCCCGCCGCTACTCAAGCAAGTGTAGCCAGCACGTATTCAGCAATCGGGATGGTGGCGCTCGTGGTTACAGCACTCAGTCAATCCGAAAAGCAATCGCCCGTGCCGGTCTTAAGGATTGTCGAGTTCATACCCTGCGCCACACCCATGCTTCACGCCTGATCCAGAACGGCATGAGCGTTTATGAGGTTCGTGAAATCCTCGGCCACAGCGACATCAAAACCACAATGCGCTATGCCCACCTCGAACAGCGCCAAGTGACATCCAAGGCAAGGGATGTCATGAATCGGTTAAACCAACTTCCGGTCATGCATCCGGTAGAGTAATTCCAGCGGGTGAATTTGGTATTTGCCTTCATCAATTCTGATGGTGAAAGGCCGGTACCCTTTCTGATTGGCATCGATCTCTGAATTGGAGAGGATGACTGATAAGTATTTGTCAGCGAATTTTCCGTTGAACTCCGACATCACTTGTTGCCGTGTAACCACGATCCCATTGCCAAGCGTTCCATCTATGACGGCATCGATGATTGATACTCTGAGTGTTTTGATCGGGTTGCTCACCAAATTCACCTTTTCCATTTCGGGGTTGAGAGGAGCATGACGCTCGTGTCTCGAAAATGGTATCAGTGAATTCGGATGTGCGGGTCAGGAAAATGACAAAACGCTACCCTTGAAGTGACAACGAGGATGATTGGCGCAGTTTGGCCAATTTTTCCTGCGCCTTCTTCATCTTGAGCCGCTCCTGTGCGGCTTTTGCTATATCTGCTTGTCGTTTAGCGTTAGCCTTCAATCTTTGTATGTTCTTCTGTTCGTTAGATAGATCAACAATCTCAATCAGTTTCATCATGCACCTCCTGTGATGAGGTATTTATCCTGAATTGGCGAATAGCATCATGTAGAAAAAATCAGGTCAAATACTGCTTTGTTCTACCTCACAACCTACAACGGTTTATGACGTACCTCAACTTCCCCACGGAAATCACAGGGTTAGCAGTGCGATTCTGAAACTGGGGTAGTTTTCATGCCAGTTCGCCTGAAATTTACGGTTGCTTTGGGGGCCAATGCCCTCCTCTACCCCCCAGGCAAATCTGAGATGTGCTCGTTTGGGTTCGGATACTGAACCCCCATCGCCTGAATGGGTGCCACCAACTGAACGTCGCATCAATAGCCGGTTGCCGAGCAACCTAGCGGCTATGCCCATCCCCATAATAAAACTATCCATCTAAACAAAACTCAGGACAACGGGTTTGGGGATCAGGCAACTGTTGACCTTTATGGGTATCCAGGTACCAAAATTCAAAGCATGTGTCGTGTTGTCTGTTAGGTTTAAAAGCAGGACCATGACCACAATGGGAAAGCCATCTCCAATCAAGATGCCCGGAAACGTTTAACCGATAAGGCATAACTCGATCTCGTTGTCGGTGATCAATCCATCCGTGAAAGTTGCGTTTCAATTTAACTTTCCGGAGATACAAATGCCCCATCTGTTTTCGTTAGGCCAAGTTGTCGTAACAAGAAATTGCCTCAACTATGCCCAAGAACATGGCATCAATCTAACTGAATTGGTCGAAAGACATGTCAGCGGCGATGATGGTGATCTGTGTAAGGCAGACCAACAACTGAATAACCTTGCGATTAAAACGGATGGCCGGATATTTTCATCATATACGATCAATAAAACGAAGTTCTACGTCATCACTGAATGGGATCGAAGCTATACAACTGTGATGCTGGCCGAAGATTACTAGCGTTTCGTCACTCATAAATATCTCTGGAAACCATGGAGATAGACAATGAGCGATACCTACCGATACTTACCCAAGGCACAGAAGCAAGCGATTGATCAGTTTGACGTTGAGACTTTCGACTTCCTACTGAGTCACAAGGCGTATGGTGAGATTGCCGCCATCTATGATTTGATTGCCCAGATTCACTCAGAAGGCACACCACTCAACGAATACCACTGTGATGTTCTGGTCTATCCGTTCAAGTTGTGGGGTCGCCGGGCTGGTCAGGTGATGTTCGAGTTCAGGAAAGAATTCTGGAACTCAAAATGAAAAAGCCCCGGAACTAAGCCGGGGCATTTTTTTGTCGATCATTCTACTTCTGCTATTTTTCTCTGAAACAACTTCAGGGTTGTGTTGATGAACTCCCATTCGGATTGCTTCTTGCTCATTTGTGGGTACACCTTTCGTAGAAGTTTCGCTCCATGTTCGAAGCGGTTGGTTACGATGATCCCAACGGCTGTTTTCCGAAGATGTGGGTCGGTAATTTTGTTACAAGCTTCGAACATCTTCACAATCGTATCTCTACCGAAGTCATCAAATCGTTTCATTGATGGCGATAATTGGTTGTAAACAGCTTGGAAATTTGCTTGGTTCATTTGTTCATCTCCTTAATTCGTTCCTGAATAATTTTCTGAATCTCATCAAATCCAAGTTCACTTACATCACTCTCCATATAGACTTGGTTTAGGGCGAGAACGTATTGTTTTCCCAGCTCACTCTGCTCCCACACTCGACGGTCACGTTTCGATTGTTCCATCATCATGTTCTCGTAACCAAAGCTCTCTACTTCTTCTTTGGTCATTGGGGCGTTCATATATTCATTCTCAAGCATTTTGGATTTCCTCTATTTTGAAATAATGATTAATTACTACTTTTATTTTGTTGATACGTTTTTTGAACATAGTACTTACTATCCCGGAAGGTGATAATTTGTTGATCGAAGCCATTTGATACGACTTTCCATTGCTGAAACGACGGCGGCGGCAATCTCGACCACGTGCAGTTTCTTCTCCATCTTTATCGGATATGCTGTAAACATAGAAGTCATACGGAACATAGCGCTCGATCTCAAACGCTGCGTAATCTAGTTTCACAATCGCATTATCAACATCGTCAAAAAAACTCTCGTATGTTTGACCATT
>ERZ724523.2077-NODE-2077-length-11537-cov-5.704233_pt1 | contig 11537 bp, 14 predicted proteins | sample MGYA00376056_ERZ724523 | MGnify/ENA primary metagenome ERZ724523 (study PRJEB28724, sample SAMN07190888) | wastewater metagenome | isolation source: influent of sewage treatment plant in Hong Hong | place: USA: Christiansburg, Virginia | collected 2016-03-01 ... | reverse complement strand
CGACTGCCGAACGCCCCGCCAGCATCAGCGACCAATGCCGGGGCGGGCCGGCAGATAGGCGGCGAGGATCGGTAGGGCGGCGTGTAGGTCTCGGTCGGCGCCGCATGGCCAGCCAGTTGCCCGCGTTCATCGGGCCGGCATTGCCGGCCGACCACTCGGCCACGCCAGGCGGCATGTGCAGCACGGCACTTTTCAGCGGCGACGCCCCCCGGTCGAACACCAGCGCATCCAGACAATCGGCCCAGTCGGCACCCGGCAGCGCCTCGCTATCGCGCAGCACGGTGGCCAGCTCGACCCCGGGAATGGCGTGGCAGGCGGCCAGCAGATGTCCGATCCAGGCCGGCAGCGGGCCGGCCGGCAGATAGGCGGCGAAACGGATCTTCATGCGAACACCTCCGGCGCCCGCCGCAACACGGCCCGGCGCAGCAGGATGTTGCGCAGCAGGGTGACCAGCAGCAGCACCGAAAACAGGCTCAGGACCGCATTGAGTCCGGCAGGCACAAGGAGCATCACCATCCAGCAGGCCAGCACAAAAAAGATCAGCGACAGCAGGTTCACCTGCAGCGGCAACCGGGTTTCTTCAACCGTCTGCAGGTAATTGGCTTCGGGCAGCACCAGTTGGCCCACGTAGAAGCTCGCCAGCTGCAGCAGAAAGATCGCCGTCGCCCCGCTCAGCGCAAAATCGGGGCGTTTGCCCCACCAGGCCATCACGCTCCAGGCAACAATCGCCAGCAGGCTCAAGCCGCTGTTAAGGCGCACCAGGTTGCTGCGCAGGGTGCCGAGCAAGGCCCGCACCTCCTCGACGCCCTGCTGACGGACCACCCGGGCCAGGGCCGGCAAAGCATTGAAAGTGAGCGCCCGCGGAAACAGCAGCAGCACGCTGGTCATGCTGCCGATCAGCGCCACCAGACCACCGTAACCCTGCCCCGCCACCTGCACGGTCAGCGGCACAAGAATCATCGACATGCCGGCACTGAGCAGATTGAGGGCCGCCTGTTCGGCAGCCGTGCGGGCGGTGCCCGCCGGCAGCGGCACGGCGCCCCCCCCGGCACGGGCCCGAACAATCAGCAGGATCAGCCCGAGGGCGCCCATCAGCGCGGTGGGAATCGCCAAGGCCGCGTAGGCCATCAACGGATGCGTCGCCCCGAACAGGCCCAGCCCGGCCGCCAGCGCCAGCACCACCAGCACCTCCATGACCAGCAAGATCCGATAAGTGCCCAGCGCCAGACCGTAGTGGCGAATCAGCGTGTAGGCCGTCCACCCGGCCAGCAGCAGCGCCGTCCAGCCCGGCTCGAAAACCCAGCCCGCCCAGGCCAGCAGCGGCAACGGCAGGCACGCCAGCAGCGTAAACACCATGGCGCCACGGGCCAGTCCGAGCATCACCGGGGCGGACTGGCCCTCGCCGGCCACCGGCACCCGCGCCAGGATCAGCGCCGACCAGCCGACCGCCGAGAACAGACCCAGCATCATCGCGATGGACACATCGTTGGCGAAGCGTCCGAGGGCCTCGGTGCCACACAGAATCTGGATCAGCATGAAATGGAGCAGGCGCTGGCCACCCGGCGCCGCCGTCACGGCCAGCACCTCGCCCCGCCGCAGGATCGACTGCAACCGGCCGCTCATGATGTGCTCCGGGCCTGGCGGCGTTGCCAGGCATCCGCGGCCGCCACCAGCGCCAGCGGCATCAGCAGGCTGGCCTGCGGGCGGAACATGATGCCGTTGCTGAATGCGGTGGACGCCACCAGGGCGGCCAGCAGCGGTGCGGCAACCCCGGGCGGAAAAACGCGCGCCCACACGGCCAGCACCAGCAACACCCCGCCCAGGCCAAGCAGCCCCTGCTGGTTGAGCAGACGAATGAAGTCGTTGTGGGAGTCCTTGGCGCTCCACCACCACACTTCGGAAACAATCCAGTCCGAGCCCTCACCGTGGCCAAACAGCCATTCGAGCAGGCTGCTATTGGCCATGATGTCGGCCTTCTGCAGCCACATCGAAACCCGCCCCGACGACAGCTCAACCATCTCGTCCCACGAGGGCAGGTGGATCAGGCCGAAGAGCAACGGCACAAAGGCCAGCGCCAGTCCCACCGCAGCAAGCACGAAAAAAACCAGCGGCACCATCCGGCTGAGCTGGATCAGGTACACCGTGCCAAAGGCCACGGCGGCCACCATCGAGGTGCGCACACCCCAGCCATAGAACACCAGCACCACCGAAAACAGCGCCAGACCGATCAGCAGGCGACGCCCCAGATGCCCCCCTTCATACAGGTACAGGGACAGGCCGGCGCACACCACGATCAGGTAGGACGTTGTATGCAGGGATGCAAAATAAACCGGCCAGAACACCTCGCCCCCGCGGTTCAGGGACGGCGGCAGCAAGACCAGCCCGCCGATCACCGCCAGCCACACCAGGCCGAGGGTGACCCGCAGCAGACGCAGGAGCAGCGCAGGCTCACGCCCGAAAAGCTGCATGAGCACCACCGACATCAGCACCGGCGTGACGATCTTCAGGTATTCGAAGCTTGCCGTGGTGAAGTTGTGCCCGGTCAGCAACTCCGTGGTCACGAAAGACGCCATGCCGAGGAGCACCGCCACCAGCACCAGCGGAGCGCGCTGCAAAATCGCATCAGCGTAGGTCAGGAGACCCGAGAAAATAACCCCCAGCAAGAGCATGTCGGCCAGCCGGTTGTAGACGGAATCCCCTTCCGCATCGACCACCGGGTGGGTCAGCAGCACCGACAGTGCCAGCTTGCCCCACAAACCGATGAACAGCGCCCAGCAGAAGCCCCGCGCCACCCGCGTTTCAAAGGGACTCAGCTCGTCAGCCGCAAGGTTCATCGCCAGCGCCATGCCCATCAGAAGTCGAGGAGTACGCCGCCGATGACGGTCACGCCCGCCTCGCGCAGGCTGGCCGACAAAACGGCCAGACGCTTGTGGGCGGTCGCATGCCGGCGCGCCACCACGAGGGCGCTGCCGCAGGCGGCAGCGACCAGTTGTGCATCGGCGCCGACTTCGTCCGCCGGCGTATCCACCAGCGTCATGTCGAAATCTTCCCGGGCCGCCGCCAGCTGCGCCGCAAAGGACCGACGGGCGAGCAGCTCCTGGGGGTTCGGCGGCACGATGCCGGCCTGCAGCACCGACAGGTGGGCAAAGCGCGCATGCGGCGGAATCTGTCCGCTGTCGCTGCGCTCGGCCAGACGCGCCGCCAGCCCCCCCGCCGGACTCATGCGAAACAGGCTCTGCTGGCGCGGAAAACGCAGGTCACCATCGATCAGCAAGGTCCGCTCACCCAGCTGGGAGAAGACCACCGCCAGATTGGCCGCCAACCAGCTGCGCCCCTCGCCGCGCGACGCGCCGACAATCGCCACGGTCTTTTGCAGCGGCCTGGCCATGCGCCGCAGCACCAGTTGGCTGCGCAGCTTGCGCAGGGCTTCGACCCGGGGTGAGTCGGGCTCGAAGGCCGCCACCAGTTCCGGATCGACACCCTGATCACCGGCACGCAGCACCGGGTAATCGAACTGGCTGGCAAGGGCACCCTGCACATCGGCGCTCGTCACCAGGCCCAGCTCGACTGCCGCCTCGCCGAAGGGAATGCCGCGCTCCTGTTGGCGTGCCGCCACGCGACTGACCGCATCGGCCGGCAAGCGCCCGCTGGCAACCAGGATTTCGCCCAGGCTGGGCGCCATCGGTCGGGCTTTCTCGAAGGCCGAGACGTTCAGGCGGCCGATCGTATTCTTCATGTCCATCTCTGTTCCTTAAGCCCGCCGGGCCGCCGCCGGAAAAAAGCGCGCCAGCAGTCCGGCGGCACGCGGGCCACTGCCGATTTCCACCAGCAGCGGCGCGCCAAGGGCATCGCTCAGGTCGCCGGCCCCCCGGATGCGCCGGTCCAGCAGTTCGCGCACGATGACTACCGCCATACCGAGCAGACCGCCGATGAATACCGCCAGGCCCACATTGAGCATCAGCTTGGGACTGGCCGCCTCGGTGGGCGCAACCGCCGACGACAGCAGGGCCACATTGCCCTGGCGCGACTTGCTCTCGAGGGAGGTCTGGGTCAGGCGTGCCATCACCAGGTCATAGGCCTTCTGGGCGCTGTCCACTTCACGCTGCAGCACGCCCATTTCGTCGCGCTGCTGCTTGAGGGCCAGCACCCGCTGCTTCTGGGTTTCGAGGCGGCTCTTGATGTCGCCTTCCCGGGCCTGGTTGATGCGGCTGTTGGTGCCGACCACCGCCGCCACCTGGCCCGACTCGACGCGCAGGCGGCCGCGCAGGGATTCCACTTCGCCCTTCACGCGCTGATATTGGGGATGGTTTTCGCCGAGGTAGCCGGACAGCTCGATGAGCTTGGCTTCCTGGCGGGCCAAATCCACCTTGAGGGCCTGGATCAACGGATTGCTCGCCACTTCGTTCATGCCACCGCCCTGGCGCTGGCGCGACAACGTTTCGGTGCTCAAGCCCTGGGCTGCGGTGAACTGGGTGGAAAGCTCGGTGAGGCGGGCGGTTTCGAGGTCGAGCTTCTCGTCACCGACAAGACCGTGGGCGCTCTGGAATTCGGACAGGCGAACCTGGGCCTGTTCGAGGTTGGCACGCAGCGACTTGGTGTGCTCGTCGAACCACAGGGCCGACTGGCGGGCCGGCTCGACCTTCAGTTCGAGGTCGATCTCGGTGTAGGCGCGGGCCAGTGCGTTGGCGTAATCGGCGGCAAACTTCGGGTCTTCGGCGGTCACGGTGATCGTCAGCACATTGCTTTCGTGGGAGGGGCTGACCTTGACGCCCTTTTTCAGGCGACCGGCAATCCAGCGGTCCACATCGCCCTGCCCGCCCGACGCCTTCTGCCAGCGTTCCGTCCAGCGCGGCTGCGTCGCCACCTTGAGGGCGGCAACAGCGCGGGCCCCGACCCGGTCGCTGGCGATGATGTCGGCCTGGGTGGCCAGAAAGCCGGGCGTCGTCGCCCCACTGCCCGGATGCCCGACCAGCGGATCGGTGCCGCGCGCCTCCACCACCACATCGGCGGTGGCCATGTACTGGCGCGGCAGGATCAGGCTGACCAGCAGGGCCAGCAGAACGACCCCACCCCACACCAGGTAAAGGCTTCGGCGACGAGCCTGCAGGACCGCCAGGAGTTGTGAGAATCCCATTTTCGTTTCCGCTCAGAACAGTGCTTCGCGCACGACAATGACATCGTCCGGTTGCACGGCGTCGTTCAGTTGGGGAGTGAGGATGCGGGTCGCCCCGTCTTCACCCCGGCGATGGATGCGGATACCCCGCTCGGTGCCCCGCGGGTTGAGACCGCCGCCCATCGAGAGCGCCTGCAGCACGGTCATCTGGCGCTCCACCCGGTAGGCGCCGGCGCGCTGCACCTCGCCATACACGTAGAACTGGGGCGCACGGTGCACATACAGGGTGTCGCCGGCCTGGATTGGCACGTCCTTCTCCGGCGTCCAGCTCACAAAAAGTTCGGTCACGTCGATCTCGGCGCGTACCCGGCGACCGTTGCGCATGCCGGTCAGAATCACCTTGTCGCCGGCCTGCGGGCTACCGCCGCCGGCCAGGGCCAGCGCGTCGGTCACCTTCATGGTGGTGCTTTCGAGCGGATAGCGGCCCGGGCGAGCCACCTGGCCAAGCACCGAAACCTGGGCGCCACGCACCTGCTGCAGCACCAGCGTGACTTGCGGCTGAAGCACGAAGCCCCCCTTGCGCAAGCCCTCGGCAATAGCCTGCTCGGCAGCCGCCACCGACAGTCCGCCGATATGCACGCTGCCGACCAGCGGATAGCTGATGACGCCGGTTTCCGACACCCGCGTTTCGAGGCTCAGGTCCGGGTTCTGGAAAACCGAAATTTTCACCCCGTCACCCGGCCCGAGGCGGTATTCCTGCGCCGCCGGCTCGCTGGCGCGCAGCACTGCCGGCGCCAGCACAAGGGCCAACACCACGGCCGCCAGCACCCGGCCCAACCAGGCTTTCCTTCCGATCCAGCATTCCCTCAAAACAGCCACTGAAGACTCCCTGCCAATGTCCAATAGTTGAAACTCAAGCCAGCCTCGGTCGAATCCCGGTTCTCTCGCGTCAGGCTTGTCACCCAACGGGTATGTGCGGCCACCTGCCAGGTGGCGGCCACCGAAGTGAACAATCCCTGGTCCTTCCGCCGGGAAGCCAGCTGCGCACCAAAACCCGGATCGCCCCGATACTCGGCATCACGCCATTCCATACGTCCCTCGACGCGCAGCTTCGGCGAGTAATCCCACACCAGGCCGCCGCCCAGGCGCCTGGTCGCCACGTAGCTCGACACAAAATCCTGGGCCGGCTCCACGTCGTAGCGCAGCGTGCCGCTCAACTGCGTGCGCGGCGTAAGCTGCCACTCCAGCCCCAGCAAAGCGTTACGCCCGGAAAAATCATTCTGCGGATAACGCCCGTAACTGCGGCTGATCGTCCCCATCCGCAGCAGGCTGCGTGTGCCACTGCGCAGCGGCAGCGAAGCCTCCACAAAAACCTCTTCCTGCTCGAAACGCTTCTCGGCCAGCGAACCGGCCTCGGTCGGCAGGTTGGGGTATTGGCCGCGGGCCCGCCGGCGGGTGATCGCCACCACCGCGCCCGAGTCCGGCACGTAACGCAAAACCGTATCCACGCCGGCAAAGTCGATCTCGTTGCTCGGCCGCGTGCCATCCGGATAGCGCCGCTTGCCCTGCGCCGCCTGCACGCCCACTTCCCAGCCCGGTGCCACACGGTAAAACGCACTGCCGGTGTTCTGGCGCGTCACCCCGAGGCTGCGCTGGCGGCTGCGGTAGTAGGCAAAGTCATCCAGCGCCTCGCGGTACTCGGTACTCAACTCGCCCTTCCAGCTGGGGCCGGCCGTCCACCGCCAGCGCCCGACGGCGCTGCTGGCGTTGTGATCCAGAAAATCGAAGGCCCCATAGCGGGCCAGGCTCAGGTCGTAATCGAGCGCCAGTTGCTGTCCCGCGTAAGACTTTTCCAGCCCCACACCCACACGAGTTGTGCTGAGCCAGTCGCCCATCTGCGCCAATCCCGCCGCCGTGGCCGCTGCCGCGCCGGAAAGACGAAACACATTGCTGTCGTAGCCCACCGTCTCGCTGACCCGGAACCGGCTGCCGATCCCCTTGCCCAGCGGCAAATCGAGAGGATCGCGGCCCCGGGCTTCTGCAGCGACCTCCGCCGACGCGGCACTGAGGCCACGGCTGGGTTCGAGTTGCAGCGCATCGGGCTCATCGCTCTCAAAAACGGGGCCGGCACGCCGCGGTTCGCCGAGCAGGGTCGAAGTGCGCAGGACCGGCAGATCGCTGGCCAAAGCCGGCACGCCCGCTCCCAACAGCAACAGGACGCCACCCACACGAACGCTAAATTCGCCCAAATCGAAATCCAAAAACAGGAAGAGGACGCATCTTGAGTCAGTTTCGGGCGAAAAAAAGCCAACTCCTACTCAATTTGCAAAAACTTATCATCGACGTGTTTGAATTTGCAAAAGAGTTCACATTCCATGCGATTTTGACGAATTCACAAGACCCTTTCCCCGCCTGGCAGCGTCAATTCCGCTCTGCGCAAGCGCACCAAATGCAAACAGCCCGCACGAGGCGGGCTGTTTCATGAAACGCCGGGCTAAAGCCGGCAGGCTTGCCGGCAATCAGGCTGCAATCAAGGCTTTACGGCTCTTGGCGGACAAGGCGCGCGGTGACTTGGCCGTCCCCGTCTTGACGCTTGCCGAGGCACGTTTGGTCAAACCACTTGCCGCCCAGGCATCGTAGCCTTCCGCGTCAATCAGAATGCGGCCATCGGGCGCCTTCACCCAGACCTCCCCCTCCCGCCATACCTTGTCACGAATCTTCGCCCGGATGGCATGCTGCGTATAACCGGACTCCAGCGCGTGCTTGTCAATGGTGACGAATCGGACCATGTTCAACCTTCCGGGAAATCAGGTAATGCTCTCGACGATACCGCCTTCCACGCGCAGCGCCGCCCCCGTCGTGGCACTGGCCTGCGGTGAGGCTGCATAGACGCACAGGTTCGCCACCTCCTCCGGGCTGGCAAAGCGCCGGATCAAGGTAGACGGCCGGTTCTCCTTGAGGAACAGGGACTCCATTTCGCCCTGCGACACCCCGCGCTGCTCCGCCATCTTCGCAATGAAGGCCACTGCGCCTTCCGTGCGGGTCGGCCCCGGCAAGATCGAATTGACGGTAACTCCGGAACCCGCCAGCGCCTTCGCCAGCCCCCGCGACAGCCCTTGCAGCGCCGCCTTGCTGACACCGTAATGGACCATTTCCGCCGGGATGTTCAGCGCCGACTCGCTCGAGATGAACTGGATCCGTCCCCAGCCCCGGGCCTGCATGGACCTGGCGTAATGGCGCGACAGGCGCACCCCGCTGAGCACGTTGACCTGGAAAACCTCCTCCCAGTCCGCATCCTCGATCTCGAAGAAATCCTTGACCCCATAGATACCGAGATTGTTGATCAGAATGTCAGCCTCCGGCTCGGCGGCAATCAACGCCTGACAACCGGCAGCACCGGCGAGGTCGGCAACCACACCGCGGGCCAATGCGCCACCTTGGGTCCCCCGCAAAGTGGCCAGCGCCGCATCGACCTTGCCTTGCTCGCGACCACACACAACGACCGCAGCCCCCGCATCCGCCAGGCCGCGGGCAATCGCCAGACCGATGCCGCCGGTCGACCCGGTCACGATGGCAGTTTTGCCGGAAAGATCGATGATCATGCACAGACTCCTGTTGATTGAAGAAAATGGAAAGGCGCAGGGCACCGCCCCCAAGCATGATTATGCCGGCGCATCCATGTTCGGATGTCAGGCGTCATTCTTTCTTCCCCAATCGTAGATTTAATATGCCCGGAGCTGGATTAAATAATCCGGGTTGTAGATTAAAGGATGAATTTCGATATTAAATCCACGTCCATCGTGGATCTTTCTCCGTCCTGAATCGATTAATCATCGGCAGAGATCGAAAAATCCACGATGGACGTGGAAAATTCGATGTCTGGCGGGGATATTTGGATCGCGCAGGCTATTTAATCGACGGCGGGACGGTACCGCAGGATGCGGAATCATACCCCCCAAAACCGAAAAACCCGCAGCAGCGGGCCCTTCCGTGGCGACTATGTCAACGGCGCGAGGTGTTGTCAATGTCGCCAACGGACAGCGGAAGAGAATCCGAAATTTCCCCCATGCCCCCTCGGGGTCACTGCCAAAACGGCCAAAAGCCTTTAAGACAGTTTTGGCAGTTCGGCTCTTGGGGTACATGGGCGGAAATTTTCCCGGCTCAATGCTTGGCACTGGCAAGCGGTAGCGCCTTTCTTCCCACTGTCCGGGGCGAGCCTCCACCCACTTCGGCCAGGCAGGCCTTCGAGCTGGCGCGGGCAGCGGGCACCCAGACGCCAGAAGACAAAGCGCCGGGACATGCCCGGCGCTCTGGTCGTGGAACAGGGGCAACCTACACCGCCCGATATGGATGCATCCCTACGAAAGTCCCGTCAAGCGGCGCGCCCGTGCGCAACCTCTACCGGCAGCGCCCCGCTTGCGTGCGCATCCAGAACGACCACTTCCACGGCGGTTCCGTCGGCGGCGTAACTGACATGGGTGTTCCAGTCTTGCGACACCTCGCGAGCAATCGGCTTGTCACTCAGGCGAATAACGAGGATGTCGTCATCGTCGTAATACGTGGTTCTCATAGCCAGGCCTACAAACTTAAGTGGCCGTTACGCGGGCGTGTGAGTCTTTAGCCAGTCTCGCAAGGCAGCATTCATACGTGTTTGCCAGCCCTTCCCCGTCGCCTTGAAGGCTTCAACTATATCGGCATCGTAGCGCACCGTAAGTGCCAACTTGGGGCTTTCAGACTTTGGGCGCCCCAGGCGCACGGCCGCACGCATGGCCGCCTCGCCTTCCTCACGGGAGACTTCATGTTCTCCGATCTTCCAGACACCTTTATCAAAAACCTCGTCGGTCAGCTCCGGAGCGTCGTCCGGGTCAATCCAGGGTTGGGCCGTAGTGGGCAAGTTCGCGTTCATTGGCTTTCCTCATGCTGATGATGCGGCGCGCCTCGCCGCGGGGTGTCCAGACCAAAACAACCATGCGGCCATCAAGCGTACCAACGGTGATAAAACGGACTTCACCGTAATTCTCGCCAAGCGGTCAAGGCTCATGCCGCTCTTGCGGGTACCAACGGTGATAAAACGGACTTCACCGTAATTCTGACGGGCGTCTTCAAACGTTACCGTCACCCCGGCGAACACCTCGCCAGCGCAGGCGAAATCCAGACCGCGCTCCAAGAGGGTTTTGTCTCGTTTTTCAGTGTCAAACTCGATCCGCATTCAAGTAATTGTAGTTACAAAAAGGAGGCCAGGCAAGAACACCAGCCTTCCACCGCAGGCCGCTCGTGCAGTGTCGGATCATCGGCAAGGGTGACAACAGCCGGCCCTCTGAAAATTTCCCCCCATGCCCCCTCCGGGTCACTGCCAAAACGGCCAAAAGCCTTTAAGACAGTTTTGGCAGTTCGGCTCTTGGGGTCTACCTTTTGAGCTATCGGCCGAAACGACAAAATCGAGCAACGCAGGGAAACCATACCCGGCATGGGGCGGGCCTCAAGCGTATGTACAAAAATTCTTTGCACGCAGCGTTTTATACGTACAAAATTGTCCCCATGAAAATAACCTTCGACTCGGTCAAAGACGCGGCCAACCTGCAAAAGCATGGCGTTTCGCTGGAAGCTGCAACCGGGTTTGAATGGGAATCTGCCTTGACGTGGCCCGATGAGCGCAAGGACTACGGCGAAGCCCGACTGAGCGGAATTGGATATATCGGGCTTCGCTTGTACGCCGTGGTTTTTGTGGATCGGGCCGACGCCCGCCGAATCATCAGCCTACGCAAGGCCAACAGCAGAGAGGTGCACCGCTATGCCGAAACTTAAACCGGGAACGATCCTTCCCACTCTGGAAGAGGATGCCGCCATCACCGCCGCTGCGCAGGACGACACGGACGCCCTGCCTTTGACCGATGCCGAATGGACGGCGGCAATGCCCAAAGTCCGGCGTGGCCGGCGCTTGGCTGCAGTAACGAAAGAGCGGATTACTATCCGCCTATCTCGGGACGTGGTGGAAACCTTCCGGGCCAGCGGCGACGGCTGGCAAACCCGCGTAGATACCGCCCTGAAGGACTGGTTGAAGACGCACACGCCGGGCTGATCCAAGGGCCACCCAAGCAGGGCGGAGACGTAGCGAAGTCCTGATTAGAGGGGCAGGCAACGCCCTGAAATTTCCCCTTCCACCCCCGCGGGGTCACTGCAAAAACTGCAAGATTTAGATTTTGCAGTTTTTGCAGTACGGCTCAGGGGGTGCATGCCCGGAAATTTTCCCGGATCAGTGCTTCAAGGGTGTCACCGGCAGAGACTTCGGATTGACCACGTAAAGGGCTTTTGGCTTCGTTCTGGTCGGTTCCTGCCACGCCTCCAGGTGCCCCAACTCGACAAGCAACTCAAGCCCAGCGGCCACCCGCTTTTGATCACTTCAAAAAAGGTGCCGCGCCAGCGG
>ERZ724523.2076-NODE-2076-length-11537-cov-6.921355_pt1 | contig 11537 bp, 8 predicted proteins | sample MGYA00376056_ERZ724523 | MGnify/ENA primary metagenome ERZ724523 (study PRJEB28724, sample SAMN07190888) | wastewater metagenome | isolation source: influent of sewage treatment plant in Hong Hong | place: USA: Christiansburg, Virginia | collected 2016-03-01 ... | reverse complement strand
CAACACCGGAAAAACCAAAGCACCGGGTAGCGAAGCCCTCTACTGTAACACAGAACAGAAGGCGGAAAGAGAAACTTATGCAGATTCCACTTCTGTAGCCAATTCCAGTGCGTCCATGAACAACGCAGCCACATCACAACCAGTCTGCTGCTGGATTTCCTGAAAACATGTAGGGCTGGTGACATTGATCTCAGTGACGCAATCGCCAATCACATCGACCCCCGCCAGCAACAGCCCCCTGCTTTGCAGTACCGGCCCCAGGGCATGGGCGATTTCGAGGTCACGTGCATTCAGGGGACGCGCCACGCCTTTGCCGCCAGCGGCCAGGTTGCCTCGCACCTCACTGCCTTGTGGAATGCGCGCCAAACAATAGGGCACGGGCTTGCCGCCAATGATCAGCACACGCTTGTCGCCGTCAGCGATTTCCGGCAAAAACTTCTGCACCATCAGGCTTTGTGCGCCACCCCGGTTCAGCGTTTCCGTGATGCTGCCCAGGTTCAACCCATCGGGGCCGACACGAAAGATGCCCATGCCCCCCATTCCATCCAGGGGCTTGAGGATGATGTCCTGGTGCTCGGCATGAAAGCGCTGGATGTCGCGGGCATCGCGCGTGACCAGTGTCGGGCCGATGAACTCGGGAAACTCCATGATGGCCAATTTTTCCGGATGGTCACGCAGCGCGCGGGGTTTGTTGAAAACCCGCGCGCCTTCGCGCTCGGCTTGTTCCAACAGGTGCGTGGCATAGAAATACTCGCTGTCAAACGGCGGGTCTTTGCGCATCAAGACCGCATCGAAAGTTGCCAATACAGCGGCGCGCGCGTTCTCGGCGCGAAACCACTCCTTCGGCTGCCCTGTCAAAACAATGTCGCGGACATGGGCGGTAACGCAGTGGCCACGCTCCCACATCACGTCCTGCGGCTGGCAAGCAGCGATGCTGTGCCCCCGGCGTTGGGCCTCGCGCATCATGGCAAAGGTGGTGTCTTTGTAGGTGGCAAAACCTTCCAGCGGATCGGCGATGAACAGCAGTTTCATGGTGTGTACGGTGTGAAATCAAACAAAAGACCAGGACATACCCCTGGCACAGGCCCACAATTGCTATTAATTTTATAGCTACTAGCGCTTTCTACACGTGGCCTGGAAGGCAAAAACACTTTATTTTCAAATCCACAAGCATCAAATCTCGATTTTTGAACCCAGCTCCACCACTGCGTTATTGGGCAGGTGCAAGAAGTCGGCGGCACCGCTGGCGTTGTGGTGCATCTGCGCGAACAGTTTTTCGCGCCAGGGCGCCATGCCCTTACCCACGGTGGGAATGACGGTGTCGCGCGACAAGAAATAACTGGTCGTCATGGGCTCGACTTCGCAGCCACGCCCGCGCAGCAGAGACAGCGCACGCGGCACGTCGGGGTCGTTCATGAAGCCGTAGTGGATCACCACCTGCCAGCAATCATGGCCCAGCGCCAGCATCTCGATGCGCCGCTCCTCTTCGACCCAGGGCACCTCGTGGTTGCGCACCGTGACAAACAGGTTCTGTGCGTGCAGCACCTTGTTGTGCTTGAGGTTGTGCAGCAAGGCGTTGGGCACGGTGCCCGGCTCGGCGGTGAGAAATACCGCCGTACCCTCGACACGCACGGGCGGACTGACAAACACCGCCGCCAGAAAATCAGGCAATGCCAGTGCATCGCTGGTCAACACATCGCGCATCAGGCGGCGACCATCTTTCCAGGTTTTCATCAAAATGAAGATGGCACTGGCAATGACCAGCGGGAACCAGCCACCGTCAAACAACTTGAGCAGGTTGGAGGCCCAGAAGGCAAAGTCCACGGCAAAGAAAAAGGCGGTGGCGCCCAGGCTCAGCGCCAATGGCAGGCGCCAGGCATTGCGGATGACGAAGAAAGTCAGCACCGTGGTGATCAGCATGTCGGTGGTCACGGCGATGCCGTAGGCAGAGGCCAGCGCACTGGACGACTTGAACATGCCCACCGCCAGCACGATCATGGCGAACAGGCTCCAGTTGATGAACGGCAGGTAGATTTGACCGGTTTCCAAGGCACTGGTGTGCAGCACGCGCAGACGCGGCAGATAGCCCAGCTGGATCACCTGCTTGGTGACGCTGAAGGCGCCTGAGATCAGTGCCTGCGAGGCAATCACCGCCGCCATCGTGGCCAGCAGCACCATGGGCACCAGCGCCCAGTCGGGGGCCATCATGAAAAAAGGGTTCTTCACCGCCTCTGGGTGCTTGAGCAACAGTGCGCCTTGGCCAAAGTAGTTCAGCGTCAGCGCTGGCATGACGATGGTGAACCAAGTCACCCGGATGGGGCGGCGCCCGAAGTGCCCCATGTCGGCGTACAGCGCCTCCGCCCCCGTTACGCAGAGCACGACCGCGCCGAGAATGATGAAGGTGATTCCAGGCTGCTCAAGTATGAAGGCCAGCGCATAGTGCGGACTGATGGCGCGCAAGATGCCGGGGTTGTCCGCAATGTTCAGCACCCCCAGGGCCGAGATGGCGGCAAACCAGGCCACCATGATGGGCCCAAAAAAACGCCCGATGCTGGCACTGCCGCGCTTTTGCACCATGAACAGCAGCAGCAGGATGACCAGAGTGAGGGGCACCACGTATTTCTTGAACGTGGGTGAGATGACCTCCAGCCCCTCGACAGCCCCCAGCACCGTGATAGCAGGCGTAATGACGCCATCGCCATAAAACAGACAGGTGCCGAAGATGCCCACCAGCAGCAGCCATTTGCGCAGACGCGGCTGGTGCTTGACGGTCTGGGATGCCAGGGCCAGCATGGCCACCAGCCCGCCCTCGCCATGGTTGTCTGCTCGCAGCACCAGCGTGACGTACTTGAGCGACACGATGACCGTGAGCGTCCAGAAGAAGATGGAGAGGATGCCGTGAACGTTGTCCGGTGTGAACGGCACGTGGCCGGAGCCAAACACCTCCTTGACCGAATACAGCACGCTGGTGCCGATATCGCCATAAACGACACCGATAGCCCCCAGCATTAACACACCGAGGGAGGACTTGGGGGTTTCCGCTGCTACGGCCACAGTGCTTGGCCCGACCGCTCAACGGGCGGGGCTTGGTTGATTGAAGAACGCCATTGTGCGCTGCACCACAGGTGCGGTGCGCACCGGACTGCCAGGTTGTTGCAAGGCCGCCACTGCCAGCACCAGGCGCTGGCCGGTGGCGCGCCGGTATCAGTCGTACACCTCGGCGTCAGGGTCGGTGGCCTCCAGCTCGTAGCTGGCCGCCAGCATGGCCAGGCGAGCCACCACGCCATACATATAGAAGCGGTTGGGCGCACTGGCGCCAGGGCGGGCACCTGGCTGGGGCAGCTGCGTGCTGTGGTCAAAGGCCAGGGGCACAAAACCAGCACCCGGCGCATTGAGGTTCTCGTCCACGCCCCGGTCTGCATGGATGCGATAGAAACCGCCCACCACGTAGCGATCCATCATGTAAACCACTGGCTCGGCCACGGCTTCATGCACACGCTCCTGGGTGAGCACGCCTTCCTGGATGATGACGTCACGCACCGTCTGCCCGTCCTTGATGACAGCCATCTTGTTCTTGGTCTTGCGGTTGAGCGCCTGCAAGTCTTTGGCATCGCGCACCGTCATGATGCCCATGCCGTAGGTGCCGTTGTCGGCCTTGACGACCACAAACGGCTTTTCATTGATGCCGTACTCTTTGTATTTGCGCCGGATCTTTCCCAGCAGCGCATCGACCTGGGTTTGCAGGCTATCGAGGCTCGCATCAGCGGCAAAGTCCACGTCGGCGCATTTGCCGAACATCGGATTGATGAGCCACGGGTCTATGCCCAGCACTTTGCCAAACCGCTTGGCCACTTCTTCGTAGCTGCGAAAGTGGTTGCTCTTGCGGCGCACGCTCCAGCCAGCGTGCAGCGGCGGCAGCAGGTACTGCTCGTGGATATCTTCCAGAATGCCCGGCGCACCCGCCGACAGGTCGTTGTTGAGCAAGATGGTGCAGGGGTCAAAATTCTTCAGACCCAGCCGCCCCCGGGTACGCACCACGGGCTCCAGCGTGACGGTATCGCCGTTGGCCAGCTCGACAACGGTGGTCTTCTTGACCTCGGGGCTGATGGAGCCCACACGCACATTGAGCCCTGCCATGTTGAAGATGCGCTGCAACTGCACCACGTTGCTCAGGTAAAAACTGTTGCGCGTGTGGTTCTCGGGAATGATGAGCAGGTTGCGCGCCTCGGGGCAAATCTTTTCGATGGCCGCCATGGCCGCCTGCACTGCCAGCGGCAGCATCTCGGGGGTGAGGTTGTTCCAGCCACCTGGAAACAGGTTGGTATCCACGGGCGCGAGCTTGAAACCCGCGTTGCGGATGTCCACCGAGCTGTAAAACGGCGGTGTGTGCTCCATCCACTCCAGCCGGAACCAGCGCTCGGTGGCGGGCATGGAGTCGATGATGCGCTGTTCTAGCTCGTTGATGGGCCCGGTGAGGGCGGTGATGAGGTGCGGAACCATGGAGTGCCCTTGAAAGACGGTTGCGCGCCATTGTAGGAGTGCCTCAGCGGCGCCAGAAGGCCGGCGTCAACAATGCCATGAAGCTCAGAATTTCCAGGCGCCCCAGCAGCATGCCCAAAGTACACACCCAGAGCTGAAAATCGGTCAGCACCCCGTAATTGGAGGCAGGCCCCACACTGCCCAGCCCTGGCCCCATGCAGTTGACGCTGGCAATGACAGCACTGAACGCCGTCAATGGCTCCATGTCAGTGAGCAGCAACAGCATGCTCAAAACAATCACCGTGCCGCCGTACACCAGCATGAAGGCCATCACCGAAAAGATCATGCGGTTTTCCACCACCGCGCCGCCCAGGCGCACGGGCTGCACCACGTTCGGGTGTACTAGCCGCGTCAGCTCGCGCCGCGCCTGCTTGACCAGAATCAGCATGCGCACCATCTTGATACCGCCCCCTGTGGAGCCAGCGCTGGTGGCCACCCCCGAGAGCATCAGCATCAGCACCGGGGCAAACACCGGCCAGGCCAGGTAGTCCACCGTAGCGTACCCCGTGGTGGTGGCCACCGAAACCATATGGAACACGCCGTGGCGCAGCGCTTGCAGCGGCTCGTAAATACCTTTGGCCCAGAGCAGCACGGCCACGCACAGCCCACCGCCCAACAAGGCCACCAGGGTGGCACGCATCTCTGGGTCGCGCCAAAAACCCTGCCAATGGCCTTTGCGCATGGCCACGAAATAAAGGGCGAAATTGCAGCTCGCCAGCAGCATGAAAAACAATGCAATGCCCTCCAGCAGGGGCGACGCAAAGTAGCCAAAACTGGCATCGTGCGACGACAACCCACCCAGGCTGACCGTAGAGAACATGTGCATCAGCGCGTCCAGGGGCGACATGCCGCCCAGCCAATAGGCCAAAGCGCAGCCTGCCGAAAACAGCGCGTAGACCCCCCACAAGCCCTTGGCCGTTTCGGTCATGCGCGGCGTCAGTTTGGTGTCCTTGACGGGGCCAGCGGCTTCGGCCTTGAAGAGCTGGCTGCCGCCCACGCCCAGCATGGGCAGCACCGCCACCGCCAAAATCAAAATCCCCATGCCGCCAATCCACTGCATGAAGGTGCGCCACACATTCACCGACACCGGCAGCGTGTCCAGGTTCGCCAACACCGTCGAGCCCGTGGTGGTCAAGCCCGAGACGGCTTCGAAATACGCGTGGGTGAACGACATTGGCCGCCCTACCTGGTAGCAGGCCAACATCAGCGGCAGCGTGGCAAACAGCGGCAGCAAAGCCCACACCAGCGACACCAGCATGACCCCGTGGCGCGGCTGCAACTCACGCCTGTAGTTGCGCAGCCCCAGCACCAAAGCGGCCCCCACCAGCAGCGTCACCGCCATCGACAACGGATACACCTGCCAGACGCCATCCTGGCTGTACCACGACACGGCCAGCGGCACGCCCATGGCCAGCGCAAACAGCATCACCAGCATGCCCAGCACGCGCAAAACGGGAAAAACGTCGGTCATGGAGGGGGGCGCAGGCGCGCGGTATCAGAAGAACGTGGCGCTGACACGGAACAGCTTTTCCACGTCACGCACCAGGCGTTTGTTGGGCAGGAAAAACACCACATGGTCGTTGCTCTCGATCACCGTATCGCTGCGCGGAATGATGACCTGGGGCGGCAGTGCCTGCGCCGGTGCGGCCAGTGGCGCAGCACCCGGCTCGGGCAAGCCACGCACGATCAGGCCCATGTGGACGCTCTCGGGAAGGCGCAAATCGGTCACTTTGCGCCCAATCACGCGCGAGCTTTTGCGGTCGCCCCGGGCCACGATCTCCAGCGCCTCGGCCACGCCCCGGCGCAGGCTGTGCACGGCCTGCACATCGCCCTGGCGCACATGGGCCAGCAGCTCGCCCAGCATGGCCTGCGCGGGCGAGAGCGCAATGTCGATCTGCGTGCCATGCATCAGATCGGCGTAGCTGCGCCGGTTGATCAGTGCCAGCACGCGCCGCGCGCCCATGCGCTTGGCCAGCAGGCTGGACATGATGTTGTTCTCATCGTCATCGGTGAGGGCCAGAAAGAAGTCCACCTCCTCAATGCTCTCTCCCTCCAGCATGTTCTCGTCGGTGGCATCGCCTTGCAATACCAGCACATCGGCGGGCAGCGCCGATGCCAACACGATGCAGCGCGCCGGGTCATCCTCAATCAGTTTGACGTGAAAACGCCCGGGCTCACTGCCCAATTGCTTGGCCAAACGCAGACCGACATCGCCACCGCCGGCAATCATGATGCTGCGCACCGGGCGTGCGGGCTGGTCTGCGCGGCGGTGCAGGGCTGCCAGCAGCAGAGAAATGTTCTCGCGCGCGGCCAGTGTGAACACCTCATCGCCAGGCTCAATGCGCGTGGTGGCACTGCACGGTACAAAGCGGTCGGGCTCCTCGGGAAAACGCCGGTAAATGGCCACCAGGCGCAAGGCCACATCGGGCATGCCGACACGCACCTGGCCAATGGTCTGGCCCACCATGGGCGCTCCCACCATGGCGCGCGTGGACACCAGGCAGGCGCGCCCGCCCGCAAACTCGCGCACCTGCATGGCTTCGGGGTACTCGATGAGCTTGACGATGTAGCGCGTCAGCGAGGCTTCGGGACAGATGATGCTGACAGCAAACCCTTCCGGCCCAGCCAGCGCACTGCCTTGCTCAAAGCCCGACGAGCGCACCCGCGCAATGCGCGCCGGCACGTTGAACATGAGCTGCGCCACCTTGCAGCACACCAGGTTGGTTTCGTCCTGGGCGGCGCAGGCGATGAGCAAGTCGGTGTCCTGGGCGCCCGCCTCGGCCAGCACCGCCGGATCAATGCCGTTGCCCACCACACCGCGCAGGTCAAAGCGCGACTCCAGCTCGCGCAGGCGCTGCGCATCGGTGTCGATAACGGTGATGTCGTTGCGCTCCGACACCAGGCTGTCGGCCACGCTCTGGCCCACACGGCCCGCCCCAAGAATGATGATTTTCACGGCGCGATGATGGGCAGGCGCGCGCAGTGCGTCAAGGTGTTACAGCGCGACTGTGGCGGCAAACCCTCAGATGCGCGCCCAGGTGCGGCTAGCCGCGCACTTCGCCCTCGCCCAGCACCACGTACTTGAGCGAGGTCAGGCCCTCGATGCCCACCGGCCCGCGCGCATGGAACTTGTCGGTGCTGATGCCAATTTCCGCGCCCAGGCCGTACTCAAAGCCATCGGCAAAGCGCGTGCTGGTGTTGACCATGACGCTGCTGGAATCGACCTCGCGCAAAAAGCGCTGCGCGTGGACGTGGTGGGTGGTGAGGATGGCCTCGGTGTGGTGGCTCGAATAATGGTTGATGTGCGCAATCGCCTCATCCAGCCCGGCCACCACCTTGATGCTGATCACGGGCGCCAGGTACTCTTCCGACCAGTCGGATTCGACCGCATCGACAACCTGCGGCGCTGCAATCGCTCCTGATTCGATAGCTACTGGCGCTTGACCAGCGGGCGTTAGAGGCTGATTTGACCGCAAAATCTGTGCCGCCTCGGCATCGCAGCGCATCTCCACGCCCTTGGCGGCAAAAATGGCGCCAATCTGCGGCAAGAATTCGGCAGCCACGCCGCGTGCCACCAGCAGGCTCTCGGTGGCGTTGCAGGGGCTGTACTTGCTGGTCTTGGCGTTGTCGGTCACGCGCACGGCCAGGGCGATGTCGCAGGGGTCGTCCACATAGGTGTGGCAGTTGCCGTCCAGGTGCTTGATGACGGGCACCTTGGCATCGCGGCTGATGCGCTCGATCAGGCCCTTGCCGCCGCGCGGAATGATCACATCGACAAACGCGGGCATGGCGATGAGCTGGCCCACGGCCTCGCGGTCGGTGGTCTGCACCAGTTGCACCGCCTCTTGCGGCAGGCCCGCTTCGGCCAGCGCCTGCTGCACCAGCTTGGCCAGCGCCTTGTTGGAGTCAATCGCCTCGGAGCCGCCACGCAAAATGCAGGCGTTGCCGCTCTTGATGCTCAAGGAGGCGGCCTCGATGGTGACGTTGGGGCGGCTCTCGTAAATCATGCCGAACACGCCAATCGGCACGCGCATCTGGCCCACGCGGATGCCGCTGGGCTGCTGTTTCATGCCGATGATTTCGCCAATCACGTCGGGCATGGCGGCCAGTTGCTCGCAGCCCTGGGCGCAGGTTTCCAGCACCTTGGGCGTCAGCCGCAGGCGATCCACCATGGGCGCTTCCAGCCCGGCAGCGATGGCGCGCTCCAGATCGCGGGCATTGTCGGTTTGCAGCGCGTCGGTCTGCTCACGCAGCAGCCGGGCCAGCGCCTTCAATGCTTTGTTTTTGATAGCTGCTGGCGCACGCGCCATCAGGGCCGAAGCCGTTTTTGCCTGCAAACCGAGGGTCTGCATGTAGTCGGTGACGTTGAGGGCGTTCATGGGCGCAATTCTGGCAGAACGGCGCAGGTTGGGCAGGTCAGCGCCCGGCCATGGCCACTTTGCCCAATTGCAGCGCCAGCCGTTGCAGTGCCTGCCAGGGCTCCTGGGGCCAATCGGGCACCTTCAGCCCTTTGACGATGCCGTCCACCAGGTGCGCCGATTGCAGCAGGCGTGCCAATTGGGCATCGCTGGCGCGGGGCAGGATGCGCTCGAACAAGCGCTCTTTGGCGCCCCAGACGCGGTTTTCGCGCAGGGCCATGGGCAGCGGTTTGCCCGCAACCATGGCGTCTTTCACGCGCTTCAAGGCGCGGATGTCTTCGGCCAGCGCCCAGTGCACCAGCACGGCGGCCTCGCCCTCGGCCTGCAAGCCGTCGAGCATGCGCTGCACACGCAGCACCTGGCCCGCCAGCACCGCCTCGGACAGTTTGAACACGTCATAGCGCGCCACGTTGAGCACCGCCGCCTCGACCTGCGCCCAGCCCAGTTCGCCCGGTGGGTAGAGCAGCGCCAGCTTTTGAATCTCCTGGTGCGCGGCCAGCAGGTTGCCTTCCACGCGGTCGGCAAAAAAGGTGAGTGTGCGCTGGCCTTCCTCGCCCGCCACCACGCGCTGGCCCTGCGCGGCCAGGCGCTGGGCAATCCAGGCCGGGAGCTGGGCGCGCTCGATGGGGTCGATCTGCACCGTGGCGCCGTTGTTTTCCAGCGCGGCAAACCAGGCGCCGGTTTTGGTGGCCTTGTCCAGGCGCGGCAGCAGCACCAGCGTGAGCGTGCTGTCGTTGCCCGCCGCCGCCTGCGCGATGTGCTGCAACGCGGCGCTGCCGTCTTTGCCCGGCTTGCCCGAGGGAACGCGGATTTCGACGATCTGCTTGTCGGCAAACAGGCTCAAGGAGCCCCCGGCGGCCAGCACCGCGCTCCAGTCAAAGTGCGCGCCCGCCACCACAAACGTGGTGCGCTCGGTATAGCCCTGGGCGCGGGCGGCGACGCGGATGGCATCGGCCGCCTCTTGCTGCAACAAAGGCTCGTCGCCGTGCAGGGTGTAGAGCGGGCGCAGGCCTTTGGCCAGGTGCGCGGTGAGCTGGTTCAGGGCGATGTGCATGGCGCAGGGCTAGGGCGCCGGGCGCACCGCCGCCAGGCGGCGCATGAGCTGCTGCACCAGGTCGGTCTGCATGCTGCGGTAAAGCAGCGCTTCTTCGGCCTCTTTGGCCAGGGCGATGGTTTCGCTGTAGCTGATGTCGCGCGTTTGCAGCAGCTCGGTTTCGGGCAACAACTCCTGGCCGTTGGGGCCGCGCAGCCGGAATTTGATGCGCAGGCGCAATTGCAATTCACGCACCTGGCCTGAGGCGTTCAGGCCGACCACGCTGCGCTCGTGCTGCTCGGCCAGCAAATCCAGCACCGCCTCGGCCTGGGGCAACTGGGCGGCATCGCGCAGCACCACCAGTTCGCCGCCAGAGCTCTCCAGGGTGCGTTGCAGCTCGCGTGCCAGCGGGGAGCCGCCCGCCGCTGCAATGTAGAGCGAGCGAAAAGCAAACTCCGGCGCCCCCCGCAGCCGAAAACCACAGCCTGCCAACACCAGCGGCGCTGGCCACAGTGCCAGCCAAGCGCGCCGGCGCAGGCCAGCGCCCGCACCTGCCGTGGCGACAGCCGCACCAGCGGTGGCCCCCACGTCCGCCGCGCCACGGCCCACCGGCGCGGGCACAGCAGAGGCTGCGGGGCCAGCGCTATCGCCAGCAGCAAAAAAGGTTGCGGGGCGGCGGGCCATGCTCAGACCACCACGTTGACGAGGCGGCCAGGCACCACGATCACCTTCTTGGGCGCGGCACCCGCAGCCTGCTTGGTGAAGGCTTCGCTGGCCAGCGCCACGGCTTCAATCTGCGCCTTGTCGGCCTGGGCGGGCACCAGAATCGAGCCGCGCAGCTTGCCGTTGACTTGCAGCATCAGCTCGATCTCGTCCTGCACCAGCGCCTGCGGATCGACCTGCGGCCAGGGCGCATCCAGCAAATCACCCAGGTGCGTGGCGTAGCCCAACTGGCTCCAGAGTTGGTGCGTGATGTGCGGCGTGGCCGGGTACAGGCAGCGCAGCAAGATGCCAAAGCCTTCGATCAGTGCCACGGCGGCGCCAGGGCAGTCCATGGCCTTGAAGTCTTCGAGGGCGTTGATCATCTTCATCGCACCCGACACCACGGTGTTGTACTGCATGCGCTGGTAGTCGTAATCCACCTGCTTGAGCACGGTGTGGATCTCCAGCCGCAGGGCCTTGGCCTCTTTGCCGAATTCAACGTCTTTCAGGCCGCTAGCGCCCGCCACGCTTGCGCTGGCAGCTACGCTATCGATAGCAGACAGCTTGACACCGAAGTTCCATACCCGGCGCAGAAAGCGGTAGCTGCCTTCGACGGCCGCGTCGTTCCACTCCAGCGTGGCCTCGGGCGGCGCGGTGAACATGGTGTACAGGCGCGCGGTGTCGGCGCCGTATTTTTCGATCAGCTCTTGCGGGTCGATGCCGTTGTTTTTCGACTTGGACATGGTGCCCACGCCCTCGTAGTCGATGGGCGTGCCCACGGGCAAATCGCCCACGGCGTTTTTCAGCTTGGCACCGATGACTTTGCCCGCGTCGTCCAGCACGTG
>ERZ724523.2074-NODE-2074-length-11538-cov-7.282330_pt1 | contig 11538 bp, 10 predicted proteins | sample MGYA00376056_ERZ724523 | MGnify/ENA primary metagenome ERZ724523 (study PRJEB28724, sample SAMN07190888) | wastewater metagenome | isolation source: influent of sewage treatment plant in Hong Hong | place: USA: Christiansburg, Virginia | collected 2016-03-01 ... | reverse complement strand
TGGTCGATAAATACGACGATGGATCGTATTTGAATGAACCCGAGGCATAGAGCCTCACTAGATCGCTCTGTCGCAAATCCGCATAAGCGCTGACAGATGCAGCAAGAATCTGATTAGGCACGGCTAGAAGATTGCTGGATAAGGAAAAATGCAGGTTCTCGGCTGGAAGATAATCGAATTCGAGATCGGAAATATCCACCGCTCCATAGAGTGTCTGTTTATCGGAGGAACTGCTCCCTAGAGGAGTATAGTTGCCATATAGACCAGCTCCAGCTGATCCACTTATCAAAAAAACTGGGTAAGTCTTGGTGTCTTCTACAAGCTGCACGGTTCCAGCCGAAGCAACACTAGGATCGATCACTGTTACAATATCCTTGGGGCCGCCAAATAACTCACTTTCATCTATTACCTCGGGTGGCTTAAAGCTGGATGAAGAGCTTGAGGATTGAGCCCAGATACTTGATTTGCTAAAAAGAAAGAGAGTCGTCATTATAAGGAATAACAAGCTCTTAATTATTCTTGTTTTCATTCCTCTACTCCTACTGGCTCACCCGCTCGAGGTATTCCTTGGTAAAGTAATAGTCGGGGAGCGGCTTAGTGGAAATATTGGTATAGGTAACCTGAGAGCGCTTTTCGGGCACAAGTCCATCCTGAAAAATCTGCACCGTAGGCACAAAGGAATCTCCTATTTGCACATACTGAGTGTAGTAGGCGGTGCGGAGAAGTTTCATAGAGAGGCTGTATTCCTCAACCTTAAGCACTATCTTTCGGTCTGCTTCCACATACATCTTGATGTAAGGGAATGGAACTTCGTCATTGTTAGCCCTTAGTTCTCCGATTATCACTTTGTAGTTTCCAAGAGTACCCGTTGAGAGCTTCTCCACAGAATAATCAATCGAGCGCTGCCAGCGACGGAAATCGTTATTTGTTACTGTCGTGTTCTCATAGGTGTCTTTAAGGGTTGTGTGAGTGAACTTTCGGCTTGTGGGATCGTAGCGCCACATATTGTTGTTCACTCGAAGCATACCTTGCCCCTTACGGGATTCGGGCTCGAGGGTGAGCATCAAGAATGCATCATCTTTATCTCGCCTAAAGATTTGTTCCTTGGTTACAAAGGTACCGCGAGTCGGACTAACGTTTACTGTCGTAATGGTAGCGCTCATATCGCTGTTGTAAAAGCTCGAGCGGATATCGGTCCGACGAACAAGCATAAGAAAGTCTTTCGCCGTATATTTTGTTATATCATCAGGAAATTTGTAGTCTTTATCTTCTTCGAGAAAACCAAGTGGAAGCCCAATACCAGCCATAGGTCCTCCACCACCCTTTGGTCCGCCTGGAGGTGGGCTACCTTGAGCTTGCGCACACACAACAAGGACAAGCCCTAAAATTACAAGGCTTATATCCCTGATGCTTTTTGATGGGAAGTACTTCGTCTTTTTCTCGTATAATCGCAACATCAATCGCTCCTCGTTCTTGCGCAATCGCAATATTGCTAGCATTACGCAGTAATCCTCAGTGCCTCGACGGGCACTACTTCAGCCGCTTTTCGGGCTGGTAAAAAGACAGCGACAACAGCCACAATCATAATAAACACCAAGATTATAAGAAGCTGACCTAGGGTCGGAATAAAACGTAAATGTCCTTTCACCAGAGCTGCTCCAAAGTCTCCATGTGGATCAAAGGGAATAAAGCTAATACCTAGGCCTATCGGCAGGGCGCATAGAATTCCAGCAATAGCTGCTGCTCCTGCAAGCAAAATACCTTCGGAGATAAAAGATGCAAACACATCTTTCTTCTTGAAACCAATGCATCGCAGCATACCTATTTCCTTAGTCCGCTCGAGGAGCACCATCTGATATGAATTTGCAATGCCCGTAGCGCTTACAAGCAACATAAGAATGAACACTGCGTACCCAATCCAACGGATGGAGCCGAGAGCGGAGCCTATTTCTCCCGCGAGCTCTTGTACTGTAGATATGGAGTAGACCGCTTTTCCGGAATTCATCCGGCGCTGAGTTGCCTGCTCGCTTCCAGAGGCAATGCTATAACCCTTTTCGGCAAGCGCCGTAGCAATAGCCTTTGCCGCATGTTCTGCATTGGTGCTGTCCTTAAGAAAAATCGCTATTTGTTGCTGTTCATTTGGTTTCATATTGAGATCGGCTATTAAATCCTCAAAAGAAACAAAAGCGGTTGTCATGCCCCCAGATGCGGCATCGTCATAGATCGCCGAAACGGTATAATCTGTAACATTCTGCTGACCGGATGCCGTGGTGAGCCTTACGACCACCTGATCTCCAATCGCAAGACCGAATCGATCCGCAGTCTGAGAACTCATGAGCATGCTTCTATCATGCTCGTTGAGTGCTTTCCAATCTCCGCTCGATAAGAGGAGGGAATCGTGATATAGCTCATCCTTTGTCCAATCGATACCGCGTAGCGTAAGCTGTATTTCTCGAGTTCCAAAGACTACTGTGGCTCTTGCCTGAGCAAGCGGAGAAACCGTCCTGATATCAGTAACAGCGGATCCTACAATTGTTGCTATCTCATCATCGACGAATCGATTCTGAAGCCTACCACTCCAGCTAGGAGTATAGCCCGAAATCAATATGTGCCCCCCTGAATAAAGCGTCACATTGTCCTGAATTGCCGTATCCATTCCGCTCACAAACCCAGATATAAGAGTCATAACTAGTGCACTAAAGGCCACCGCTCCCCCAAGGGCAATCGTTCTATTGGGCTGTCTACGAACATTCCGAGCCGCAAGCTTAAAATGGAGCTTAAGATTTGAAAGGTGCATATTCATTCTCCTCTCATTGCGACAACTGGCTCGATTCGTACCGCCACCCTTGTCGGATACCAGGAGGCAGCCAAGGCCATAGCCAGAATCCAAAGAAAAGCGCGAATGGCCGCTCCTATTGATATAACTGGCTTTAAGATTTCTCCCCCAAAAAGAGCTTCGAAAAAGAGATTAGGCGCTCTTATGCCGACTTTCCCCATGATAAGGAGCAAGATAAACCCTAGAATAAGACCGGCTGCTCCGGCGATCAGCGCCATGAATGTAGTCTCATATAGAATCATACTGCGAACAACATGCCGCTTGGCTCCTATGGCCCTAAGCGTGCCGATCTCGTGGAGTCGCTCATTGACGGATATGACAAGCACATTCATCATTATCATGACTACGACGACTGCAATGATCGCCACCAATAGATCGAATACAAGCCGAATCGTTACTGCGGTCCTGGCGACCTTTCCAGCTCCTGCAACCCAATCCTGCACGCGATCCCCATCTCCAAGCTGTTCGGAAAAGACTTGAAGTTCGTCCAAAAGCTTGGAAGTGTTGGCTCCTTTTTTTGCTCGCACAAGGAGAAATTGCCAAGCCGGCACAATCTCTGCAGTTACCTGCGAAGGCTCTAAAGCTAGCTCGAGTTGCTCTTCGCTTTCTGTCATAATCGTCTGGCTTGCAAATAGATCATCGAATAGACTATCTGGATCAAAGTCCGTTAAGAAGGCTGCTTCGTGCTCGCTCAACTTGGGAGCTCCATCTCGCAAGCTTGCAAAACCCAACAGGTCGCGCATTGTATCCGCATCGACAAGAGTGATACCCGCAAGCTGTTCATTGCTCTGATTGAATTTTATGATGCCTTTCACGCTGACTTCGCGTATTACAGTGCCCGCTGAATTGGCCAGCGCAGTCATGATGATCTTCGTCCCTGGCTTTATTTCAGTATTGCTGCTCTGTTGAAGCAATGCATAGGTAGGCTCGGAGAGAAGAACCCATGGTTCGTCGCTCTCTTCCGGCCACTCGCCCGACATGAGAGTCACATTATCAGGGAAAAAAGCCCGATAATCAGAGATATTCACTCCAAAACAATAGCCTGATCCGAGTTCTTCCTCACCAATTCCAAAGGATACTTGCCCACTCAAGATTGGAAGAATCGAGGCTACATCTTGGCGTGATTTCAAAAAATCTTCGTATTTTTTGATTTGAGCGATATGAGGCAACACTTCTTCGCTACCTGCGGTTTCGCCGAGCACGGTAGTAGAGAATTCCGTAGGACCGGTTACCATCAGGTCCCCGGTGTATCCTTCTACAAACATGCGGCGCAGGCCGGAGATCGTCGTATCGATCAAAGAGTTGCCAACAAATAAAATAAGAATTCCGAGTCCCATTATGAGACCTATGATTAAGGATTTCTTTCGGTGAAGGCCGAGATTCCTCCATGCGAGACGTGCAGAAATCATGGCTGACTGCCCTCTGTGCCAGTGGCTTCTATGCCAGTAAGCCCTGTGTCAGTCGCTTCTGGGCTAGTGGCTCTAACCGAAGGCCGAAAACCCAATTTATCATCCTGATCTTCAACTATTCTGCGATCCTCTACGATTATGCCATCTTTGAGCCTTATAATGTGATCGGCTTCTTCGACTATGTCAGGATCGTGGGTGCTGAAGATAAAAGTCGTGCCAAAAGTTTCGTTCATTTTGCGCATAAGACGCAAGATGCTTTCGCCAGTGGCAGAGTCTAGATTGGCAGTGGGTTCATCTGCGAGTACAATTGCTGGCTTCATAACAAGAGCGCGAGCAATTGCGACGCGCTGACGCTGGCCTCCAGAGAGCTCAGCGGGTTTATGCAGCATACGATCCTTAAGACCAACGCTATCGATAAGAAAATCCACCCACTTTTCTCTTTCTGCCTTGGATTCGCTTCCTGACAAGCCGTCAAGAAGAAGAGGTAGCTCTACATTCTCGCGAATATTGAGGACAGGAATAAGATTGAAGGTCTGAAAGATAAATCCTATGGAGCGGTGACGCAGTTCTGTAAGTCTATCATCGTCGAGATCACTCGTTCGCTGGCCATTCACAATGACAGTGCCTGAAGTCGGCTTATCGACACAGCCTATCAAATTGAGAATCGTGGTTTTTCCAGAACCCGAAGGCCCCGCAATACTCACAAAATCACCGGCGCGTATTTCAAGCGATATATCTCTAATCGCTTCGACCTCGACAGTATCCAAATAATAGACCTTTTGAACCGCATCCAATTTTATGATGGTGTCTGACATGGCACTTCCTTCTTGGAATTTCTGGTAAATCCTAATGTTTAGAAACAATTGTTTCCATAAGAATGAGCTGAAAAAGAAATGAATAATTATAACAACAATTACAATCTGACTGGGTATACCTTAAATCAGGTTATTTCTATCCTTTTCTTATTTGGCATTGCGCTAGATATTTACCTAGGCTAAAATAGCAAGCATGGCAAAGCGCTACCTCGTCTGCATCACCGGCGCTTCTGGCGCAATCTATTCCATACGATTACTCTCCGCGCTTGCTGCAAGCGGTGCCATGCTCCATGTAGTGACGAGCAGGTGGGGCGCACGAGTCCTTCTCGAAGAGACAGGCCGCCCACTAGGCTATTGGCTTGGAAGACTACAGGCTAAAGGAGGACCAGGAGGTGGACCTGCTCTAATTGCTGTGCATGAGAACAATGATTTATTGGCTCCCATTTCATCGGGTGAATTCCGCCTTAATGGCACAGTTATTGCACCTTGTTCCATGGGGACGCTAGGTGCCATAGCAAGCGGAAACTGCTCCAATCTTATCCATAGGGCGGGAGCTGTCGCTCTAAAAGAAGGTTGGCCTTTTATTGTTGTGCCTAGAGAGACGCCACTTTCTCTTGTATCGCTCCGCGCGATGGCCCAACTCAAGGAAGCTGGAGCTGTGATTCTTCCAGCTTCTCCCAGCTTCCATAATAAGCCCGCCGATATCCAATCGCTTGTCGATACTGTCATATACCGAATACTTGATCATCTTGATATAGTCGACCAAACTATGACAAGAGAAAATCAAGACAAACCATGATTTCTGTGTCAATCTTAGAAAAGTAATCGCCTAAAATCCTTAATGTTTGCCCATCAAGATTGATACTATTTCGATTGCCCTTCTGTTTGTTCTTCGGCCGGGAGCGCTCTAACCTTTTTTTCATTGAAACCGATCCACACGGTTTCTCCTTCGGATGGAATTACCTTACCTAAAGGATCTTCGATTTCTATAAGCAGTTCACCAGTCTCTGTCTTTACGTAGATTTCTACATTCGACCCTAAATAGACCTTTGCAAAGACCTTCCCTGAGGCAACGGCCTCTTCTTGGCTGACAATGCGCAGCGATTCGGGCCTTGCCATAAGCTCCACCTCATCCCCTGCTTTGAGCCCTCTTACGGCAGAACCAGCATGTACCTTTTTTTGCCCTAGTCTACATATAGCTCTTCCATCTGGTTCAAAGTCCTCTAGCTGAGCATGGAAAAAAGCAACCTTGCCCACAAAACCCGCAACGAATACGGAATCGGGCTCTACATATATACCGCTTGGAGTTCCTATCTGCTGAATCTTGCCATCGCGCATCACGATTATTCTATCAGAAAGACTCATAGCCTCTATACGGTCGTGCGTTACATAGATAGCCGTAATTCCAAGAGATTTCTGGATACGGCGTATTTCGACTCTCATCTGCTCGCGCAAAAGAGCATCGAGATTCGATAGAGGCTCATCGAGCAGAAGCACCTGTGGCTCCACCACAAGCGATCTCGCCAGTGCAACTCGCTGTTGTTGACCACCAGAAAGCCTACCAGGAGCTCTGTGCATGAGTTCAGAAAGCCCTACGAGATCCAGGATATCCGTGACTCGCTTTTCTATTTCATCTTTGGCTAGCTTTCGTATTTTGAGCCCATATGCAACATTGTCGAACACATCCATATGAGGAAAGAGGCCATAGGATTGAAAAACGGTAGCCGTCTGCCTACCATTTGGCGGCAAAAAAGTCACATCTGTATCCCCGATGATGATCTTGCCCTTGGTTGGCAATTCAAAGCCTCCGATCATCCGAAGCGTGGTAGTCTTGCCACATCCGGAAGGCCCCAATAAGGTCACCAGCTCACCTGGCTTTACCTCGAAGTCAGCGTCTTCAACAGCATGCACTTCGCCTTTACCTTTCGGGTCTTTGAATATCTTAGTCACATGAGAAAGTGTCACGGGCACGGATTTTGCTGTCATATTCTACCCTTTCCTATAAAATGAACCCTGCTCTGCAGTCGAACGACTCCGATCGCTATCCATCACTGGGTCGTTATCGTTTTTTCGAGGTACTCGCTCTGTCGAACCAAGAGTCTCATAAGTCCAAAGACAGCCAGCACTATTATGATCAATGTCGTAGCAAGGACACTAGCGAGCCCAAAGCGTAAATTCTCCGAAAAATTGTATATCTGTATAGTGATATGGTACCATTTCGCGCTAATGAGGAATATGATCGCTGAAACAGCCGTCATCGAGCGAACAAAAGTATAGGACATACTCGAAATAAATGCCGGCCTTATCAGCGGCAAAATAATAGTACGGAATATCGTTGCTTGATCGGCTCCGAGGTCAGCCGCAGCTTCTTCTATCGAAGGATCGATCTGCCTTAGCGCGGCAATACCGCCCTCCACGCCTACCGGCAGCTCTCTCACTACATAATTTATTACCAATATCGCTCCTGTTCCGACTAGAAGCAAAGGAGGCTTGTTGAATGCCAGAATAAAGCTTATTCCTATGAGAGTACCAGGAATGGCAAAAGGCGCCATGATGAGAGATTCTAGGATTCGTTTCCCTGGAAAATTCTTTCGCACGAGTATGAAAGCCGCCACCATCGCAAGAATTCCCGCGATAGGAGTGGCAATTCCAGCCAGTGTGATTGTTGAAACAAGAGATTGCTTTCCTCTTGTCAAAGCCTCGCCGATATTAGCAAGAGTAAAGGAATAATCGATACCCCAATTCTTGACAAAGCAACCAGCCACTATCGTACCGTACAAACCGACAATAAAGGCGCTTACCAAAATTACAAAGCCTGTCAACGCCTTCCTTACTCCAGAAGATGCGAGGTCAGAGAGCCTCGTAGAAGGCTTGCCGGTAACAACCACAAAAGACTTGCGATTCACCCAGCGGCGCTGCGCCAGAAATGCCGTCAAAGTAGGCAAGAGCAAAAGTAGGGACAGAGCCGCACCATTATTCAGCCTATTCATGCCTATCGCTTCGATGTATGACTCTACCGATAGCACTCGATAGGAACCAGATAGAAGAAGGGGATTTGCAAAATCTGCAAGCGAATTGGTGAATACAAGTAGCCAGCTCGAAAGAAGACCAGGCGCAGCAAGTGGCAATGTAACGTGCCTGAATGTGTACCATCTAGAAGCATTGAGATCGAGCGAAGCATCCTCCAACGTGGAGTCAATCGCCTCTAATACGCCCTGCATAGTCATGAATGCTATAGGAAACATGCTGATTGTCTGCGCTAAGGCCAACCCCCACAAACCATATATATTGATATTTTGAAGGCCGAGCCATTGCTTGGTTACGATACCATTCTTGCCAAACAAGAGGATAATCGACAGCGTCAAGGAGAATGGTGGTGATATTACGGGCATGGTCGCAAGAGTAGTTACCAGTTTTTTGCCTTTCATACTGGTGCGCGCCACCGCAAAAGCATATACAAAGCCTATGAAAGTCGAAATCGTTGCGGTTACAATGCCAAGCTGGATAGAACCCCAGAGCGCTTGCAAATACTGACGATTTGAAAGAATGGTCTTCCATACATTGAAAGAAAATTTGCCATCTTTTATTAAGGTAAGGCGCACGGCCTCTAAGAGTGGATATGCAACGAATGCAAGCACTATTGCAGCCAAAACTACTATTGCGTAACCGCTGATTGGATCGCGCGAGAATGTCGCAATGCCAAAGCCAACGCCGAATAAAACAAAGGCAATCAAGGCAAGAGCATCTACAAGCCTAGAAAAAGACACATAGCCAGTAGAATTTATGGCTGCAAGAAGAGTAGCCCGAGCTTCGCTATTCTCCGCATCGGGTATAGGAGCAACCATAAGCATGTAGGGGACACCCTTAAAATGGACGATTTTCGGCCATTTGTATATTTCAAGGTAAGAAACCGATTCCGTAGCATAACTTGCGGCTTCCGCATATTCCGGAAGCTGCCATAGGTCTAAGAGCGCTTCATCTCCGCCAATTAATTCGCTTCCCTCCTCGCCAGGAACTCCCTTTATCGCAAAGAAGCGATTGTCCGGATAGATGTCACTAAGCTCTATTATCCAATCAGAGAGAGCTTCATCGTTCGAAGGCGCAAAAGAAGTTATTCCCTTTACAAGTGCTTTCGTCTCTTTCAGCGTGTTCTTTTCGAAAGTATTTTGAATCGTAGAGAAAATCCAATATTCTCCTATGGCGAAGATAAGGCAGACCACAGAAATCATTATAATTTTTTTCTTGGTAAACACTTGGAGATCCTCTTTTCTTCCTGACTATCAGAACCAAGAATACCAAGAACCGGACCTCTGGGGAACATACCATTCCTCAGGGTCCGGCTCATTTTCTTATATTCCGGCTTGCGATCTCACACAGAAATAAAAATCAGCGTTTGGAACCGATCTCCTTGACCCATCGCTCGAGAAGCCGATCTTTATTAGCTGCATCCCATACCACATCTTGATTTACGGTCTTGATCTCGCTGAGACTGAAGGCTTGAGGATTTTTCTTGGCGATCTTCGATACGGGAATAACATACCACGATGCGATAATCTCCTGCGCCTTTGGAGAAAGCACCCAATCGTAAAGCTTCTTGGCATTTACCGGGTCAGGGCCGCCTTTTACTATGGACATCGAGGCAATCTCATATCCGGTGCCTTCCGAGGGGAAGGTGATCGTGACATCCGCACCCTCGACCTTGAGTTTGACATTGTCGTGTGCATATCCGATTGCCACAGGGATTTCTCCTATAGCCACACTCTTGCCGGGCGCGGCGCCTGATTTGGTATATTGGTCGATGTTCTTGTCGAGCTTATTCAGATAATCGAATACCTTCTCTTCATCGCCGCCGAATATATAGCGCAAGGTAGTTATAACATTGTAGGCCGTACCAGAGGTCGTTGGATTTGCAACGCGTATCTTGCCCTTGTATTCGGGTTTCAATAGATCGGCCCAGGATGTGGGAGGCTTAATTCCTTGTTCTTTCGCAACTTTATTGTTGGTCACGAAACAGATAGGTCCTATATAGAGCCCTACCCAATAGTTCTCCGGGTCGCGAAACTGCAGAGGAGTATTCTCGAGCATCTTGGATTTATAAGGTGCCGTCAGACCTTTGAGTTTGGCGCTAATGTGATTGAGCCCTACTCCTCCCACCCATATTGAAGCCTGAGGATTTGCTTTCTCTGCCTCGAGCCTGGCTTCTACTTCACCGCCTGAAAGCCTCTGCCAATTGAGTATTATTCCAGTTTCTTTCTGATACTCATCAAATAGCGCTTTAGCGAGAGGCTCATCCAGTGTTGTATACACGCCGAGTTTCTGCTGCCCAAATGCCACAGTCAGACTGAGAATTAGCACAAGCCCTGCGATAATTAGACGTTTCATGGAAACCTCCTAAAAGAACTTTACGAATATAGTGTATGCCATGACTTAGATTTCCGCAAGGCGAAATATTATAGTAGATAAGATTTGACCAACAGCTCAGATACCTAAGAAGGCAAATTGTATCATTATTATACAGTCCTTCTGTCTCATATCAATACAAATGTATCATTCGGAAATAGAAATCCAAGGGCTAATCTTATAGCTATGTCTCATTGAAACCCATATAAGAGCTCTTGATATTCATTTCCAGTCGTATTGCTGTTCAGGTATAATTGACATTTTATTATTGCATAATGATTTATTATTTTGATGGTAATTTATATGATTTTGGCACGCTTCTTGCTCATATTATAGATGAGCGCCGAAAAGGGCTCCAGACAGGCTATAGAATCCTGTGTGGATCTAAACCTGCTGATCCTAAATAATAGGAGGGTAACTATGAACAATCTAGTTTTGTATGACAAAAGCCCATTTGATCTTATCGAGAGCTTTTTTAACAACGAAGATTGGCTAACGCAGAGCTTCCGCACTCCAGCTATCGACGTATACGAAGAAGGCGATAAATACACCATCGAAGCCGATCTTCCCGGCTTAACCGAAAAAGATATAAAGTTGGAAGTTCGCAATGGCCAGCTTATGCTTGCCACCGCCAAACGAGAGAAGAGCGAAGAGAAATCCAAGAAAGGTCGGTGGATCCGCAGGGAGCGGAGAGAATATCAGTTCCAGCGCAGCTTTACTCTGCCCGAAGAGGTAGATCCTGAAAAGATCGAGGCTCACTTCAAGAATGGTGTGCTGGAAGTCGTCCTTCCAAAGAAACCTGAAGCTGCTCCCAAGAGTATCGAGGTAAAAATCAACTAAGCTGAACTTCTTTGCTTCGGCTTCTTAGATGTGCTTCTTAATCTTCCTTATAAAAGCCGGGCTTTAGGCCCGGTTTTTTTATAGCACGGCTTTCAGTTCTCAGCCTTATTGTGTTATCATGCTGAACGAATTCTAGATTTACATAACCGGCTTTGCTGGCAAAGGAGATATTATGGCGGATAGATCCAATCGCCTTCCTCAAAATGCAAAAGGTAAATGGTATGTCGATGCATCCTGC
>ERZ724523.2070-NODE-2070-length-11552-cov-7.759502_pt1 | contig 11552 bp, 9 predicted proteins | sample MGYA00376056_ERZ724523 | MGnify/ENA primary metagenome ERZ724523 (study PRJEB28724, sample SAMN07190888) | wastewater metagenome | isolation source: influent of sewage treatment plant in Hong Hong | place: USA: Christiansburg, Virginia | collected 2016-03-01 ... | reverse complement strand
CTGTACTCCTTCTTCATCATGTTCACCATCGGCATCACCAAGGGCCGCTGGAACACGCTGCTGACTGCGCTGCAGCAGTTCAAGGACGACTACGACAAGAACCAGCCCCTGTGGCGCGTCCTGCCGGAGTTCATCGCCAAGCACCCGCGTTACGAGCGCGTCGGCTTGCACGACCTGTGCCAGCAGATCCACGACATCTACAAGCAGAACGACGTGGCCCGCCTGACCACCGAGATGTACCTGTCGGACATGATCCCCGCGATGAAGCCGGCCGATGCCTTCTCCAAGATGGCCCACCGGGAAATCGAACGGGTCGCCATCGACGACCTCGAAGGCCGCGTTACCAGCGTGCTGCTCACGCCCTACCCGCCGGGCATCCCGCTGCTGATCCCGGGCGAGTGCTTCAACAAGACCGTTGTCCAGTACCTGCGCTTTGCGCGGGAATTCAACGACCGCTTCCCCGGCTTCGAGACCGATGTGCATGGTCTGGTGAAGGAAGAGCGCGACGGACGCATCCACTACTACGTGGATTGCGTCAGGGGCTAACGGTTTCTGGGCTGGAATGCAAAAACGCCACGGCAAAAACCGTGGCGTTTTTTGTAGGTCGGACTTCAGTCCGACTCTGCACGTTCAGCCCTTTGAGCCGGGATGAGTGCGATCTATGCAGGGCCCGCGTTGCGACGTTCGTAGGTGACGAAGGCAAACGGCAGGCCGGATTCCGATACGCGGGCATCACGACTGACTTCCTGCCACTCCGCCTGGTCGAACGCCGGGAAGAACGCATCGCCAGCATAGTCGCGGTCGATTTCGGTCAGGATCAGCCGGTCGGCCAGCGCTAGGGCCTGACGATAGATTTCGGCGCCGCCGATCACGCAGGCGATCTCGGCGTTGCCGGCAGCAGCGACGGCCTCCGGCAGGCTGCCGACCACCGCGCCGCCCTCCGCGTGGAAATCCGGGTTGCGGCTGACCACGATGTTGAGGCGCCCGGGCAGTGGCCGGAAGGCGTCGGGCAGGGATTCCCAGGTCTTGCGGCCCATGATCACCGGTTTGCCGCGGGTGGTTTCGCGGAAGAACTTCATGTCTTCCGGCAGGTGCCAGGGCAGCTTGTTGTCGATGCCGATGACGCCACCGCGGGCGCAGGCGGCGACCAGGGCCAGAATGGGCTTGCTCATACCGCCACCGGCGCAGAGATGTGCGGGTGCGGGTCGTAGCCTTCGAGGGTGAAGTCGTCGATGCTGAAGGCGAACAGATCCTTCACCTCCGGGTTGATGCGCATCGTCGGCAGGGGACGCAGTTCGCGGGACAGTTGCAGCTGCGTCTGTTCCAGGTGGTTGGCATATAGATGGCAGTCGCCGCCGGTCCACACGAAGTCGCCCGGCTCGTAGCCGCACACCTGCGCCACCATCATCGTCAGCAGGGCATACGAGGCGATGTTGAAGGGCACGCCGAGGAAGATGTCGGCACTGCGCTGGTAAAGCTGGCACGACAGCTTGCCGCCGGCCACATAGAACTGGAACAGGGCGTGGCAGGGCGGCAGGGCCATGCGGTCGACCTCGGCCGGGTTCCATGCCGAGATGATGTGGCGGCGCGAGTCCGGATTCTTCTTGAGGGCGTCGATGAGCAGGGCCATCTGGTCGATGCTGCGTCCGTCCGGGCTTTCCCAGCGGCGCCATTGCTTGCCGTACACGGGGCCGAGTTCGCCGTTTTCGTCGGCCCACTCGTTCCAGATCGAAACGCCGTTGTCCTTGAGGTACTTGATGTTGGTGTCGCCACGCAGGAACCACAGCAGCTCGTGGATGATCGAGCGGGTGTGGAGCTTTTTGGTGGTGAGCAGCGGAAAGCCTTCGGCGAGATCGAAGCGCATCTGCCAGCCGAAGACCGAGAGGGTGCCGGTGCCGGTGCGGTCGTCCTTGCGGTGGCCGCGTTCCGCCACGTGGCGCATGAGTTCGAGGTACTGGCGCATGGCTGATAAAAAAGCAAAAAACAGGAGCGTGAGTTTACCTGATGGAGGTTTGCCCGGAAGGCGTGATTTCCACACCTTGAGGGGCTGTGCGCCGACGGCCTACTGAGGGGTGCCCGTTGTGGGCTTTCATGGTGAAAAGCCCTTTGTGCTAAGATTGTCTTTCGTTAGAAATTGTTTCAATGTGCTCGTCCCGGGAGGCGAAAAAGGATTTATGGGGGTTGGTACGCAGGTTCACAATCCGCATCCGCTCCTGCAGCCCCAGACGTTGAGGCTGGCGCTGACCGAAATCGCCACAAATGCCGCGCCAACAGCCATTGTCGAGCTGATCCGCTGGCTTGACTCCTTCCAGTACGAAGCGGAACTGGATGTTTCCGAGCTGGCCCGGCTGGTCGTCGTCCTCGATGAAGCGGCCCAGCCGCAGCTTCGGCAGGCCGCCGGCCTGTATCTTTCCAATGTGTTCGGATCCCGCAGCGTGCGCTACAAGGCGCTCGGACGGGATTTTTACGCCAGTCTCGGGCGTGCCTACGATCTCGTGTTGTCGGCGCTGGCCAGTGATTTTTCCATCGCGCCGGGCGATCCGTTGCGCACTGAAATCCTGTTGCGCACGGTGCGCTCCGCCGCTGGCGAGATGAAATGGGCGGCTTTCGACTACCAGGATCTCGCGCCCGATGTGTGGCAGCGCGCCGGTGTGGCCTACCGTAGCGCCCATGCCAGCGGCGCTCTGAATGCCCCGGTGAGCGTGCGTGAGGGGCGGGAAACCTTCTCGACGATCAACCGCGAATTCGTGCGTCTGGTCGCCATGCACTGCGCCAGCCTGGACCAGTTGCCGCCGGATCGCATCGAAGCCGCCGACAAGCTCGTGCGTGTTTTGCAGCACTCCCTCCAGCTGAGCAATCAGCCGGCCAGCGGTACGCTCTTCACGCTCGATCTGGAGAGCCTGGCACGGCCCCGACGTTGCGTCAGTCTGCCCGACGACGTGCCGCAGACGGTTCGGTTTTTCCGTCCGGCCGATGCGGTGTCGATGCTTGGCGAACTCGATGTCAGCATGGAGGGAGAGGGGCTCGATCCGTTGTTTGCCGGTCTCAGTGCCCCTTCCGTGTCGGCAGCGATTCGTCATTTGTCCCGTCAGTGGGCGGCGGTTCCGCCGATGCGTCAATGTCGGCGGCATCGGGTTGATGGTGCGCTGGCGCTGGCCACCGGGCTGGGCTTCATACGTTCCTTGGTGTCGGGTGAGGCGTTGCTCCGCCCCGCGGCCGCCTGGTCCCTGCTGGATGCCAGTCGCAACGGTTTTGGTGTCTCTTCACCGGTGATGGATCCGGATATTTGCCGGGTGGGGGCGCTGGTGGGGGCTCACGTGGGCGAGACGGGACGGTGGGTGCTGGCGCTGGTACGGCGTGTTCGCTTCAGCGAGGCCGCAGGTGCGGCCGTCGGGCTGCAGACGGTTTCCAACGATCCGGTGCCGGCGCTGTTCGACGACGGCAGCCGCAGCTGGAGCGGCCTCCTGTGCGATCCGGTGGTACGCGGGCGTAGCGTGCGGGTGGCTTGCGAACCGGGATTCATGCGCAGTGGCGGGCAGGTCTTCGCCAGGCTGGCTGCGCGGACGGTCAAGCTCGAACCCGGCAAAGTGGTGATGAGCGGGCCGGGCTACCAGATCATCGGTTGCAGCGTGGTCTAGAAAAGTCCTGCTGGGCTGAGGTCAAACCCACTTTCAAGGGCCGGGAAAATCCCGGCCCTTTTTGCATTACACCGCAGCCAGTGCCTGGTCGAGGTCGGCCAGGATGTCGTCGATGTGCTCGATACCGATGGACAGGCGGACCATGTCTTCCGACACCCCGGCCTTGGCCATTTCGGCCGGCGACAACTGGCGGTGGGTGGTGGACGCCGGGTGGCAGGCGAGGCTCTTGCTGTCGCCGATGTTCACCAGGCGGGTGACCAGCTTGAGGGCGTCCTGGAAGCGGCCGCCGGCCGCCTTGCCGTCGCCGTCGGTGCTCTTCACGCCAAAGTTGAGGATCCCCGATGCGCGGCCGCCCATGTACTTCTGCACCAGCGGATAGTCGGGATGGTCGGGCAGGCCGGCGTAATTCACCCACGCCACCTTGGCGTGCTCCTTCAGGAATTCGGCCACTTTCAGGGTGCTTTCGCAGATGCGGTCCATGCGCAGGGGCAGCGTCTCGACACCCTGCAGGATCAGGAAGGCGTTGAAGGGGCTGATCGCTGCACCCATGTTGCGCAGGGGTACGACGCGGGCGCGACCGATGTAGGCGGCCGGGCCGAGGGCTTCGGTGTACACCACGCCGTGGTAGGAGACGTCGGGCTCGTTGAGGCGGCGGAAGCGCTCCTTGTGCTCGGCCCACGGGAACTTGCCGCTATCGACGATGATGCCGCCGATGGAGGTGCCGTGGCCGCCGAGATACTTGGTGAGCGAATGCACCACGATGTCGGCGCCATGTTCGATGGGCCGGCACAGATAGGGCGAGGGTACGGTGTTGTCCACGATCAGCGGGATGCCGTGGGCGTGGGCGATGGCGGCCAGCGCCTCGAAATCGGTGATGTTGCCGAGTGGATTGCCGACCGATTCGCAGAAGATGGCCTTGGTGCGTGCGTCGATCAGCGGGGCGAAGGAGGCCGGGTCGCGGTAGTCGGCAAAGCGCACGGTGATGCCGATCTGCGGCAGCGTGTGGGCGAACAGGTTGTAGGTGCCGCCGTACAGCGTGGACGCCGAGACGATGTTGTCGCCGGCTTCGGCGATGGTCTGGATCGAGTAGGTGATGGCCGCCATGCCGGAGGCCAGGGCGAGGCCGGCGATGCCGCCTTCCATGGCCGCCACCCGGGCTTCGAGCACCGCCTGGGTGGGGTTCATGATGCGGGTATAGATGTTGCCGGCCACCTTCAGGTCGAACAGATCGGCCCCGTGCTGGGTGTCGTCGAAGGCGTAGGAGGTGGTCTGGTAGATTGGTACGGCGACAGCCTTGGTAGTCGGATCAGGGCTGTAGCCGCCGTGGACGGCGAGGGTTTCGATTTTCATCGTGTTTTTCTCCTGGTTGAATGCGCACGGGAATCTGGCGACGGCATGGCGGACCTTGTTTTGACAGGGTTTTCCCTGTAGCCATTCCGGGAATCGCCACCTCCCCTTTATATGATTGTTTGCTGATAATACGCAAAGTACCGCGTTGCCGGCCCGGATTTTGGCGGGCATCAGCGGGACACAATAATAAGGAGGGGACAAATGGAACTCAAAGGACGCAATGCGACCTGGCTTGAACTTGCCGTTGCGCCGCTATGGCGCTTTGGGCAGACCCGGATTCGCATTCACCGCCTGAGTGGCGGCCGTGAGCACTGCCTGGGTATCCGCGTCGATGAGCGCTGGTTGTGTGCCAATGATGGTCGCCTGACGGTCTTTGGTTGCCGCGCTTCGGCTGTGCGCTTTCTCGAACTGCTGCGTATTGACCAAGTGGATGACGGTGAAGCCTCCGACCTTCTCGCCAAGTGCGGTTGCGACGACGTGCAGTGTCTGCGCATGGGGGCCCGTGGCTTGCGCAGTTGCGACGGCGGCGTAAAGGCCCGGGGCCATGATGGTGAGCAACAGAACGTCATTCTGTCGCGTCCGTCGAGGGCAGGTTTCCGTACCGACCTCTTGCGCTGATCGACAGCTGCCAGCAGGCTTTCTGCTGGATTTCCATCTTTTCCACCCTCCTGGCCGTGGCGGTAATCCGTCCGGTCCGGGTTGGTTCGTTCCTCGCGCCGCCCTGCGCATTTGTCACTGACGGTTATCGCTTCCGATGTCGGTTGTGGCCCGGTATGTCGTACCCATGCCATGATTTTGTGGGCTGTTTTGCCCTGTCCGTGGGCTTCTTCAACGATGCGGTGCAAGGTGGACTTGTCACGGTACGTTTTTCGCGCAAGAATAATACGGTATTACGCAATGGCGTGTTGTGGAGAGGCCGGAGGTGCTTGCGGTCCTGTTCTGCAAGGGCGGGGCGGGCAAGCCGGCATTCACCATGCAGCTGGCGCGTGAGGTGGACACACTGGTTGTGGAAGTAGTGAATCTGACAGGAGAAAAAGCATGAACAGCAAAACCAAATCGACGCAGCAGAAGGAAAACGAAGCCTTGACCGCGCGCCTGCCCGACCCGGTGGTCGAGGCGCCGGCATCCATTGCCGTGGCCGAACCGCAACCAGTGGTCGAGGTGGTCGTTGCGCCGGCTGCTGAAGTGGCTGCTCCGGTGGTCGACAGCGTTGTTGCCCCGATGGCTGCTGAGGCGGCACCTGTGGCACCGGTCAAGCCGGCTGTCGTAAAGGCGCCTCGCGCTGCGAAGCCGGCGGCCACGGCGAAGCTGGCTGCGACCCCGAAGAAGCCTGTTGTTGCCAAGGCGGCGCCGGTGGTCAAGCCCGTCGCTGCGCCGGTGGCAAAGGTCGCTGTGCCGGTCGTCGACAAGAAGGCCAAGCCTGTGAAGCTTGAAAAGCCGGCCAAGGCTGAAAAAACACCGAAGGCCGACAAGCCGGCCAAGGCTGAAAAGGTGGCCAAGCCGGTCAAACCCAGCCGCGAAAAAGTGGTCCGCGACTCCTTCTCGATGCCCAAGAGCGAGCACGCCCAGCTCAAGACCCTGCGCGAAACCCTCGCCAAGGCCGGGCGCATCTGCACCAAGTCCGAATTGCTGCGGGCCGGTGTGCAACTGCTGTTGAAGGAAAATGCCGCCAGTACCCGCGCTCTGGTCGAGCAGCTGGCCATCGTGCCGAAGGGCAAGAGCGCCAAGTAAGGCGTCAGGGGCGCCCCGTCAGGCTTCGTCGGCGACGAGGCGGACGCGGACCAGCCCGCGCAGGCCATTACCGGCAAAGACGGCCTCCGCCTCACGGAGGTCGTTCAGGCTTAGAGGCGCTTCCTGCGCCCGGCCTTCCCGCAGCAGACGACGTCGCAGCACGCCGTTCAGCACGCCAGCCTCCAGCGGCGGTGTCAGCAGGATTTCCCCTTTTTGCACGAAGAGGTTGGTGCGTGCCCCTTCCGTCAGTTCATTCCGTTCGTTCAGGAACCAGGCGTCGAAGTGTCCGGCCGCCATCACGCGGGCAAGCTCCCGGTCGTACAACTGGCGGGCGGTGCTTTTGTGGCGGAGAAGCACGTCGGTACTGCTCACCCGTTCGGGCGACAGCACGATTGTTGGTGCGTCCCCTGGGGCACCGCTGGCGAGCGGAGCTTGCTCCAGCGTGAAGTCGCCGCCCTGGCCGAGCGTGACGCGGACGCGCAAAGGCTCGGTGGCAACAATGCCGTCCAGCAGCCGCCGGAAGCAGCCTTCGTCGAAGGGAAAACCAAACCAGCGGGCCGAGTCGCCGAGGCGTTCGATGTGCTCGTCCAGATACGGGAAGCGTGTATCGCCCACCGGCGCGTAGCGCAGGGTTTCGATCAGGCGCAGGCCCTTGGGTAGCGCCGTGAGGAAGCGCGCCTTCAGGTGGCACTCATCCCATTCCCCTTGCGGGCTGGAGTCGAACACGACGCCGCTGCCGACGTTGAGGCGGGTTGCACCCGTTTCGTCCACGAGCAGGGTGCGGATTGGCACGCTGAGGCGGAAATCGCCCCCGGGGCGGATCCAGCCGAGGGCGCCGCAATACACGCCGCGGGGCGTGTCCTCCAGTTCGTGGATGATCTCCATGGCGCGGATCTTCGGTGCGCCGGTGATTGAGCCGCACGGGAAGAGGGCGTGAAAGATGTCGGCCAGACCGGCATCCACCGGTTCGGCGATGACGCGGGAGGTCATCTGCCAGACAGTCGGGTAGGGCTCGACCCGGCACAGGTTCTCGACGCGCACGCCGCCGGGCGGGGCGAGACGGCCCATGTCGTTACGGATCAGATCCACGATCATGACGTTCTCGGCGCGGTCTTTTTCGGAGGCGGCGAGGGCGTCGGGGTTCGTATTCCGGGGGGCGGTGCCCTTCATGGGCTGGCTGATCAGCGTTGTACCCTGGCGTTCAACAAAAAGTTCGGGTGAGCGTGACAGGATGGCGCCACCGGCGTGGCCGATGAAGGCGCCGTAGCGCACCGGCTGGGCGGCGCGCAGCGCCCGGTAGAGAGCCGCAGGATTGCCGAAGGTGTGGCCGCTGAGGGGAAAGGTGAAATTGACCTGGTAGCAGTCGCCGTCGGCGATGTACTGGCGGATGCGTGCGATGTGGCCGAGGTAGTCGTGTTCGGCGAGGTCGGTCGTCAGGGCACTGGTGCCACCGACGACACTGTCGGAATGGGCGAGCAGCCAGGCCTCGCAGGCCGCCTCGTCCAGCCACTCGCCCTGCTCGAAGATCCAGCCGCTGAGCAGCGGGCCGTGAGCGGCCGGGAGCAGGGGCAGCAGGTGCGGCTCGATGGCGTAGCCAAGTTCGTAGGCGGCGGCGAGGGCGACCCAGGCACCGCCGCGGGCGGCGTCTTCGAGGCGCTGAAGACAGGCCTGCCAAGTGGCGGGATCGGTACACACGACTTCCTCGCGCAGGCCGGTGAGCAGCCAGGCGCCGGACTGGCCGGTGGCGTCGAGGTTGTTGTCGAAAAGGGCGAAGGGGAGGTTGGGTGTTTTGGCGGTCACGCGCCGGAGTTTACCTGCTCGTCAGCCCGGGGCGTAGCGGCAGGAAGGATTACTCCCTGCCTCCGGGCTGCGAAGAAGGATGGCTTTACAGCAGCGGACTGCCGGCGTGCTCGCCGCGTTCGTACACCACGTGGGCCCGGCCGACGAGGAGCGGGTCAAGGGGACCGATGTGGTCGATGTCCTTGTTGGTGTAGGGCAGCTTGTGCAGGATGTAGCGCAGCGCGTTAAGGCGTGCGCGTTTCTTGCAATCCGACTTGATTACCGTCCACGGAGCGTCGGCGGTGTCGGTATGAAAGAACATCGCTTCCTTGGCCTTGGTGTAGTCGTCCCACTTGTCGAGGGAGGCCAGGTCGATGGGGCTCAGCTTCCACTGCTTTAGGGGGTGAGATTCGCGCTCCTTGAAGCGGCGGCGTTGCTCCTCGCGGCTGACCGAGAACCAGAACTTGATGATGTGCACGCCGCTTCTGACGAGGTGGCGTTCGAATTCCGGCGTCTGGCGCATGAATTCGAGGTATTCGTCGGGTGTGCAGAAGCCCATCACACGCTCGACGCCGGCCCGGTTGTACCAGGAGCGGTCGAACAGGGCGATTTCGCCGGCGGTGGGCAGGTGCTGCACGTAGCGCTGGAAGTACCACTGGCCGCGTTCCGTGTCGCTGGGCTTCTCGAGGGCCACCACGTGGGCGCCGCGGGGGTTCAGGTGTTCCATGAAGCGCTTGATGGTGCCGCCCTTGCCGGCGGCGTCGCGGCCTTCGAAGAGGACCACCACGCGCTGGCCGGTTTCCTTGACCCATGCCTGGAGCTTCAGCAGCTCGACCTGCAGGCGGTATTTCTGTTTCTCGTAGGCCCGGCGGGACATCAGGTTCTTGTACGGATAGCCGCCGTCACGCCAGCCATCGGCAAGCTCGTCGTCCGGGTGCGAGGGAAGCCTTTTGTAAACGGCTTCGTCTTCCTGGAGCAGGGCGTTACGCAGGATTTCGGCGTCGTCCGGCGAGGCCCCGGCCATGATGGCCTGCAGGGTTTCGGCGATGCTGTGGGTGTCGTGTTTGGCCAGGGTCGCAATGATGTCGCTGACGGCGGACAGCTTGGCGTCGCGAGCGGCTTCCACGGCTTCGTCGACGACGAAGCTCTCGATGCTGGCCGGCGTGTTCTTCGGCGCCGTATCGCCGGCAGTGGTACGCCGGGGTGCTTTGCGCGGGCCGCTGGCGGCAGGTTTGGTGGAAGTTTCTGGTTTTGTGCTCATGGCCAACCTTTCTTCTTGTGTATGACGGAATTCAAGGGGCTCGTCATCGCGAAGTCAGGCTGGCGTTGGCGAGCGAAATGTGTGTTTGTGTGTCAGGCCGCCCGGCGGGCGCAGCGTTCGGCGTAGGCCTTGCAGCGCTCGATGTACTCGGTGGTGCTCTTGGGCATCGGGGTGCGGGCGCGGGTGATGTAGCTCACCAAGTCGCGGCCCTGCTGGATGAGCAGGCGTCCATCGGCAACGAGGTGCTGCTCTTCCGCGTTGTCCGGCATCGCATCGCTGTGGAAGTGGGCGTAGAGCCGTTCGCTGGCGGTGACGAAGCTGGTCCAGATGTCGAAGATGTCCGGATCGGTACGCAGGGTTTCGGTCTTGATCTGGGCGGCCAGGGCAAAGTCGCGGACGCGGGGCTCGATGCCCCTGAAACAGGGCAGGGGTTCGAAGCTGGCGACGATGCCGTTGGCAATCAGGTCGATGTCGCGCAGGGTCATGCCGATCTTCACATAGCGGCTCTCGTAGAAGTCTTCGAGGGGAATCGAGAAGGCCTTGAAGGGCTCGCCCCACAACTCGTCGATGCCTTCTTCGCCGGAACGGTGCAGCACCAGGCGGCCGAGGCCGAGGGCTTCCTGCAGGCAGCGCCCGCATTCGCGCATCAGCGCGTTGTCGGACTGGATCTCGATGCCGACGCTTTGCAGTTCGACCAGCTTGGTGAAGATGTCGGCGGCGCGGTTGAAAAGGGCGCCGGCGAGCATCGCGCCCTTGACGCGGCGCCGCTTGTCGTCGGTTTCGTCCTCGAAGCTCTTGCGGGCTTCGTTGAGGCGGCTACCGGGAATGTTAAGCCCGTGCTCGACGTGGTTGAAGAGGCGACGGGTGAGGGCGCCGATCAGCTTGCGCTTGGCCTGCAGGGTGTCTTCGGGGACCTTGTAGGTCTTGACCCAGTATCCCGAGTAGAAGACGCGCTCACGGCCTTCAATGAGCTGCTTGGTGCCTTCCGGAACGTTGTTGTCCATGGTCCGCTCTTGGCTGTTGGTTTGGGGGGCGGCTTGGCCTGCTATTTATGTTCTGACTGCTCGAACACGAAATTTTGCACCATAAAAGACCTTTTGATGCAGCCGACCAACAATTTCACCCCACAGCCGGGCCCGGGATCACACGATTCCGTCGAGAATCTGCACCGCGACCGGGTCGCCGGCGGCCACGCTGCCCTGTTCCGGGCCAAGCACGATGAAGCAATTGGCGTCGGTCATGGAGCTGAGGATGCCCGAGCCCTGGGCGCCGGTCGTCCGGACTTTCCACTCGCCGTCCTCGATGAACAGCACCCCGCGCAGGAATTCCGTGCGGCCGGTGGTCTTGCGGATTGAGGTGACGCAGGCTGCCTTCAACAAGGGCTCCGCAGGCAGCGGATCGATACCTGCCAGGCGCAGCAGGGCCGGGCGGGCGAACTGATAGAAGGTGACCATCACCGCCACCGGATTGCCGGGCAGGCCGAACAGCCAGGCGCCGTTGTCGCCCTTGCCGATGCGCCCGAAGGCCATCGGGCGGCCCGGCTTCATGGCGATCTTCCAGAACAGCACTTCGCCGAGCTTGCCCATCATGGCGCGGGTGAAGTCGGCTTCGCCCACCGACACGCCACCGCTGGTGATGACCGCGTCGGCAATCGACGCCGCCTCGCGGAAGGTGTTTTCGAGGGCGGCCGGATCGTCCCGCACCACGCCGATGTCGATCACGTCAAAGCCCAGCCGGGTGAGCATGCCGAACAGGGTGTAGCGGTTGCTGTCGTAGATCTGGCCTTCGCGGGC
>ERZ724523.2064-NODE-2064-length-11563-cov-4.321342_pt1 | contig 11563 bp, 11 predicted proteins | sample MGYA00376056_ERZ724523 | MGnify/ENA primary metagenome ERZ724523 (study PRJEB28724, sample SAMN07190888) | wastewater metagenome | isolation source: influent of sewage treatment plant in Hong Hong | place: USA: Christiansburg, Virginia | collected 2016-03-01 ... | reverse complement strand
CGCTCCCAAAAGCGTTCGCGTAGCTCACTCACCGATTAATGTCCCGATATTTGCTGTCATCCGGATTATAAAGATCAAGCAGATAGTCCTCCTTTGGTGGTGGCATCTGCAAATAGAACCCTTTCTCTGATATTTCACTGCGCAGTTTTTCATCTGTAATACGGGCAAGGTTACGGCCCGCCTTATGCGGCATATCCATCACATGCACCGGCGTACCAAAAACCTGAAGCAACGCCTCAGGAATATTCTTCAAGCCGTCCGTCTTGGGAACGTACAGGTACATCTCATCTTTTTTGCTGCTTTTGTAAATACTCAGAAGCAAGAGGGACATGGCAAGTTACCGCAAATCAATAAAAAGGAGATGGCTTAGCGATGGCGCACCGCAACAGCGCGCTGGCGTTCCTGACCCCAAAGCAGAAGTGTATTCTCCACTTTCTGCAGCACGGGCTCCAGCACGGGCAATAGCAACTCACCGCGCCAGCCATTGAAGGCCCGTGGCAACAGCGCTTGATCACCCGCATCCACACGACCCAGCACAAGCGCCTCGATATGCTTCTTGCGTAACAACACCTCAATTGGTACGCCGACACTGTCTGCCACACCAGAAGCCGCTTTGCGCAGATCGTCATAAAGATCACGAACTTCGCGTGGCAGCGGCGTAGGCAGAGGGGCCGGCCACGTTTCAGGTGCGCGTTCCTGAGCCGCACGAATCACTGCAAGGATGGACTCGCCTTCCTTGCGCAAGATTTTCGGGGTAACATCCTCTATGCCTGACAGCACTTGCAAGCTAGCCGGCTGCTTGCGGGCCAACTCAAACATGCTGCCATTCTTGATTAAGAATCCGCGCGGAACATCGCGTGAACGCGCCTGTTGCTCGCGCCAGATCAGCAAGTCCTGCAACACCGCCAACTCTTGCGGGCGTAATCGCCAGGCATTATTAACGTCACGATAGAGCAGAACAGGATCTGATACTTGACTCAACTCATCCAACATTAGACGGCAGTCACTCTCAAAGTACGTCAGCAAATGGCGCGACTGAAGGTCATCTTCTGTATGCCGGTACAACGGCGGCAGATACTTGACGTCCAATGCCGCATAAGCGATCTGCCCCGCACTCAAGGGTCGAGCCAACCAATCAGACCGCGACTCATCCTTAGGGATATCTACCCCCAGATTCTCCTGCAGCGCCTTCTGATAGCCTATCTGCAAACCCTGCCCCAAAAATGCTGCAGCAATCTGGGTATCAAGAATACCCTTTGGCTGTGCACCGGCTAGGCGAGTGAGTACCTCGATGTCCTCCGAGCAGGCATGCAGCACCTTGCGCGGGAACTCACTGACAAGAAGCGGAATAAGGGGCGACAGGTCCGTCACCCTCAAGGGATCAATTAGGTATTCGTGCTGACCGTCACCGATCTGGAGAAGCCCCAGAATGGGATAGAAGGTATCTACCCGCATGAATTCAGTATCAACAGCGATGCTGTCGTATTGGGTCAGTACATGTGCCAGCTCGGAAAGCGCGGCATTATCGGTGATATGGACAGGCTGCAAGATGGTCTCGTCGGGTTTGGACTAGCGTCTGCCCACCCTCGCGGAGTGGACAGACGCGACCTTGCTACAGTCCCAGTTGCTTGGCAATCACTTCGTTCATGATTTCGTAGGTACCGCCGCCAATGGACAGGATACGGTTATCACGAGCAAGTCGCTCAACGAGCGTTTCACGCATAAAGCCCATGCCACCAAAGATCTGAACAGCCTCATAAGTGACATAGTCACTAACCTTGGTCGAAAAGTTCTTCGCCATGGAGACTTCTTTCACCGACGGAATACCGGCCTCAATACGGGCTGCCACACGATAAGTGAACTCACGGCTGGCCTCAATCTGGGTGGCCATATCGGCCAGCTTGTGACGAATAACCTGCATCTTGGCCAATGGCTTGCCGAAGGCTTCCCGTTCGTGCGCATAACGCAGCGCCTCTTCGAGTGCCATCTGCGAGGTGCAGTTCGCCATCACCGCCAGATTCAGTCGTTCCATCTGAAAGTTGGTCATAATCACGAAAAAGCCGGCATTCTCACTGCCGATCAGATTACTTTTGGGCACCTTCACATCATCAAAGAACAGCTCTGCTGTATCACTGGCCCACCAGCCGTGCTTTTTCAGCGGGGTGCCTGTCGTAAAGCCGGGCATGCCCTTTTCCATCAGCAGCAGACTGATACCACCATACCCGTCACCACCGGTACGCACCGCCACGGTGTAGTAATCCGCACGAATACCCGAGGTAATAAAGGTTTTGGAGCCTGACACACGGTAAAAATCACCATCACTCACTGCACGGGTTTTGATATTGGCCACATCAGAGCCACCATTGGGTTCAGTGATAGCCAATGCAGCAATCTTTTCCCCACGCAGAACAGGCGGTACCACGCGATTTTTCAGCTCGTCACTGCCCCACTTAACGATAGGCGGCAGGCCAATATCGAGCGAACCCAAGCTGGCCACTAGCCCGCCGGAACCGCTGCGCATTAGCTCTTCGCTGGCGGCAATCTTCATAAAGACATCGCCTTCGCCAATACCCCCCAATGCCTCGGGATAGCCCAGCGCTAGAACACCCGCACGGCCTGCCTCATCGTACAATTCACGAGGAAAAGTGCCTGCCTCTTCCCAATCGTTAATATACGGAAGGACGCTGTCCTGCACTATTTTACGTACGCTGGCACGAACCTGATTATGGGTCTCGTTGAAATACTCGCTATAACTCATGACATACCCTTTCTTTAGGTTACGGTGCACTGCTGATTTCACGGCATGTCACACCGCAACAGTACACCGGATAGGACGGCAGCCAATCTGGTTCAAACAGTGCAAAACAAATGCACGAACCTGGGCCGATTGCGCCGGGGGGACAGAGAACCTAACAGCCTACAAGTAAAGGCAGGCATATCAGGTCGGAAACAGCCAAAAGAGCCCTCTCCGAGAGACTCAAAGTGACCGGACAGTTCTTATCTGATCAGGAAGGGATTGTCAAAGAATACTGGGCGCATAGAGCTAAGTGAAACAGCTGTTATGCCGGCAGAAAGAAACCAGATTAGCCCAGCGTCTTTCGACCCGCCAGAGCATGAGCCAGAGTATTGCCGTCGACAAACTCTAGCTCCCCTCCCATAGGCACGCCATGGGCGATACGGCTAATAATGATCGGGAAGTCACGCAGGGACTCACGGACATAGTAAGCCGTGGCCTCACCTTCTACCGTGGGGTTGGTCGCCAGAATCATCTCTTTGATTTCACCCTGACGGACACGTTCGAGCAAGCGAGGAATGCCAAGCTCCTTTGGGCCGATGCCATCAAGCGGCGACAAATGCCCTTTAAGCACGAAATACAAACCGCGATAGGTACCCGCACTTTCAACCGCCAATACATCGACCGGATTTTCCACCACGCACAGCATGGAACGGTCACGCGTTGCACTGGCGCAGATATGACAAATATCCTGCTCTGTCAGGCTCTGACACTCGCGACACTCGCGCACCTGCTCCATCGCACGCACCAGCACGTCCGCCAGACGCTTTCCTCCCGATCGCTGTCGCTCCAGCAGATGGAGCGCCATTCGCTGAGCGGACTTGGGGCCAACTCCCGGCAATATGCGCAGGGCTTCGACTAATTCGGTGACGAGGGGGCTAAGAAACATCAGGGACAGGGTACCGGTTTCAAGGTCGACACATTTTCTGCCGAGACAAAGGTGGCCAGATCATAGGTTTCGCCCATGCCATTTTCCACGACATAACGAGAGATACTCACCGTAGCCGTTCCTATCATTCCACAGGCACCTTCAGGCGGCTCTGGAGGCAGCCCTAAAGCATTAATGGCCGTGCGTGTGTTACTGAAGCAAAACATGGCAGGTTTGTTAGTCGGAAAAACACGGGGCAGTAACTTGGCCGGGACGGCATCTGGATAAAAGCAGACGCGATCGCCACGCCAATCCAGCGTAATCGAATCCTGCTGACGCTCAAAACGACCGCTAAGCCTCAAGTCGCCTTGATACTCAACATAGCGCCCATCTCGACTGACTTCCTTAAAGCCGGCGGCTACAACAGGCGCCGACATGCCAAGGCACAGTGCTATCACGACAATCTTTTGCATGATTGTTCTTCTCGGTTGGCAGGCAGATCAAAAAGGCAGCTTCATTCCTGGCGGCAGATTGAGCCCTTGAGTCACGGCTCCCATCTTGCTCTGGCTGTGTGCCTCTACCTTGCGCACGGCGTCATTAACAGCCGCGGCAATCAAGTCTTCCAACATTTCTTTATCTTCTTTGAGCAAGCTGTCGTCAATTTCGACGCGCTTTACATCATGACGGCCTGTCATTGTCACTTTAACCAAGCCGGCACCAGATTCGCCCTTAAGTTCGGTGTTGGCCAACTCTTCCTGAGCCTGTGCCATTTGCTTTTGCATCTGTTCCTGCATGCGCTGCGCTTGCTGCATTAATTGCTGCATATTCATGAGCGGATTCTCTCCTCAATCAATAGGGGTAATAGTGTCTGGCAGAATTTCTGCCTGAAAATCATTCATCAACGTCTGCACAAAAGGATCGGCCTTAAGGCTGTCGGCTGCCGCCTGCATGCGTGCCTGCTTGCGCGCAGCAATGACCTGCATGGGAGTAGCATAACTCGGTTCTTTCTTGGCCAGCACCAGCCGTACCGTTGGAAAGTACTCTTGAAAACAGTGTTCCACCTGCCCCCATGACTGCGTTGTTATCAGAATTTCATGCTTAGGCGATAGCTGGAACTCACTACTCTCATCATCCTGCATCACCAACGCCGCATGGCGCGCTAGATTAAGTGCACCACCAGTGAGGCCACTACCACGCACCCACTGCTCCCAGTGCTCAGGGCTGGTCATCTCTCGCGGATGTACAAAGACCGGCGCAGGCTGCTCGACCGCAACCGTTACTGGCGCCGCTGGTGCCGACTCTGAGTGGGGAGCCGAGGCTGTCTCGTGCGAAGCCACATCCGGCTTTATCGGCACCACATTGTTAAGGGGCGGAATTATCGGCAATCCATCAGCACGGAACGGCACGGGAGCTGACTGCGCTACAGCCTGCGTAACGGACTGTGCGGCCGGCTGCGCCACTGCCACTGTTGCGGTGCGGCCAGAGGCCACCTGATGTGCTTGCGGACTGCCTGATGAGCCACTGCTGCCCATCGGTGCCCGAGGAGGGGCTGGGCGCGATGGTATAGCGGGGCGACCACCTGCCTGAACACCACCTTGATTAGCACTTGGCGCCGTTGGTACCGGGCGGAATGCGAGCATACGCAGCAGCGTCATTTCAAAGCCGGAGCGCGGGTCGGCCGCCCAAGGCATATCGCGGCGACCATGAAGCGCAATCTGGTAATACAACTGCGTATCTTCAGCCGTCATTGCCTGAGCCAGTGTCAATACACGTTCGGCGTCGCCCAATGCATTATCAACAGCGCCGGGTAACATCTGCCCAAGTGCCACGCGGTGCAAAGTGGACACAATTTCGGCCAAGGCACCGGCAAAATCCACACTCTGCTCTGCCAACTGCGCACACACATCCAAAACGATGGCGGCATCGCCAGAATTGACCGCATCCATGACACGGAAGACGAGATCACGGTCAATCGAGCCCAACATACTGCGAACATCGACCGTACTCAGCCTGCCGTTGCCAAAGGCAACTGCCTGATCCGTCAGCGACAGTGCATCGCGCATGGAACCATTGGCAGCACGCCCCAGCTCCCACAACGCACCATCCTCAAACTCCACCATCTCTTTTTGCAGCACAACAGCAAGATGATCAACTACCCGCTCAGGCGACATGGCCTTGAGAGAAAACTGCAGGCAGCGCGACAGGATGGTGGCAGGCAGCTTCTGCGGATCGGTCGTGGCAAGCAGGAACTTTACATGCGGAGGCGGCTCTTCCAGCGTCTTCAGCAAGGCATTGAACGAGTGCCCGGACAGCATGTGCACTTCGTCAATGAGGTAGACCTTGTAGCGGCCTCGTGTCGGGGCATACTGCACATTATCGAGCAGCTCGCGGGTGTCTTCGACTTTAGTGCGAGAGGCAGCGTCAACCTCAATCAGGTCAATAAAGCGGCCTTCATCAATCTCGCGACAGGTCGGACAAACACCACAAGGCTCGGAGCTAATGCCCGTCTCGCAGTTCAGGCACTTGGCCAGAATACGAGCAATGGTGGTCTTGCCGACACCACGGGTACCAGTAAACAGATAAGCATGGTGCAGGCGATCCTGATCCAGCGCATTAATGAGCGCGCGCGCCACATGCTCTTGGCCGACCAGCTCGCGGAAGCTTCTGGGGCGGTACTTGCGCGCCAGCACTTGATAACTCATGCCAAAGTCCTTGCCCATTGGGGTGTATGCATCTGAGCCCCCTAATCAAAGGAACAAAATTCTAAAGGAGCCCTATGCTAGGGAACCTGCTGGAAATTATCCATGCCGGAATCGTCATTCCCTTTGGCGCACAACAACAAAAGACCTAAAGATGGCCTAAATTGCGCTTGCCTTGGTAGAGGGCTACTCCTTATCTTCACTCGACCAGACAGTCATTAGAATAGAAGTATTATGGAAAAGATTGCCCAGTATGTCTCCCGCGTGGCCAACGAAACCTACGGGCATTCTCGCCGCCTAATGCCTGAGCAGCCTTGGTGGGACAATCTGGACCCTGCCTTTCACAAGTTTCCCGACGACTTCTATCTTGATCTTAAATCCCAGGCCATGGTGGGAGCCACCGCCGCTGTAGACCTAAGCATGCGCACCGCACTAGCCGCCTTTACACTGGGCTTGGCATTGCCCTCAACGCTCCGCCCAGGCCAAATCAAGCAGGACGCGGCACAGTTCAGCTTCTACAAAGACATGGCCGACACGCACGACAGTGCCCATGTCTTTCAACGCCCACAGCAGAAAGTGCAGGTTCGACACCATCCGGCGGGTCGACTGTCTCACAAGCTTGATGATGGCCGGATAGAGGTGCTGTCGTTTGAAAGTAACTTCCGGGCCGTCAATCCGGCGATGCGTGAAAAATACGCCAAGCATCGCCGTAACCGCCTCGCGTGGGCCGAGCACTGGCGCCATGACGGCCCTGCCCGCCCAACTATCTGCATGATTCACGGCTTTGTTGCCGACCCTTACTGGATCAATAGCCGCTGGCTCGCCATGCCCTGGTTTTATAAGCAGGGTTATGACGTTCTGATGTATACCCTGCCCTTCCATGGCCGCCGCCAAGAGGCAATGTCTCCCTTCTCCGGACACGGCTACTTTTCGCACGGTTTCTCGCATATCAACGAAACGATTGCGCACTCTATCCATGATTTCCGGCTATACATGGATTATTTGGAGGGTCTTGGCGCACCGGGAATCGGTGTCACTGGCATCTCGCTTGGCGGCTTCACTACGTCGTTATTGGCCGCAGTAGAAGACCGATTGGCCTTCGCCATTCCGAATGTGCCACTCGCCAGCATTGTTGATCTGGTGCTGGAGTGGAGTCCTATTAGCGAGGTCGTAAAAACAGGCCTACGCCTAGCCGGCATGGATATCCGGGAGGCCCGCCATATCATGGCGGCAACTAACCCCCTAACTTATGCGCCGAAAATTCCCAAAGAACGACTGATGATTATCGCCGGTGCCGGCGATCGTTTTGCCCCGCCAAAGCACTCACGCCTGCTCTGGGATCATTGGGACCGCCCTGCCCTGCACTGGTTCCCCGGCAACCATCTTATTCATCTGGATCAGGGCAAGTATCTCAAGGAAATGGCTTCATTTATGCGCCATATTGGCTTTGATCGAAGCTAACACAGCCTTGCGATTTAACCTCTCTCATCGCATGATGACAGGAAATAAACACGGCAGTTTATCGCCGCACCTGCATTATGCCGTTTGCGAGGAAGCTCTGAATGTCCGTCCAGTATCCTGCAGTAGACCCCGAAGGCCTGCTGGAGTACTCGGTCGTTTTTACCGACCGTGCACTCAATCACATGTCCACCGTATTCCAGCAAGTAATGCGCGACATTTCTTCCACGCTAAAGCAGGTTTATAACGCCGATGCCGTAGCACTAATACCTGGTGGTGGTAGCTTTGGCATGGAAGCCGTCGCACGCCAACTGGCCACCGACCAAAAGTGTCTTGTGTTGCGTAACGGCTGGTTTAGTTACCGTTGGACGCAAATTTTTGACACTGGCCGCATTCCTTCCGCCAGTATCGTTCTGAAAGCACGTCAGATAAGCACTGGCAAACATGCCGCTTTTGCACCCGCTCCCATTGATGAAGTGGTTAAGACCATTCACGCAGAAAAGCCCACCATTGTGTTTGCTGCGCATGTTGAAACCGCTTCTGGCATCATTCTACCCGATGACTATCTGCGCGCCGTCGCTGAGGCTGTTCACGCTGTTGGTGGCTTGTTCGTGCTTGATTGCGTGGCTTCCGGAACAATCTGGGTAGACATGAAAGCTTGTGGCATTGATGTGCTGATCAGCGCACCGCAAAAAGGCTGGAGTGCCTCTCCTTCCTGCGCCCTCATCATGATGAGCACCGCCGCGCGTGAACGCGTTGAAGCCTCCACCAGCACAAGCTTTGCAGTCGATCTGAAGAAATGGCTGCAAATCATGCTTGCCTATGAAAACGGCGGGCATATGTATCATGCCACTCTGCCTACCGACGCCCTCGCCGCATTCCGTGATGCCATGCAAGAAACCGTCAACACCGGACTGACGCTCGTTAAAAGCCAGCAATGGGAACTGGGACGCCGGGTACGCGCCGTGCTAGCTCAAAAAGGCTTTCCCAGTGTTGCCGCCCCAGGTTTCGAAGCACCAGGCGTGGTCGTGAGCTACACGGATGACGACCAAATTCACAACGGTCGCAAGTTCATTGAACAAGGCATGCAAACGGCCGCGGGCGTACCATTAATGTGCGATGAGCCAGCAGACTACAAAACGTTTCGTCTTGGCCTTTTCGGGCTCGACAAACTGCAAAATATCGAACAAACAGTCAGTGACCTGGACAAGGCACTTACCGCCATCCAGTCTATTGCCAAAACAACGGCCTAATGGCATGAGCTCGTATCATGGGTGATGTTGTTCCATTCAAAAAGCCGGCTGCCAAACCGAAAGGGTTGTGCCAGCACGGCTTTCATCAATGGAAAATCTGGCAGGATAAACAGTTTGATGTGCAGCAGGGCAAGTTGGTGACGGTGTACCGCTGCTCACGCTGCGGCGAGCAAAAAGTAAAGGCACTCTAACTCCATGCCTTATTGTACAAGGGCTCAGAGGCAGTACTTTCTTTTTGCATAGCGGCCAAACATTCATATCTACTGCAAAAATTAAAAAAACAGGGTTATGCTTGGCTTTTTATAGCACTCTTTGACTGAGCCCCTGACCGACTATCTGAACGACCATCTGACTGAGTAGATACCGCATGAAGATAACTCTCCAGCAAGACTACCCCGCCAGCATAAAAACCCTCTGGCAAGTATTCGGTGATACTGAATACCCTCAAAAGAAGTATCAGGCATTAGGCATCACCGCCTACGAAGTCCATCAGTTCGATGTATCTGACAATCAGATAGACCTCGACATGACGCGAACGCTCAGCCTCCCTCCAGATCGAATCCCTACCATCGTGCAAAAATTCCTACACCCAGAACAGGATCTTCGTTATGTATCAAGTTGGCGAATGATCTCTCCAGAATCCGCCACATTTGATTTGAAAGTCATTCCACACGGCCTTCCTGTCAACATAGTCGCCACTGGCAGCCTTGCCCAGCAGAACGATCAATTCTCTACCATGACACTAACATTCGACATCACCGCGAATGTCCCATTATTGAGGGGGAAAATCGAAAGCATGATTGCGCAACAATTGGAAAAATCTTATCAATCAGATCATGCCTTTACCCTAAAATACCTCGCTGAAAATACCTAATCTGCCACTCCCGCGATAAAAAATTTAATAAATAAAAAAGGGTACGGAATTCGCACCCTTTCTTATTTCATTGAAAATCCAGATCAGATCAGGCGGTTGCTGCCGCCTTTTTCTTCTTATCCAGAAGTGGTGGCTTGGCATAGCCAAAGTCATAATCAGACTCTTTTACTTTTCGGGTTTCCAGCCAGAATTTCCAAGTTGAAAAAGGCCACAGTGCAAAATTTCCACCTTCTGCACTCTGATACCAACTCGTGCATCCTGTCGTCCACACAGTGTTCTTGAAGCCTTCCTGCACCTTCACATTGAAGCGATCCTGAGCCTCTGGCTTTACATCAATGAAGTCTGCCCCATTTTCACTTAGTACCTTCAGACAGGACAGGATGTAATCAACTTGAGCTTCGATCATAAAAATAATCGAGTTATGCCCCAGTCCTACGTTCGGCCCTACCAACTGATACATATTCGGGTAGCCTGTGGTTGTGGTACCCAGATAAGACTGGGCAATATCTTTCCAGTCTTGGCTCAGCACATGACCATCGCGGCCTTCCAACGGAAAGTTTTTCATATAAACGCGGGGGTCTACAACAAAGCCCGTCCCTAGAATCACGCAATCTACAGGACGCTCAACACCGTCCTTGGTTACAATAGAGTGCTCACGAATTTCCTTGATACCGTCACTGACCAATTCAACATTGGAACGATTGAACATCGGGTACCATTTATTGGAAATCAAAATACGCTTACAACCAATGGTGTAATCCGGCGTTAACTTGCGCGCAATTTCCTTATCGTTAATCTTCATCTTGATAAATAACTTGGCAAGATTCTGCAGGCTCTTGGCAATTGATGGATTAATAATCGGCCAGACACGAGATTCATTGGTCCAGTACAAGCGGGCCCGATGCAGCTTGCGCAGCAAAGGAAACTTGGCAAACAGGCTCTTCTCTACGCCAAGGTAGCCGCGCTCATCCCGCGGAATTACCCACGCAGGGGTGCGCTGAAAAACGTAAAGCTGCTTTACCTTCGGGGCAATTTCCGGGCAATACTGAATGGCGCTACCGCCGGTGCCGATAGACACCACATTCTTGTCAGTCAGGTCGTAGTCACCATCCCACTGTGCAGAATGAAAGACCTTACCCTTGAAGTTTTCTAGCCCAGGAATCTTCGGGATTGATGGCACATGCAAAGGCCCCGAGGCCAATACAAAATGCTTGCAGATCACCGTATCGCCAGCCGCTGTCTCGATAGTCCAACGGGCCGTGTTTTCATCAAAACGAGCCGCGACAACTTCCTGATTGAAGCGCACAAAAGGGCGAATGCCGTACTTCTCCGTGGTATCGAGAATATACTGATGGATCTCTTGCTGCGGAGCGTAACGTTTGGTCCAGTCCGCCTTGCCAGCAAAAGAAAACGAATACATATGCGACTGCACGTCGCAGGCTGCACCGGGGTAACTATTGAAATACCAGGTGCCGCCAACGTCATCCCCCTTCTCTAGGATCACAAAGTTGTCATTGCCTGCCTCACGCAGCTTGATGGCCATGCACAGGCCACCAAAGCCCGCACCAAGAATGGCCACATCCACTTCCTGAACTCCAGGCTTAACCTTGGTGTTAA
>ERZ724523.2063-NODE-2063-length-11572-cov-4.417904_pt1 | contig 11572 bp, 8 predicted proteins | sample MGYA00376056_ERZ724523 | MGnify/ENA primary metagenome ERZ724523 (study PRJEB28724, sample SAMN07190888) | wastewater metagenome | isolation source: influent of sewage treatment plant in Hong Hong | place: USA: Christiansburg, Virginia | collected 2016-03-01 ... | reverse complement strand
CGGATACCCCGCGCCGAACCCGGTTCAAGCACGATGGCGCCTTTTTTGGCGAGTGCCTTGAGATGATCCTCCGCCGCATTCGGCGAAGCAAAACCGAAAGCATGGGAAATTTCCATCCGTGTCGGAGGCGCGCCCAGCACCTCCAAAGTGCTTTTGATGAAGTCGAGAATCTCCTGCTGACGCGGCGTGAGTTTCATGGTTTTCTCCAGTGGAACGTATTGCTGTATTTTTGTACAGTATTTCAGTTTTAGCAAGGCAAATAATAGGGTCTCATTCACTCCCCAACAATGACCGCTACGCACCACTCAATTAGCCGTACGGTTTTTTGAAGTCAACACAGGTAAAATGCAGACCCCATAACTACGGCACCAGAACAAGATGAATGACGCCAACGGATATGCCTCGCCCGCATATGCCACTTGAAATTGTCTTTATCGTGAAATACGCCACGGGCAGTATTTGCCCCCGTTCATACAATGGACCCAAATAAATCGTAACGATGCTAAATGCACAGTAGCGGTAATTATTCCTAACAAAGGGCTTGCTGAGATGTCTGTGGGGTTTGCTTTTAAGAAGTTTTCAGATTTTTCTGAGAAAATCGGAGACTGATCATGATCAAAGTGTTCAATCACTGGTTTCGCTGGCGTACGCTGGCACAAATGATTTTTGACCTGTCCTTCGTGATTGTCGGCATGCTGATTGTCTCTATGTGGGTTGGTAGTGGCCTGCCCATCAATCACAAGCAAATTATCGTCTTCGCGGTAATTTTGGGCATCACCATGCTGGTCATCAATGCCTGGCTTGGTTTTTACCAGCGTATACATGGCCGTACCATCACCGAAAGTCGGGCTCGTGCAGTACTCTCGCTCTACTTGGCTGTCCCGGTTGCTTATGGAATTTTTGCGCTACTCCCTTTAACTGACATTAATAGGGAATTCGTGCAATTATCGGCAATGTCTGCAGTCTTCGGCATGCTGGTGAACCGCGTCAGCGCCTCGCATACCGAAGCCTCCAGCCTGATGACACGGCGTATTTTGGTTTTCGGCACCGGCAGTCAGGCACTTGCTGTCAAACAAGCACTGAACAAATCCGACCCCTCCACTGAAATCGTCGGTTATTTCCCCAGCCCCAATGACGAATCTGCCATCGTCCCGGAACACTTGATTCTGTCACGCAGCAAGACACTGACCGATACCGCAAAAACACTCAAAGTCGATGAAATCGTCGTGGCACTGACCGAGCGTCGTGGCGGCTCCATGCCCCTGCGCGAACTCCTCGACTGCAAACTGCATGGTATCCGTGTGCTGGATCTCGCCAGTCATTTCGAGCAGACACTGGGCCAGATTCGTCTCGATTCGCTCTACGCCGGCTGGCTGATTTTTGGTGATGGTTTCCAGCAGGGAACCTTGCGTACAATAGTCAAGCGCCTTTCCGACATCATTTTCGCCACGATACTGATTATTCTCGCGATGCCGATAATGTTGATTACCGCGCTACTGATCATCGCCGAGAACGGATTTCCAGTGTTTTACCGCCAGGAACGTGTCGGTTTAAACGGTCGACTGTTTAATGTGATCAAATTCCGCAGCATGCGCAATGATGCAGAAAAGGATGGCAAACCTATATGGGCCAAGGCAAAGGATGACCGGGTTACCAAGGTTGGCAGCATCATTCGCAAGTTGCGCATCGATGAGTTACCACAACTTTTTAGCGTACTGAAGGGTGACATGAGCCTGGTTGGCCCGCGTCCGGAACGCCCTTTCTTTGTTGATCAATTGACCAAAGAAATTCCATTTTATGCAGTTCGCCACAGTGTCAAACCAGGTGTCACCGGTTGGGCGCAGGTACGTTACCACTACGGCGCCACTGTTGAGGATTCCGCCGAAAAGCTTCAGTACGACTTGTACTACGTCAAAAATCACTCCCTTTTTCTGGACATTGTCGTTCTCTTTGAAACGATCGGTGTCGTTCTGACCGGCAAAGGCGCCCATTGATTTCATACCACCATGCCCCTGCCTGGTAGGGTAACTTCCATTTATGGAAAATCAAACAGCATTATTGATCGCTTGGAGTTTCGGCATTGCAGCAAGCGGCTATCTACTGTTTGCTGCCTACCTGTTTTCCCTTGGCAAGGAGTGGCGGCAAGGGAATAGAACCAGGGCAATGCTGGCTGCGATTCTGCTTTCCAGTTGCTGGGCTGGACTGGGGGCTCTTTTCGCATTAACCGGAAACGCTCTGCTACTGCTCTCAAGTACGCTTGCCGATCTCTTGCGCTATGGAAGTTGGTACGTCTTCCTGATTCTGCTGCTCTCGTTAGATAAACCAGCAGAACAAACACCTCAGTTAACGACCCCCTGGCTCGTTCCTGCCTGCTGGGCAGCAATCATTGGCGGATTGATATTGCATTTATCCATTGCATTACGGTTAATACCAGCCGAGCAATGGGCACGCACCGTACTTTTCCAGGCACTCTCGATGATCGTGCTCGGCCTGATGCTGATCGAGCAGTTGTTCCGCAATGTATCGGAAGACTCACGCTGGAACATCAAACCACTTTGCCTCGGATTAGGTGGGATTTTTGTATTTGACCTATACCTATACTCCGACGCACTAATGTTCAATCACATCGATGCTGACGCCTTTGCTGTGCGCGGCTTCGTTAATACACTGGTTATTCCGCTGCTCGTCATGTCCACGCTACGTAGCCGTGACTGGACCTCCAAAATCCGTCTCTCGCAAAAAGTCGCCTTTCATTCGGCAACACTGCTGATTGCCGGCGTCTATCTGCTATTCATGGCTGGCATTGGTTACTACGTACGCTACTTTGGTGGTGAATGGGGCCGTGCACTGCAGTTGGGCATGTTCTTCGCAGGCCTAATGGGGCTGGGCTTTCTGGTTATTTCAGGCTCTATGCGCGCAAAACTGCGCGTTTTGGTGGGCAAGCATTTTTTCAGCTACCGCTATGACTACCGGGAGGAATGGTTGAAATTTACGCAGACTCTATCTGCGCAAGACTCCCCGAAAGCAATGGGACAACAGGTTATTCGTGGTCTGGCCAACATGGTTGAAAGTCCTGGTGGCGGCCTCTGGTTGCTTGAGCCCGGTCAGTCATGTTTTACCCAAGCCGCACGCTGGAATATTCCGGCAGAAGAGAGCGCTGAAGATTTCAACTCACCACTGGTTCAGTTTCTAATGACTAGCGGCTGGGTGATTAATCTCGAAGAGTTTCGCTGCTATCCAGGTCGTTACGGTCAACTGGATATTCCAGCCTGGATTTCCAACATTCCCAACGCCTGGCTGGTAATTCCGCTCATGGTAGGCAATGAAATCACCGGTTTTGTGATTCTCGCCAGTTCTCGCACACAACTCGATGTCAATTGGGAAGTCAATGACCTGCTGCGCACAGCAGGCTGTCAAGCAGCAGGCTTCCTTGCCAAGATGCAGGCCACAGAAGCATTGCTTGAAGCACGAAAATTTGACGCCTTCAACAAAATGTCTGCCTTTGTGGTGCACGATCTGAAAAATATTGTCACTCAACTGTCTCTCATGCTGCGCAATGCAGAGCGCCACCAGAACAACCCAGAGTTTCAGCAAGATATGCTGATGACCGTCGAACATTCAGTAGAACGCATGCGCCAGCTAATGATGCAACTGCGCGAAGGTGCTACGCCACCAGGCACACCCTGCGGCGTTAATCTTCCGGATGTCATTGAGCGCATACAACGCGGTAAAATAAACCAAGGTCATTCGTTTGATTTGCGGATCGTCGAACGTCTGATCACCAGAGGTCACGAGGAACGACTGGAGCGAGTGATTGGTCATCTGGTTCAGAATGCGCTTGACGCAACCGATCCAGCAGGCAAAGTATGGGTTTCACTGGAACGTCGGGGCGACCGTGCCGCAATTGAAGTCGGCGACACAGGCCACGGCATGACCCAAGAATTCATTCGCAATCGCTTGTTCAAGCCGTTTCAGAGTACCAAACAGGCCGGCATGGGGATCGGCGCCTATGAAAGCGCACAGTACATTAAAGAATTGGGCGGGGAAATGCTGGTTGATAGCGAAGAAAACCAAGGCACACGGATTACGATGATCCTGCCACTTTTTGATGTCCGTACAGAATCCGATTTACGGGAAAAGGAAGCCGCGTGAGCGTCGAAAAACTCCGCCCCCTGCTCATTGTTGAGGATGACCCTGCGCTGCAAAAACAGCTACGCTGGTCCTTTGATCAGTTTGAGACTTTGACTGCAGGTGACCGCGAGAGCGCCTTGACGCAAATTCACCGCCATGCACCGCCGGTAGTCACTATGGATCTCGGCTTACCGCCAGATGCCGACTCCGTTTCAGAAGGCTTTCGTCTGCTCGAACAAATACTGTCCGTCGCTCCCGAAACCAAGGTTATCGTTCTCACTGGACAAAACGATAGAGCCAATGCGCTACGCGCCATCGCCTTGGGCGCCTACGACTTTTTCGCCAAACCATTTGAGCCTGAATTACTTACGCTCACCATTGAACGCGCCTTCCGGCTCTATGACCTGCAACAGGAAAACCGCCGCCTGCAGGAGATGCAACACCCAGCAGCACTGGCTGGCCTGATTACAAGAGACGCTGAAATGCTGCGCGTCTGCCGCACCATAGAAAAGATAGCCAACAGCAACGCTACGGCACTCCTGTTGGGTGAAAGCGGGACCGGCAAGGAAGTTCTGGCACGCGGCATTCATGAAAGCTCCCCACGCAAAAAAGAACGTTTTGTCGCCATCAACTGCGCTGCTATTCCTGACAACTTGCTGGAAAGCGAACTTTTCGGTTACGAAAAAGGGGCTTTCACCGGAGCGGCCAAAACCACGCCCGGCAAGATTGAAACTGCACATGGCGGGACGCTCTTCTTGGACGAAATTGGCGATCTTCCGTTACCACTGCAATCCAAGCTACTACGCTTTTTACAGGAGCGCGTGATTGAGCGCATTGGCGGACGTCAGGAAATTCCAGTCGATGTACGTATCGTCTGCGCCACCCATCAAAATCTTAGCGCGCTCATCACTGAAGGCCGCTTCCGTGAAGATCTCTACTATCGCCTAGCTGAAATTGTCATCAACATTCCGCCACTCAGGTCACGCACTGGTGACCCAGCGCTGCTCGCCCATGCCTTTGTCCGCCGCTTCGCTACTGAGCAAAACCGCGGCAACATGATATTGACTGAAGACGCAGTCCGTGCAATTGAGGTGCATCTCTGGCCCGGCAATGTTCGTGAGTTGGAAAACTGCGTCAAGCGTGCAGTCATCATGGCCGATGGCGCCCAAATTGCCCGTGATGATATCGGCCTGACTCAAACCACTGCTGATGCAAATGAATTCATTGACCTGCGCCGCGTACGCGACGAAGCCGAGCGCCAGGCAGTGGTAATCGCCCTCGGCCGTGCCAACGGCAATGTGGTGCGCGCCGCTGAAATACTGGGTATTAGCCGCCCAACTCTATACGACCTCATGCATCGCCTTGGTTTGAAATAATCCAATTTCCCGAGAACCCACACCATGAAAAAATGTAACGTATTTCGCTCAGCCACCCTCTCAACAGCCCTGCTAGCTGCTTTGCTGGCAGGCTGCGGCGGTAGCGAAAAACCTGATGCACTGATCGCATCAGGCAAGGACTTTCTTGCCAAAAATGACAACAAAGCCGCTGTGATTCAGTTAAAGAATGCCCTACAGCAAAATCCCAATTTGGGTGAGGCCCGCTTCCTTCTTGGAAAAACATTACTCGAAAGTGGTGATTTTGCCGGGGCCGAGGTCGAGCTCAGGAAAGCGCTTGAGCTCAAATATGCAGCAGAACAAATTATCCCCTTACTCGCCAGTGCCATGCTCGGCACAGGTCAATTCAAGAAAGTGACGGAAGAATTTTCCAAGGTAGAAGTCCCCAATGGGGAACCGACCGCCAACCTTAAAACCATCCTGAGCGCCGCCTATCAGGCACAAGGCAATCGTGAAGCGGCCCAGCTAGAACTAACCAACGCACTAGCGTCACAACCGGATTACGCCCCTGCCTTATTAGCCAGCGCTCGTTTGAAGGCGGCAAACCGTGACTTTGACGGTTCACTGGCAATCATAGATGGCATTCTCGCCAAATCACCAAAAAATCATGAAGCTTTATTGCTCAAAGGCTCGCTTGCCGGAGTTCAAAATGATCAGGCCCATGCCCTTGAGTTTTATCGCAAGGCAGTGGAAGCAAAACCTGATTTCCTCTTGGCCCATACCGCAATTATTTCCGGATTGATGCAGCAGGGCAAAATCGATGAAGCCACCAAGCAACTTGACATCTTGAAGAAAATCGCCCCGAAAAATCCACAAACAATTTATCTCGACACACAGCTTACGTATCAGAACAAAGATTACAAAACTGCCAAGGAACTCTCCCAGCAATTACTCAAGATATCGCCCAACAACCCCAACGCATTGCAAATCGCCGGTGCGATAGAGTATCAACTTGGGTCATACATTCAAGCTGAGTCTTACCTAAACAAGGCCTTACAGTTAAACCCTGAGATGCCACTTGCTCGCCGCATGTTGGTTTCCAATTATCTTCGCACAGGGGAAGCAAGCAAAGCCATCGCAATGCTAACCCCTGTACTAGGAAAGATAGATAAAGACCCGGCGCTACTCGCATTGACCGGCCAAGCCTTCCTCCAGAATGGCGATGCTAAGAAAGCTGAAGAGTATTTTTCCAAGGCCAGCAAGCTTGATCCAAATGACCCAGCTAAACGGACATCTCTCGCCATTACGCATATGGCTTTGGGTGACATGAATTCCGGTTTTAGTGAACTGGAACAAATTTCAGCTTCAGATAAAGGCACAACTGCAGATCTGGCACTTATCTCTGTCCATCTTAGGCGCAATGATCTGGACAAGGCATTGAAAGCAATCGATAGTCTGGAGAAAAAGCAACCCGACAACCCGGCCACCTACAACTTGCGCGCTCGCACACTACTTGCCAAGAAAGACCTTCCCGGTGCACGTTCGAGCTTCGAAAAAGCCCTTTCCATTAATCCTGCCTTCCTGCCTGCAGCGACAAATCTGGCAGCGATGGACATGGCTGACAAAAAACCTGATGACGCTCGCAAGCGCTTTGAGGCCGTTCTCGTCGCAGACCCAAAAAATATTGGTGCACTACTCGCTTTGGCGGATCTAAAGAATGTTGCCGGAGGTAAACCCGAAGAAATTCTTAGTTTCATAACCAAGGCGGTCGAAGCCAACCCCACTGAAGTGGCACCCAGACTTGCTCAGATCGAATTTCATCTACGCAATAAAAATCAGAAATCTGCGCTGAGCGCCGCTCAAAATGCGCTTGCAGCCATACCTGACAAACCTGAATTACTCGATGCATTAGGCCGCACACAGCAAATATCTGGCGATTCAAACCAAGCACTGATCACCTTCGGAAAATTGGCCTCATTACAACCAAGCTCTCCAATTGCTCAAATGCGTATGGCTGAAATTAACCTAGCCAATAAAAACAAAGACGAAGCAACAAAAAACTTACGTAAGGCGTTGGAGATCAAGCCTGATCTACTGGAGGCCCAGCGTGGTCTAATTCTGCTGGCCTTAGATGGCAAGAAAACACAGGATGCAATTTCGCTAGCTAGAGATATTCAGAAGCAACGCCCAAAGGAGGCCACTGGATTTGTTCTTGAAGGCGACATCAACACATCAAATAAACAATGGCCTGAAGCCGTAGCCGCCTACCGCAATGGCCTAAAACAAGTCCCAGCACCTGAACTGGCGATCAAGACACACACAGCGCTGTTGGCATCCGGCAACACAGCCGAGGCTGAAAAATTGGCCTCGACATGGACTCAAGAGCACCCCAAAGACATTGCTTTCCGCATGCACCTGGGAGATCTTGCCACTGCACGTAAAGATTTCCCTAGCGCCATCCAGCACTATCGTACAGCACTAGAAATCCAGCCCAACAACGCTCTTGTATTTAACAATCTAGCTTGGGTTTCTGGCGAGATGAAGTTGCCAAAAGCCTTGGAATACGCGGAAAAAGCCAATCAACTGGCCCCCAACCAACCTCCCTTCATGGACACGATGGCAATGCTTCTCGCCGGCAAAGGCGACACTAAAAAAGCGATTGAACTGTTACGCAAAGCACTGGAAATTTCTCCACAAGCCACTGCAATTCAGTTGAACCTGGCAAAAGTACTGCTTAGCGCAGGACGCAAAGATGAAGCACGGAAAGAACTCGACGCACTAGCCAAGCTTGGGGATAAATTCCCTGCTCAGGCTGACGTAGCACGTTTGCAAAAAGACCTTTAACAACTATCTTTAATTCTATGAGTTCAAATATGAAAACAATCGCCGTTGTTGGACTGGGTTATGTCGGCCTTCCTCTCGCTGTAGAGTTCGGCAAGAAATTCCGCACCATCGGACTTGATTTATCTGCCGAAAAAATTGCCTGCTACAAACAGTACTTCGACCCAACTGGTGAAGTCAGCACCGAGGATCTCAAAGCTGCGAAACTGCTTGAAGTTGGGACCGATGCTGCCGCACTGAAAGAAGCAGATTTTGTCATCGTTGCAGTACCTACGCCGGTCGACGATGCCCATCAGCCAGATTTTAGCCCGCTGGTCAGCTCCTCGCGTGCCGTTGGTCAGAACCTGAAACAGGGCGCAATCATCGTCTTTGAATCGACAGTTTACCCCGGTGCAACCGAAGAAATTTGCATTCCTATCATTGAGCAACACTCAGGCAAGACATGGAAAAAGGACTTCTTCGTCGGTTATTCACCAGAGCGTATCAATCCGGGTGACAAGGAACGTACAGTCACCAAGATCGTTAAGGTTGTTTCTGGTGACACCCCTGAAACGCTTGCAGTTGTTCAGGAAATTTATAATAGCGTTATCACTGCGGGTGTCTATCCTGCATCGTGTATTAAAGTTGCCGAAGCAGCCAAGGTTATTGAAAACACTCAGCGCGACCTGAATATCGCCCTGATGAATGAACTGGCGATCATCTTTGACAAGATTGGTATAGACACACTGGAAGTGCTTCAGGCCGCAGGGACCAAGTGGAACTTCCTGCCCTTCCGCCCAGGCCTAGTCGGTGGCCATTGCATCGGCGTCGACCCTTATTACCTCACCCATAAGGCGCAAAAACTCGGCTATCAACCGGAAGTTATTCTCGCGGGTCGCCGCATCAATGATGGCATGGGCAAGTTCATCGCTGAAAAAACGATCAAGCAGATGGTGCGTAATGGTCACCCCGTCAAGGATTGCCCCATAATCGTCCTTGGTCTGACTTTTAAGGAAGACTGCCCGGACCTACGTAACTCTCGCGTTATCGACGTTATTCGCGAACTCGAATCCTACGGCGCCAAAGTTATAGTTCACGATCCTGTTGCTGACATCAAGGAAGCGCACCATGAATATGGTGTTGATCTTGTCGCATGGGAAAAACTGCCCAAAGCTGCCGCTATCGTTGTAGCGGTCAACCATAAGGAATTCAAGGCCCGCCCAGTCACCGATTTTGTTGCAAAACTGGAAAGCAATGGCATTGTTACCGACGTCAAGAGCATGCTGGATGCCGCAGTATTTGCTGAACAAGGTATCTGTGTCTGGCGTCTATAAATTGAAGTGAAGGAGTCTGCCATGAAACATATGCTCTCCAAAGTACAACGCCTGCGCCCTCTAGCCTTCTGGTCCGTAGTGCTGTTTAGCAACTGGGGCGGATATGTCATGGCAGATACCAGCAAAGTTAGCGCGGAACATCTCGCTGCCTTGCGCAATGAAGCACGCAGCCACGAACATGGCGAGGGCGTGGTGCGTAATCCGGCAAAAGCCATTGAACTATACTGTACTGCTGCAAAGCATGGCGATGGTGAAGCTCAGTACAATCTGGGATGGATGTATGCCAACGGGCGCGGTATCCCTCGTGACGATGCCATGGCTGCATATTTTTTCGACATGGCCGCGAAACAAGGCGATCAACCAGCCCGCCGCATGTTGGCGCAAGTAGGTGAACCAACAAGCAAGCGACCGGAGTGTCTTGCTCGCCTGGACGAGCTTGATTTCGACAGCAACGGCAATGACATTGTTGCCAAAGCCGCACCTGACCATCGCAAAGTGATGGAAATGGTACTCAAGTTAGCCCCGCAGTATGGCGTCTATCCACGCTTAGCAATGGCAGTTATTCGCGCAGAGTCCAATTTCAACCCCAGTGCGTTATCACCTAAAAATGCTCAAGGTTTAATGCAGTTGATTCCTGAAACTGCCGAGCGCTTCAATGTCAAAAAGCCATTTGATCCAGAGCAAAACATTCGTGGTGGCTTATCATATCTCCGCTGGCTGCTCGCCTATTTCAAAGGTGATGTAGCACTCGTCGCAGCCGCCTACAATGCTGGAGAAGGCGCCGTGAACAAATACGCTGGCATTCCCCCATACGCAGAGACTCAAGGCTATGTCAAACGCATTCGTGAAATATTCAAACGCGACGAACATCCGTTTGACCCGTCAATTACCAACCCATCTCCAGAATACAACCGTATTTCAATTCGTAGGTTGATGTAATGACTGTTATCGCCTCAAAGCGACTGATCCTTTACTTGGGACTTTTGGAAACTCAAATTTTTTTCTCGCCACTTGTATATGCCGATTTTCAAGACACTATTGACCATGTAAAACCTTCGATCGTCGCTGTCGGTACTTATAAAAAAACACAAAGCCCTCCTTTTATCTTTCGCGGAACTGGTTTTGTAATCGGTGAAGGAAACCATGTAGCAACAAATGCTCATGTAATACCCGAACCGACTCTAGCTGATGGTCCTGATTTAGCCATATTGATTCGCTCAACTCATGGTGACGCCTCGATTCGTCGCGCAAGGATCATTAACAAAGATGCAGAGCACGACCTAGCGATCATTTACTTTGATGGCCCCGCACTCTCAGCACTTACAGTAGGTGACTCATCTTTGGTACGAGAAGGCCAAAGCATCGCGTTCACAGGATTCCCCATAGGGGGTGCGCTTGGGTTTTCCCCAGTGACACATCGTGGAATCGTTTCATCAATCACGCCAATTGTTTTACCGATGGGAAATGTAAACCAACTCAACGAAAAAGCTATTCAACGAATCAAGAAAGGTTCTTTCAATATTTATCAACTGGATGCAACAGCATATCCTGGCAACAGCGGTAGTCCAATATATGACCCTAATACAGGTGTAGTTGTTGGTGTAATCAACATGGTATTTATCAAGGGTACTCGAGAATCAGCACTCTCCCAGCCAACAGGTATCAGTTACGCGATACCAATCAACTTCCTCACTGAAATGCTGAAGAGTTCCCGTTAATTTGCTATAACGCAGCAACTCTATCGAATAAAGATAGATCGTGCCTGGATCGAAAAATGCCGCCGTCTGTGGAAAAACTGTGAGCGCAAACTCAACACCAGCTTGCAGTTCATTCACCTCGCCTTCCTCTCGCTTTTGCTCAGAAGATCGTGAACAGGTCCTTAGTCACGTGCATGCGCAAGCTGCTGACTATCCTTAATGCCATCGTCAAAACAGGCTTACCATGGAACGAGAA
>ERZ724523.2061-NODE-2061-length-11574-cov-5.263304_pt1 | contig 11574 bp, 5 predicted proteins | sample MGYA00376056_ERZ724523 | MGnify/ENA primary metagenome ERZ724523 (study PRJEB28724, sample SAMN07190888) | wastewater metagenome | isolation source: influent of sewage treatment plant in Hong Hong | place: USA: Christiansburg, Virginia | collected 2016-03-01 ... | reverse complement strand
AGACGCCGCCAAGAAGGGCTACGCCACTGCCACTGATCTGGCCGACTACCTGGTCAAGAAGGGCCTGCCCTTCCGCGATGCGCACGAAACCGTGGCCCACGCCGTCAAGGCAGCGCAATCGCACGCCTGCGATTTGTCGGAACTGCCGCTGGCGGTGCTGCAAGGCTTTCACCCGCAGATCGAAAAAGACGTGTACGACTGCCTGAGCCTGCGCGGGTCGCTGGACGCCCGCAACACCCTGGGCGGCACGGCTCCGGTGCAGGTGCGCGCGCAAATCGCCCGCCACCAGGCGCGGCTGGGCCAGCCGTTGGCTGCCCGCGTTTGACGCGGCAGGCACGCCATGAGCTTGATTGTTCACGTCCAGGAGCAAGCGTTTCAGGCGATGCTGATTTCCAGCATTGAAACCTTTCCCAGCAGTTACCTGCCGCCAGAGCAGGGCCAGTCCCGCCGCCGCAAAGACAGGCCCCAAGACGGCGAGGCCATGGGCTTGCTGTTTGGCCAGCGGGTGTACAAGGACGATTACGAGGTGTTCAACGTCAGCCTGGCGGTGACCATGCAGGCCACGGAGCGCAACTCCGATGAGGTCAGCTACAGCGACTTTCACTTTGAGCGCATCCGGGAGGTGACCGAATCCTTCCCGCACCTGGAGTTTCTGGGCGCATTCCACAGCCATCCGTGGAAAAAAGAAGACTTCGGTGCCGAGGCCACCGAGCCTTCGGAAGCGGACGAAGAAAGCGCCATGGAGGCTGCGGGTGAATATGGCGAGGAGCTGATTGAAATCATCCTCGGCATCACCGCCCTGAGCCGCAACAGCTACCGCGATGCCACCCAAGACGGGCATTCCATCGACAGCTTTTGCGGGCGCTACAAATACCGGCTCTCGGCTTACTGCACCGTCGGTGCAGTGGAGGAAGACTCTGACGAGAGCGAGGAGGACGAGGAAGACGCGGAAGACGAAGCAGACGAGGACATCGAAACCGGGCTGCTGCCCGTCGATCAACTCATCTGCCCGGTGGCCGCGCACGGGGGCGGAATTTTCACCTGAACGCTGCCGTTGCCGTCCGCCGCCGCCAGCGGCCAAAAGCAAACGCCGGAGCGGCCGATATTCTGGTTAGCATAGGCAGCTTGTCCTTTCACACAGAGTCCAACCCGTGTCTGTCTTGCTGCTCTTGATCCCCGTTGCGGTCGCTATCGCCGCTGTGCTCTGGTGGAAGTTGCGCCGTCCAGCGGACAGCACGCCAGCATCGTCATTGCCCCGCCACGCTGCCAACGGCATGCCTGCGGCGCGTTCACCGGCGGTCAATCCGCCTGCGGCGTCTGCGCGCCAGGCTGTCGTGCCCGTCCTCAGCGCCCGCGCCAGCGCTGCGCTGGCCGAGCCCATGCCCCCCGTGCTGGAAGACTTTGTTCTGGTGCGTGAGAGCGCGCTGCCCGCCGCCCAGCACGAGGCGCTGATGACGGTGATTGGCGGTATTCCGCGCCCGCCCATGTCGCTGCACCAGCTGCTGGCGCCCGACTTTTTTGACCGCGCCGACTCCCTCATGCTCAGTGAGCTGCTGATGGGCGAGCCCCTGATTGCCGCCAAGGTGCTGGCCACTGTCAACTCGCCGTTTTACGGGCTGCACCAGTCCGTTACCAGCATTGAGCCAGCCATCACGTTCCTGGGCATGGACACCGTGCGCAACATTTGCGTGCAGTACATGCTGGCCCAGGCCTTCAAGCCCGAGCTGCGCGCCGCCCAGCGCTCGTTTGACACCATCTGGCGCTCCAGTGCCATTGCCAGCGAGCTGTGCCTGCGCCTGGCCCAGGCGCTGGGCCTGCCCGACCACGGCGCGCTGGCCACCAAGGTGGTGATGGTGTTTGTGGGCCACCTGGCTGCTGCCTCGCTGCTGCCGCACAACACCGTCGAAGAATGGCTGGTGCTGGACCGGCTGCACCGCGCCAAGCTGGAGCAAGAGGTGATTGGCCTGAGCGCTGGCGAGATCGGCACCCTGGTCTTGCGCACCTGGGAGCTGCCGCAAGAGCTGGTGGGCGATGTGGCCGCCACCAGCCGCGTGCTGGTCACGCCCGCCAGCGCCGCCGACGCGCAGCGCGTACCGCAGTTGGCACTGGCCTATTTGTGCGTGGGCCTGGGCGAGCGGCTGGCGCTGGGCCAGTTGTCGTCGCTGGGTGATGTGGACTTGTGGGGGCACGTTGGCCCCGATGCCTTTCATCTGCGCTCTTACCTCACGCACCCGGCGCTGGCTGCGTTGCCCGAGCTGCTGCGCTCCCCGGCCCTGGAAGAGGCCGTGCAGCAAATGCTGGGCAAAAGCCAGGTGCTGGTGTAGTCGTGCTGCCACGCACCATGCGCACCGCCCACGGCTGCCATGCCTGCTCCTGCGCACGCAGACGTTGAGACCTGTTTTTTCTTTTTTCGGAACCACACCATGTTCGCTCTCCGCCGCCATTTTCTGAACCGCGCTGTGCGCGCCGCCTGCGCCCTGGCCACCGTGTGCGCCACGGGCTGGGCACTGGCGCAGCCGCCCAAGCCGGTGCATATTTTGGTGGGTTTTCCGCCCGGCGGTGGCTCGGACGCCATTGCCCGGCTGCTGGCCGACAAGCTCAAAGACCCCCTGGCCACCAGCGTGGTGGTGGACAACCGCCCTGGCGCCGGTGGGCAGATTGCGGCGCAAGTGCTCAAAGCGGCCCCTGCCGATGGCACCACGCTGTTTTTGTCGCACGACCACACCATCTCCATCTTGCCGCTGGTGGTCAAAAACCCCGGTTACGACCCGGTGCGTGATTTTGTTCCAGTGGCTGGCATTGCCACTTTTGTCAACGCCCTGGCCGTCTCGGGTGGCACGCCAGCGCAGGGCTTTGGCGACTATGTGGAGTGGGTCAAGGCCCAGGGGGGCAAGGGCGCGGTGGGCATTCCGGCGCCCGCATCCACGCCCGAATTTCTGGTCAAGCTGATCGGCCAGAAGTACCAGCTTGACCTGGTGGCCGCCCCTTACCGTGGCAGCGCGCCCATGCTGGCCGACATGCTGGGCAACCAGATTGCTGCGGGCGTGGGCTCGGTGCAGGACTTCATGGAGAACCACAAGGCGGGCAAGATCCGCGTGGTGGGCGTTCTGGGCGGCAAGCGCCAAGCGGCCTTGCCCGATGTGCCCACCTTTGATGAGCTGGGCCTCAAGGGCTTTGACGACCTGCCGTACTACGGCATTTACGCCCCCAAGGGCACACCCGAGCGCGAGATCAAGCGCCTGTCCGCCGCCGTCGCCCAGGTGCTGGCTTTGCCCGAGGTGCGCGACCAGCTCACCGCGCTGGGCCTGACGGTGGGCTACATGGCCCCGCAGCAACTGGCCCAGCGCGAGCGCGCTTACACCCAGGTTTGGCGCAAGATCATCCAGGACAGCGGTTTTCAGCCGCAGTAAAGCGCGTTAGCCTGCCCTTGCAACGGCCTGCCTGTGTGCAGGCCGTTTTGTTCTCTCACCCCTTTGGAGCCACTGCGTGAATCCTCTCTCCACCTTGCTCGCCGCCAGCCTGATGCTGGCCACCAGTGGCGCCCAGGCCTTGCAGATCACCCGCTTTTCGCCCCAGGGCGATGTGGCCCCGGTGCGCCAGGTGCGGGCCCAGTTCGATGGCGCAGCGGTGCGCTTTGGCGACCCCAAGGCCCCGGCGCCCCTGGAGGTGCGTTGCAGCGATGCCCAGGCCAGTGCAGGCACAGGCCGCTGGACGAGCGAGCGCGAGTGGGTGTTCGACTTTGCCCGCGACCTGCCGCCCGGCGTGGCCTGCACGGTGCAGGCAAAAACAGGGTTCAAATCGGCCTCTGGGGCAGCGCTGACGGGCGCTACCAGCTATCAATTCAATAGTGGCGGCCCGGTGGTGCAGGACGTGCGCCCCGACACCTGGGAAGAGATCGACGAAGAACAGTTCTTTGTGCTGCAACTCAACGGCGCAGCCAGCCCCGCCAGCGTGCAGCAGAACGCCTGGTGCGCTGCCGAGGGCATGGGTGAGCGCATTCCTGTGCGCCTGATCGAAGGCAAAGAGCGCACCGAGCTGCTGCAAACCCAGCGCCTGCAACAGCGCGCAGCCAAAGACCCGCTGGCCTGGGTCACGCTGGCGTGCAACCGGCGCCTGACGCCTTCAGCCAAAGTGCAGCTGGTATGGGGCGCGGGCGTGGCCACGCCCAGCGGTGTGGCCAACCGCGTGGAAAAACGCTTCGCCTACACGGTGCGCGCCCCGTTCACCGCCCAATGGCGCTGCGAGCGCGAAAACGCCCAGGCCGCCTGCCTGCCGATCCGGCCCATGGCGCTGGCCTTCAGTGCGCCGGTGCCTGCCAAGCTGGCGGCAGCCATCCGGTTGAAGTCGAAAAACGAAACCATCCAACCCCGGCTGGGCGATACCGATGGCAGTGGTGATGGCGAAAAAGTCGCCCCCGATACCCTGGTCGATCGCATCACTTTTGCCGCCCCGCTGGCCGAGAACACCGCCTTCACGCTGGAGCTGCCCAAAGATTTTCAGGACGCCGCAGGGCGCACCCTGGCCAATGCCGCCAGCTTTCCGCTGAAGGTGGCCACGGGCGGCATGCCGCCGCTGGCCAAGTTTGCCGCCGCGCCGTTCGGCATCGTGGAGCGCTTTGCCGAGGCGCCTGGCCAGCCCGCGCTGCTGCCGGTCACGCTGCGCAAGGTCGAGCCTGCCCTGCGCGTGCAGGGCCTGCAAGCCGGTGCCAGTGCGCCCGCACCCGCCGCTGGCAAAGTCAGCACCTTGCAGCCCACCACCGATGCCGACACCATCGCCTGGTACCGCCGGGTGCAGCGCTACCACGAAGGCAGTGTCGATCGCGCCCAGGCCCGTCGCGATGTGCAGGCGCCGCTGCCTGCGCCGGTGTCCGATGACGACAAAGACGTGGTGCAGTCGCGCATGGTGTCGCTGTTGCAGGGGCGCAGCGGCGTGCGCGCGCTGGATTTGCCAGCCAGTGCCAGCACCGACCCACGCCCGTTCGAGGTGGTGGGCATTCCGCTGGCGCCGGGCTTTCATGTGGTGGAAATTGCCTCGCCCGCGCTGGGCGCCTCGCTGCTGGATGCGCGCCACGGCGCCACGCGCACCATGGTCGTGCGCACGTCGGCGCTGGTGACCAATCTGGGGGTGCATTTCAAGCTGGGGAGCGAGAACGCCCTGGCCTGGGTCACATCGCTGGACAAAGGCGTGCCCGTGGCGGGTGCGCGCGTGGCGGTGTCCGATTGCCGGGGCAAGCTGCTGGCCAGCGCCACCACCGACGCCCAGGGCCGCGCGCAGTTCGAGGGCCTCTCGCCCGAGGCGCCCACCTGCTACGACGACGGCGGCGGCTCCGAGGGCTACTTTGTCAGCGCCCGCCACCAGGGTGACGACGGCGTACAGGACATGGCTTTCACCTGGAGCGAATGGCAGCGCGGCATCGAGTCCTGGCGCTTCAACGTGCCCACCCGCAACGATGCGCAGGCCAGCGAGCGCGCCCACACCATCTTCGACCGCACGCTGCTGCGCGCGGGCGATACCCTGTCGATGAAGCACCTGCTGCGCACCGAGACGCTGGGTGGCTTTGGCCTGCCCGCGCAGTGGCCCGACACCCTGGTCATCACCCACGTGGGCAGCGGCCAGCAATACACACAGCCGCTGGATTGGCGCAACACCGCCACCGGCGGGCGCAGCGCACACAGCCGCTTTGCCGTGCCCACTGCGGCCAAACTGGGCGTGTATGCGGTGGAGCTGCGCACGGGCGAGGGCGGCGGACGCAGCCTGGCCTCGGGGCAGTTTCGCGTCGAGGAGTTTCGCCTGCCGGTGTTCTCCGGCCGTGTCGGCCCGGCCGACAGCAAGGCGCTGGTCAACGTGCGCGCGGTGCCTGCCAGTGTGCAGGTCAACTATGTTTCGGGCGGGCCCGCAGCGCAGTTGCCGGTGCGCGTGTCGGCCCTGGTGCGCAGCAAGGAGTTGGCGTTTGCCGATTACGACGCCTTCAGTTTCAGAGCGCCGCGTGCGCGCGAACAAACCACCGCGCAGGGCGAGGAAGAGGCCGCTGCCGCCCAGGATGAGCGCGTGGTGGCCGACAAGCTGCCCCTGACGCTGGACCGCCAGGGCCAGGGCCGCGTCACGCTGGAGAACCTGCCGCGCGCCAACACCGCCCAGCAGCTGGCCATCGAGGCCACCTATGCCGACCCCAGCGGTGAGGTGCAAACCCTCAGCAGCCAGCACACCCTGTGGCCCGCCGCCGTGGTGGCCGGGATCAAGACGGAGGGCTGGGTGTCGGCGCGCCAGAAAATCCGCTTCCAGGCGCTGGCCCTGACGCCCGCTGGCAAGGCCGCCGAGGGCGTGCCGTTGCAAGTGCAGGCCATTGCCCGCACCACCACCACCAGCCGCAAGCGCATGGTGGGGGGCTTCTACAGCTACGACAGCCACACCGAAACCAAAGACCTGGGCACCGTCTGCACCGGCCACAGCGACGCGCGCGGCCTGCTGCTGTGCGAAACCACCATCGCCGAGCCCGGTGAAGTCGAACTGATTGCCACCGCGCGCGACAAGGATGGCAACACCTTCGATGCCGCGTCTTCTGTCTGGGTCACGCGCCAGGGTGAGCTGTGGTTTGGCGGCGACAACCACGACCGCATCGAACTGCTGCCCGAAAAGACCAACTACCAGCCCGGTGAGACGGCCCAATTCCAGGTGCGCATGCCGTTCCGCTTTGCCACCGCGTTGGTGGCCGTGGAACGCGAGGGCATCATCGAGACGCAGGTGGTGCAACTCAACGGCCAAGACCCTACCGTGCGCCTGAAGGTGCAGGAGGGCTGGGGCCCCAACGTGTACGTCAGCGTGCTGGCGCTGCGCGGGCGCCTGCGCGAGGTGCCCTGGTACAGCCTGTTCACCTGGGGCTACAAAGCGCCGCGCGAGTGGTGGACGGCCTTCTGGTACGAGGGCAAGCAGTACACCGCGCCCACGGCGCTGGTCGATTTGAGCAAGCCCGCCTTCCGCCTGGGTGTGGCCGAGATCAAGGTGGGCACACAGGCACACCAGCTGGCCGTGAAGGTGCTGGCTGACAAGGCCAGCTACCCGGTGCGCGGCAAGGCCCAGGTCACGGTGCAGGTCAAACTGCCCAATGGCAAACCTGCCGCCCATGCCGAGGTGGCGCTGGCTGCTGTAGACCAGGCCCTGCTGGAGCTGATGCCCAACCAGAGCTGGGATGTGCTGGGTGCCATGTTGCAGCGGCGCAGCTGGGGCGTGCAGACCTCGACGGCGCAGATGGAAATCATTGGCCGGCGCCACTACGGCAAAAAAGCCGTGCCTGCGGGCGGCGGCGGCGGGCGTGCGCCCACGCGCGAACTGCTCGATACCCTGCTGCTGTGGCAAGGCGCCGTGCAGCTTGACGCCAACGGCCAGGCCCAGGTGACGGTGCCGCTCAACGATGCGCTGACCAGCTTCCACATCGTGGCCGTGGCCGATGCGGGCGTGGGCCTGTTTGGCACCGGCAGCACGCAGATCCGCAGCGCGCAAGACCTGCAAATCATCAGCGGCCTGCCGCCGCTGGTGCGCAGCGGCGACCAGTTCCGTGCCCAGTTCACGCTGCGCAACACCACCAAGGCGGCCATGCAGGTGGAGCTGGCGCCACGCGCCGCGCCGCTGCAATTGCCACCGCAAACGGTGCAAATTCCGGCAGGCGAGGCACGCGAAGTGGTGTGGGACGTGACTGCGCCCGCGCAGCCCGCAGTGGGCCGCACCGATTCCATTGCGTGGGAGATCAGCGCCAAAGACAGCGCCAACGGCGCCCGCGATGCCCTGAAAGTGACGCAGCGCCTCATCCCCGCCGTGCCGCTGGCGGTGCAGCAGGCCACGCTGGTGCAGCTCGATGGCAGTCTGAGCCTGCCCGTGGGCCCGCCCGCAGACGCCTTGCCCGGGCGCGGTGGCCTGCAACTGGCCTTGCAACCCACCCTGGCCGAGGGCCTGCCCGGCGTGCGCGACTGGTGGGCGCGCTACCCCTTCACCTGTCTGGAGCAAAAAACCAGCAAAGCCATTGGCCTGCGCGATGCCGCGCTGTGGCACACCATCGTGGCGCAACTGCCCACTTATCTCGACAACGACGGGCTGGCCACGTACTTCCCGCCGCGCGATGGCGATGCCAACCGGGGCAGCGACACGCTCAGCGCCTACCTGCTGGCGGCGGCGCACGAGGCCGCCGCGCTGAACCCCGCGTTTGCTTTGCCGGATGAGGTGCGTGCGCCACTGGAGCGCGGTCTGACCGCTTTTGTGGAAGGCCGCATTGAGCGCGACTTCTGGAGCCCGCGCAAAGACCTGGATGCACGCAAGCTCGCTGCCATCGAGGCCCTGTCGCGCTACGGCAAAGCCCAGGGCCGCATGCTGGCCAGCATCACCATCGCCCCCCAGCAGTGGCCCACGCACAGCGTGATCGACTGGCTGAACATCCTGAAACGCGTGCAGGATGTGCCCGAGCGCCGCCAGCGCCTGGCCCAGGCCCAGCAAATTCTGCAAAGCCGCCTGAGCTACCAGGGCACCAAGCTCCTCTTCAGCACCGAGCAGGACGACCACTGGTGGTGGCTGATGCAAAACGGCGACGTCAACACCGCCCGCCTGCTGCTGGCCGTGATGGACGACCCAGCCTGGCAGGGCGACCTGGGTCGGCTGGCCAGCGGCTTTATCGCCCGCCAGCAGGGCGGCGCCTGGCAGACCACCACGGCCAACCTGTGGGGCGCGCTGGCACTGGAGAAGTTCAGCGTCCAATTCGAGGCCACGCCCGTCACCGGCACCACCCGCGCCAGCCTGGCCAGCCAGAGCGCCAGCGTGGACTGGGCCAAAGTCACGCGCGCCACCGCGCAAGACGCCAGCGGCGCGGCGCACCAGAGCAGCACGTTCGGCGCCCCTGCTGCACCCGGCATGTGGCGCGGCAATACCGCGTTTTTGCCTTGGGCCGCAGCACCCACCACGGCACCGGCCAAAGATGCGCTCACCGTCACCCACCAGGGCAGCGGCAAGCCCTGGCTCACGCTGCAAGCGCTGGCCGCTGTGCCGCTGAAAGCACCGTTCAGCGCGGGCTACCGCATCCGCAAAACCATCACCCCGGTCGATCAGGCCAACAAGGCGCTGCCACCGGGCCAGTACACGCGCGGCGACGTGCTGCGCGTGGCCCTGGAAGTGACCAGCCAGGCCGACATGACCTGGGTGGCCATCACCGACCCCATCCCCGCAGGCGCCACCATTTTGGGCAGCGGCTTGGGGCGCGACGCAGGCATCGCCACCCAGGGCGAGCAGCGCGGGGGGCTGTTCGGCAGTGCGGGCTGGCCTGCGTTTGAAGAGCGCAGCTTTGAGTCCTTCCGCAGCTACTACGAGTACCTGCCCAAGGGCACCGTGAAGATGGAATACACCGTGCGCCTGAACAACGTGGGCGACTTTGCCCTGCCCCCCAGCCGCGCCGAGGCCCTGTACGCGCCCGAGATGTTTGGCGAGGCGCCCAACACCCGCGTGCGCGTAGTGGCTGCCCCGTAGAGCCTGGGTCAGGCTGTTGCCATGGTGGCGGCGGCTACCCAGTCCTGCCGGGCGGCGACAAGAATTGGCTTATCCCGGCATGGCACTTTTGCATGCTATGTTGCAGTGCCTGCGTCGGCGCCTGCGCCGCAATCAAGCGAATCTGCCTGCAGTGGGCCAATGGTTTGGGCTACGAGGCATTATTGATCCGTAAGTCGAGGTTTGCGAATGAAAAAGACCGACCAATCCTTGCTTGAGCAAATGCGGATTACTGATTTTGAGATCAGTAGCCGAAAGGCGCTTTTCTCTATTCTGGATACAGATGAGATTGCGCTCAAGGGCGTAAAGCCATACATCGAGGCCCGCATCAGCGCGCTGGTGGATCAGTTTTATGACATGCAAACAGCTGTGCCGGAGATTGCATTGCTGATTGGTGACTCGGAAACACTGGGGCGGCTGTGCAGTGCGCAAATCAGGTACGTGATGGATCTGTTCAGTGGGTATTACGACATGGAGTATGTCAATAACCGGCTGCGCATCGGACTGGTTCACAAGCGCATTGGTGTCGAGCCAAAGTTGTATCTCACTGCGGTGCAGACATTGATGAAACTGTTGTTTCAGCTAATTCAGGAAATCATCCCCGATGCCGACGAAAAATTGCGGGTGACAGAGGCGCTGCAAAAACTGATCATGTTCGATATATCGCTTGTTTTTGATACTTATATTCGGAGTCTGATTTCCGAAATAGAGATTTCAAAAGACAAGTCTGAGCAATATGCCCGTGTGCTGGAAGAAAAAGTCCGGGAGCGCACCATGCAGCTTGAAGAGCTTTCCAGAACCGATCCATTGACAGGGTTATTGAACAGGCGGCATTTGATTGAGACATTGACGCGTGTGTTGCGTGCTGCCCAGCGGCGCAACGAGCATGTGACCATGGTTTATATAGATGTCAATGATTTCAAAGCCATCAACGATACCCAGGGACACCAGCGTGGGGATGAGGTTTTGCAGATGGTTGCCAAAGCCTTGAAAATGGCCACCCGGCTGGATGATTACTGCTTTCGTTATGGGGGTGACGAGTTCTGCGTCATTATGTCCAACTGCCAAATGGCCCAGGCCCGAAATAGCTGGGAAGGGCAGCTTCTGGGGTTGATTGCGCAGCAGCCAGGCAGCCCGAAGTTGAGCATCGGCTATGCGCAAACCGGGCCCCACGAATTTGTCTCTGCCGAGGCGCTTATCCGTCAGGCCGATGAGCACATGTATGCCGTGAAAAAAACGATGAAAAGTGTTTGACATGCCACAGCGGTGTGGGAGGCGTACCAGCCTGGGCAGTGGCAAAGCAGTGGCCATGCAGTGGCCCAAGCTTGCTCTTTTTTTGATAGCTTTTAGCGCAGGCCCTGTCTGGGCTTTACCCTCTTTTGACGAGGTAAAGCGCGATTTCCGCCCCTCTGAGGTGCTGGTGCTCTCGCGCGAGGGCGAGGTGTTGCAGCGCCTGCGCCAGGACGCCAGCGTGCGCCGGGGCCAGTGGCTGGCGCTGGCCGATGTGTCACCGGCGCTGCGCCAGGCCATGGTGCTGTCGGAAGACAAGCGCTTTTACGAGCACAGCGGCGTGGACTGGCGCGGCGTGTCGGCAGCGGCCTGGGGCAATCTGTGGAACCAGCGCACGCGCGGCGCCAGCACCATCACCATGCAGCTGGCGGGCCTGCTCGATAGCCCGGAGATGGGCGATTTGCGCCAGCGACCGGGCGGGCGCACGGTGGTGCAAAAGCTGGGCCAGACCGTGGCCGCGCAGGTGCTGGAGCGGCGCTGGCGCAAAGACCAGATTCTGGAGGCCTACCTGAACCTGGTGCCGTTTCGCGGCGAGATCGTCGGCCTGGATGCCCTGAGCCGCACGCTGTTTGGCAAAGCCGCCCATGGCCTGGACGCGCGCGAGGCGGCCGTGGCCGCCGCCCTGGTGCGTGCGCCCAACGCCCGGCCTGCGCTGGTGGCGCGGCGCGCCTGCGGCGTGCTGCGCGACATGCAGCAAGGCCAGGCCGATTGCGAGGCGGTAGACCTGTTTACCACCGCCGCCTTGCAGCGCCGTGCCTATGACGC
>ERZ724523.2057-NODE-2057-length-11578-cov-4.179814_pt1 | contig 11578 bp, 10 predicted proteins | sample MGYA00376056_ERZ724523 | MGnify/ENA primary metagenome ERZ724523 (study PRJEB28724, sample SAMN07190888) | wastewater metagenome | isolation source: influent of sewage treatment plant in Hong Hong | place: USA: Christiansburg, Virginia | collected 2016-03-01 ... | reverse complement strand
AATATATTAATTTTCGATAAATTTAATGGAATCTTTACTGCTGACTCTTGATGTGGCATGTGTAATATTATTTTTACGCAATGTGCTACGGACTATTAAATCAGATAATCCTGAGGATCTGGGCATCTTCCGTTTCACAGAAACATTAGCGCTCGATAAATCTGAAAAAATTAAAAGTGGAGTCATGCCACGTGCGTGACCTGATGTTGCTCGGGGCGATGTTGTTTATTGTTCCTATGGCGTTACGCAATCCTTTTGCCGCTTACATGATCTGGGGATGGACAGCGTTTATGGCTGTCGAAGAATATATGTACGGTTTTATGGCAGGCGTGCGGTTTAATTTGATATTTGCACTAATAACATTGGGGTTGTTGTTAGTTAATTTGAAAAATAATAAAATAAAATGGTTGGGTGGGCGCACAAGTGTTTTGTTGCTTATTTGGCTTGCTCATGGAACACTGAGCGCTATTTTTGCCTATCCTGATGTGCCAAGCAATTGGTTAATCTATGAAAAACTCGTCAAAGTACTAGTGTTTGTTTTAGTCATGCCATTTTTGATATATGGAAGATTAAGAATTCACATGTTTATAGTTGCGCTTTGTTTGGGTGTCAGCTTTCATGGATTAATTGAAGGTTTAAAGTATTTAAATTCTGGTGGTGCTCATCATGTCCAAGGGCTAGAAAAATTTGGGGACAATAATCTTTTTGCTGTAATGATTTTGATGGGATTGCCCTTGCTTGTTTATCTTTATTTCCAATCAAGCAATCGCTGGGCAAAGTTTGCCGCAATAAGTGGCGCTGCGTTGACGGTAGCCGCCGTGATGGGAACACATTCTCGCGGTGGCTTGGTTGCCATGGTTTTAGTGGTTGGGTGGTTAATTTTTACAGGGCGAAGAAGAGTGCGTGGACTGGTTATAGCTGGTAGTTTGGCATTACTTGTTCTCACTTTTGCACCGTCATCCTGGCTTGATCGAATGGATACCATTCAAACAGCAGACCAAGATGCGTCATTTCTCGGGCGTGTTGAGGCGTGGCAAATTAGTAGTGCGATTGCATTGGCGAATCCGGTTCTTGGTGGGGGGTTTCATGCGTTGGAAACCCCCGTGGTGTGGGGTATGTTTCGAGGAAATACTGGTTTATTAGGGTTTCTCCCTTCTTATGATTATTCACCTGTAAATTTTCGAGCCGCGCACAGCGCATACTTTGAAGTTTTAGGTGATAGGGGAATATTTGGTTTTATATTATTTTTATTAATTTTAATTAATGTTTTATTAACTGCTTCAGAGTCGAAGCGTCTTGCTAAAGAAATTGGACCCAAAATGCATTGGGCTGTTGATCTTTCCAATGCATTGTCAGCTTCAGCAATTGCTTTCATAGTGGGCGGTGGCGGTGTAAGCATCGCATATTCAGAAATGTTCTATGTTATTGTAATGTTGACTGAGGTTCTAAAGCACCATATTTTAGAAGTAGGCGAATCCAATACGGCAACTATTGGTTAAGTTATGGCACGAAAGAACTGTTTAGTGGAACTTATTGATGATTGAGAAATTTATTTTAAATGGTTTGTCCAAGGATAAGCTATCAATACTGATGTTCCATAAAGTGCCAAAGGCAAGACATTTTTTGTGCCCGGATGATCTTGATTTGCACGAGTTTGAGCAAACAATTAATTATGTACAGAAGCAATTTGAAGTTTTACCTCTTAATGAGGCCGTAGAAAGACTTGGCAGTAATCGCCTTCCGCGGCGTGCTGCCTGTATTACTTTTGATGATGGTTATACCGATTGGGAAACAGGGGTTGTGCCGCTGCTACTTAGTCGAAATTTGCCGGCTACATTTTTTATAACTGCAGGGCAATTTCAAGGTGTGCCAATGTGGAATGAACGCATTCTTCATGGTATCGGAAACTGTTCTGAGACAATTCAATCCTTACGCACTTCCTTTTTGCAGGAACCCCTACCTTTTTGCAGCGTAGATGACCGAAGGCGTGCTGTCACAATCATCGAGAAAGTCCTGAAGTTCCAGTCTGTGACACTTCGTGAAGAGATGCTTGCTGAGCTTGAAGCCATTCTCGGTGTAGAAATGACAGCAACCCCGAGCATGTCTGCGCAACAACTGCGGCAGATGCATAACAAAGGATTTGAGATAGGGGCTCATACGATAGGACATCCGATTTTGACTTGCTGCTCTGATAGTGAAGCGCGAGAGGAAATTGGTTCTGCCAGAGAAATTCTCGCGGGTATCACGGGTTCTGCGGTAAATTCATTTGCTTATCCAAACGGTTTGCCTGGCAGAGATTTTTCATCAGCGCATGTCAATATGGTCAAGAGTGCGGGCTATTCCTATGCAGTAACTACAGGGACAGGAGCGGCACGCTATAGTAGTTCAGCCTTCCAGATTCCACGCTTTACCCCCTGGGGACCGACCAGTAGTCGTCGCACCATACAGGTAGCGCGCAACATCCTTACAAAAGCCAATGAACTACCAGAATTTGATGTGCCAAAGCGTGCGCTGATGGTGGCTTTTCACTTTCCTCCGCAAGCGGGCAGTAGTGGCATTTTGCGAACGCTCAATTTTGTTCGCTATTTGCCCCAAAATGGTTGGCAGCCTCTGGTGCTGACTGCGCATCGACGGGCTTATGAAAAAACAAGCGAAGACTTGTTGAAATCTATACCGTCAGGGGTCAAGGTCGTACGTGGCTTCGCGCTGGATGCAGTAAGACACATGAGCCTGAAGGGAAAGTATCCACAGTGGCTGGCATTGCCTGACCGCTGGTCCTCATGGTGGCTAGGTGGTGTAACTGCCGGGTTAAAAGCGATCCGTCAAAATCATATCAACCTGATATGGAGCACTTATCCGATCGCCACATCGCACTTGATTGCCTCCAGTTTGGCTAGGAAAACCCTTCTGCCTTGGGTAGCCGACTTCCGCGATCCCATGGTCGGTAATCCCAGCAACCAATTCAGTGGACTGCGTCGTAAGTTTGTCGAAAATTTCGAAGCGCGCATCATGCATGAGGCGTCGTGTTGCATCTTTACTACCGAGCGTGCAGCCGAAAAATATCGAAGTAACTATCCCTTTGCTGCAGAAAAATGCCGTGTGATTGAGAATGGCTACGATGAAACTGCATTCAGCGGCGCTGTACCTTCGCGCCATGGTGTTGCCGCAGATACGCTGTTCCTGCTCCACAGTGGAGTGATCTATCCAGGAGATCGTGACCCGACTGCCTTCTTCAAGGCAGTTGCAGATTTAATTGGGTCAAATAACATAGACCGGACAAAATTGTGTATCCGCTTCAGGGCTCCAGCGCACGGTGACGAAGTCATGACAATCGCCAAAGCGCAGGGAGTGGACGATATTGTCGACATCGCACCGCCGGTACCTTACCGCGATGCGATTGCCGAAATTCTTGCAGCCGATATTCTCCTGGTTTTTCAGGGTTCCACATTTAATGCCCAAATACCGGCAAAGATCTATGAATATCTTCGGGCATCACGTCCTATTCTCGGTGTGGTTGATACGTCGGGTGATACTGCGACGCGATTGCGCCAATTTGCTGCTACTGCTGTAGCCAGCATTACCGATCCTGCAGATATCGAAGCTCAGTTGAAGGCGCTGATTGAGGCAATGAATTCCCCGGGATTTCCCGCTGAGCTTGAAAAAAATGTTATTCCTGTTCAGGCACTTTCGCGCGAAAGCCAAACGAAACAACTGGCGAAAGTCTTGTCCGAGGTTCTATCTAGTCATAGCGGGAACGCCGCTCTATCCATGCCTCTGACTCGCTAGAAACAAACATAATCAATGCATTCCCTGCAAACCCCTGCTTTTGCTGAAACTAGCACGAAGGCTCAAGTCAGCCCATTGAATTTCGCTATGCAACCTCTCTGGTCTGATGTTCAGGGTTGCTGGTGCAGCAGTGATCACTGGATCTACCGCTACGACTACCTAGCCGGCAAGCTAAGCAAGGTCTTTCGTCTTCCGCGCAAGGCCAGTAGCCTGCTGGGGCGTATGAAAGACGTTTTAGCCCGCAGTTGGCTGCGCCGGCGTTTGTTCCCAGTGGTTGGCATCTCCAACCTTGTTCAATTGCCAAGCGGCGACGTTGTCATTCTCTACGATCAGGTTTTCTGGTACTCGCCGCAGCATCATTCACATTTTGCCGTTGCATTGCCATGTACCGAGAACCCCGCCATGGCGCCCGCACTGAGAGGGGGAGTGGCTGTTCATGGCAGAAGCCAGTGTGCATACTCTGGCGAGTATCTCAATGGTCACGACCGGGCTATCCGCGTCTTCCGTATTGACGTGTCGCGCCGGTTGGTTGAATCCTGCTGGTCGTTCACTCGTAGCGAGATCAAGCACATCCATGCCATCCATTACGACCGATTCCGTAATCGGCTGTGGATTTGCACCGGCGATCTCGATCACGAGTCCGCCTTCTATTACACCGACGATGAATTTTTAACCGTACATCGCTTTGCGGGTGGCGACCAAAGTTGGCGCGCCATTGCCTTGCTATTCGACGAAACAGGTATGGAGTGGGGCATGGATGCCGGCAAGGATGCGCCTGCTGAGGCCATCAACCGTATTTACCGTTTCGACTTCAAAACTCAAGAGCGCACCGAGCGAGCAGTAATCGGCAACCCCGCTTATTCGGCGCTTGGATTTGAAGATGGCACGGCATTGGTGCAGACCAGTTTTGAACCCGGTCGCTTACAAGCCACCGCTGAAGAGGCAACACTGTGGTTTCGTGATTTGGATCGAAGTTGGCACCCGTGCTTTAGCGTGCCTTACCAACTTAACTCAATTAATGGGGCAGGGAAGTACGGCCACATTTTCCTTCCCGCAGGGATGGCGCCGAAAGGACAAGCTTTGTTCACTCCCTTCAATAGCACGGAGGGAGATTACCGCATGCACCTTATGAGATTGAGTAATGCACAAACAGTAATGAAAGAAAGAGAGTGAGCTTGAATAAGGTTACTGCGCTGGTAGTCGGGGGCGGGCTTAACGCTTTGGGTGTCGTGCGCAGTCTTGGGCAGGCAGGAGTGTCGGTCTGTGTGATAGATACGGATCACAAGTCGCCGGCCATGCGTTCACGCTATGGAATCCCACGCAAAGTTTCTACCCTCGAAGGGCTAGAATTCATGGCCGAGCTCAAGCGCTTGGCACCTGAGCTTGGGGCCAAGGTAGTTTTGTTCCTGACCGAGGAAATAACAGTGGCCACGGTTTCGGAGAACCGGTCACAGCTGCCGCCTTCCTTCCAAATTCGGCTACCCGAACATGAGCGCCTGATGGCGCTTATGCACAAGCAGGGCTTCGCAGAATTGGCGGAAGCCATAGGTGCCCCCGTGCCACGCACGATACGCCTGCAAAGCTTGCAAGACTTGCCAAAAGTGTCGGGCTTGAATTACCCCTGCGTGCTCAAGCCGAGTGAAAAAAACTACGAATACGGAGCGCGTTTCAAAAAGGCCTACAAGGTTTCTTCGCCTGTCGAGGTGGCAACGCTTTACCGTGAAATATTTCCGGTACTTAATGACATGGTCGTGCAAGAATGGATTGAGGGCTTGGATTCGGATATCTACTTCTGTTTGCAATACATTGGACATGATGGCGCATTGGTAGCATCGTTTCCCGGCCGCAAGATTCGCTCCTGGCCACCCCGTATCGGTGGGACGGCAAGTTGTACTGCAGCGTGGGAGTACGAAAAAGCTCTCTCTGATCTGACAGCAGATTTTTTCCGCCAAGTTGGTTTCACCGGAATGGGCAGCATGGAATACAAACGCGATGTTCGCGATGGCCGTTTCTACATGGTAGAGCCAACGGTAGGCCGCACCGATTTTCAGGAAGAGGTTGCTACGGTCAACGGCGCAAATCTGCCCTTTTTTGCCTATTGTCACGAGCTCGCACTACCAGTGACTAGTCTTAAGCCAACAAGCCCGCCACGTATTTGGCGAGATTCACAGATCGACCGATGGTCAATGGAAGAGGGCTGTGCGGCAGAAGACGAAGCCTTCCAAAAGCACAAGGTGGTTGATGCAAATTGGCGGTGGAATGATCCCCGCCCGTGGTTTGACAATTTCTCTAACCGACTTGTGAATGCTTTTCGGCAGAGACTAGGTTCATGACTCTTAAACCCGCCTTATCAGCCTATCTGGATTGTTTGAGATTCATTGCTGCCTTCGCGGTCTTGCTTGGGCACATGGATCAAGATGGCCTGAACATGAAATGGATGCCTTTGTCGGAATTTAGTCATGACGCAGTGGTGATCTTCTTTGTGCTTTCAGGATTTATCATTTACTACAGCACTACGACACGTACCCACAATTGGCGAGAATATGTGGTGATGCGCCTATCACGTATTTACTCGGTGGCGTTGCCAGCGGTGTTATTCAGTATTGCTCTCGCGCTAGTTCTATCCGGTCAGCCTGATTTCGACCCATCACGATATAGTAATTACAGCCCTGTTTCTCTTTGGCATACAGTCAGTAGTCTTCTGTTTCTAAATCAATCATGGCTTAACGAAGCCGATCTGGCTCTTAATATTCCCTATTGGTCGCTTTGTTACGAGGTTTGGTTTTATGTGTTGTTCGGTGCTTGGTACTTCACCAAAGGTAGGCGCCGGATTGCGTTGGTAGCCATTGCTGCGTTGATGGCTGGGCCGAGTATCCTGCTACTCATGCCCATCTGGCTCATGGGAGCATGGCTAGCTGCGTCGCGAAACTACGCGTCTCAAATCTCCCCAGTCAAGGCTTGGCTGGCCTTTGTTGGGCCGTTGTTATTAATTGTATTGTTCAAATTATCAAAAATTGACACTTTGATTCAACATAGTCTTTACCAGCTTATTCCTGGTTACTGGCGACTTGAAAATGCTCAGCGCTTTGTCACAGACTATTTGATTGGTGCAGCCCTTTGCTTGCACATCGCTTCGTTTTCATCCTTGCCGCTAGCGTTTCAGAAATGGTTTGAGCGCTTTCAATGGTTTTGGGCGTTGCTGGCAGGCTTCTCATTCACACTATATTTGTTTCACCGACCGATGACTCAGTGGTTGGGGGCTAATTTCCCATTTTCTTCAGGTCAGGTTCTGAAATCTACGTTTGTCGCATTGGCAATTCTGATCGTGTGCTGGCTGATTAGCTTCGGAACTGAGAAACAGCTACGCGCTTGGCGTAGTGGCCTTGCCAAGGTTTTCAATGATTAACCACTCTCAGGTTAAATTACTTCCATTTGTTGCAAATTAGGCCAAAAGTGCATCAATAGTACGGAAACGTTTTCTGTTGGATTTTCTATCTTACTGAATGATGGTTTTATGAATGACTTCGTCATGTTAAAAAATGATATAAAAATTATTGATGATGATCTAGAAATACTAAATTATTTAATTGATATAAATGATCTATCTGCTGCTTATACATGTACGAGTGAGTTTGTCGAATATGAGCGTACGCGTGGGAGTGGTGTTGAATTTTATTTTATTAATAATGCCGCTTATTCATTGGTTAAGATTGAGCAATACATCGATCAAGAATTTGGCCGGTTATATAACAACGGCTATTTAAATTTAAAAATTAGATCCGCTAGATTGCTTGGGAGCCAAGTGCTATCTTTGGATGCGCCAAATTTAAAATTGATTGAAATGTCTAAGGAGATATTTGATAAAACAAATGTTTCAGTGATCGTTTTGCCAGCGATTAGGATGAATAATTTCAAATATAATTTTGAGGATTTTAATAAAAAAAATATGTCGTTTTTTTTACTGGGCGGCTGGCAGGCGTGTATAACAATTTCCGTCCCGGAGAGCCTTGAAAATTATCTTGTAAAACTAGGGAAAAAGAAAAGATATAATCTAAATAGACAGTAAAAAAAAATCGGTGAATTATTAGGCTCTGAATTGAAAGTTCGTGAGTTTTATTTGGAAGAACATGTTCCGGAACTTATTAGGCAAATGATGGTTTTGGATTCAAAATTTGTTAATGATAACTCTTGGATTAAAAGTGGGTATGTTGAACTAGCTAAAATGGGGCTGTTGCATTGTTTTGTACTTGGCTCGAATAATGAACCAGTTGCAGTCGTAGATGCTAAGAAAACAAACGGAACTTTGTATGTAACGAAAATACTCATCAACTCTCGGTTTAAAGAGCTTTCGCCTGGATCAACAGCAATATATGAAATATTGAAGTCCATTATAGTTAATGGGTCATTTTTCCGTATTGATTTTGGCTATGGTGAGCCAGGCCAAAAAAACAGCAGTGTATCTGGCATTGATTATCGTGGCCGTGTTGTTATTGTTAATAATAACTCACTGGTTTATTATTGGTTTATGTTTACTAGCAAGTTGTTGTTGTTTAAAGGTTTTCTAAAAAGAAACTTCTTTAAATACTCGTGAATTGCAGCTTGTTTTCTAGGCCGAGTGTTAACCACTCCCCCACAATTTCAGCAGTGATCCTTCTGAATTAAACTCAAAAAATCCAAATTTCCGGTTGGCTGTTTATATCATTTAATTTTTGATTAATGCTAAATAGGGGGGATTGCCAATGGAAGGCTGTACTTTAGAGGTCATAGCATTCCAGGTGCATGAGGTGGTAGATTCACTTTGCTGGTGGCATGATCACCTATCATGGTGCGAACATTGGCGTGTTAAACAATTCCCTGTCATAAAAAGATTAAACTAGGTTAGTTGATGCGAGCCAAAATCATCAAATACCGCTGCGAGGAATGGGGGAGGGCGGAGATACTTGCTCTCCTGCGCGGCTATACCATCAATGGTTCAATTGACCAACTTCAGCGTGTTCTAGAGCATCAGTACGGCGTATCTGTATTCCTTCTAAACTCTGCTCGGGCAGGCTTAAAGATTGCACTCAATCAATGCCATAAACGTCACCCTCTGCGAAAAACCGTTCTCGTACCCTCTTATATCTGTAATAGCGTTCCACAAACGATAACGCAAATGGGTCTAAATGTTGTTTCGGTAGCGGTCAATGAGCATTTCAATTTGTGTCCACAAGCGATGAAAGCGATGCTTGATGAAAGCTGTCTAGCTGTCGTGATGCCGCATATGTATGGTATTCCTGCCGATGTCCGAAAAATTCGACAGTTGACCCATGACGCCGATGTTTTTTTAATCGATGATGCGGCGCAAGTGGCAGGGATTCGTGTCCATGATCAATTGCTTGGTACGTTTGGAGACTACGGTATGCTCAGTTTCGCCCAGGCAAAATCTATCGTTTGTGGTGTACGCGGAGCTGGTGGAGTTTTATTCAACACTTCCGGTTTTCCGTTAGATGTTTCTTTGACTCCGGTTAATAGAATGTCACGCTTACCGAAATTTTTGCACTTTTGGGCGCACTATATCGCTCAAGGTACTTGGAAGAGCTTGGATTACTACGTGGAACGGTTACAGAACAGGTTCTTTGATAAAAGAAATAACTATTTTCCTGACGGTTTTGCACTTTCCGAGCCTGATGCGTCAATTGCATTGACGCAGTTTATTAGTCTTGAACATCGTATTCACCTCGCCATCCAGCGGGCTGAAATTGTGCGAAACGAGCTTGTTAGGTGCTCAAATATTGTCACACCGCAATTCAATGAGCAATCCAGATATGTAACTCGATTCGTGATTCAGACCCGCCTACTTGAGCCACGCAGTTTGGCAGAGGAACTTGCAAAGGTTGGTGTCGAATCTCGTTTCGTCTATGGTAATGGATCTCGTGCTTATGACGGTTCGCATGATTCAGGTTTATTGGAACTACCTTGGATTGGGTTAACGCAGACTGAAACCGAATTGATGGTGTTTAGACTTAATAGTATTAACTAATAATTAAATATTAGATGGCAATTTTTTGGTGCCAAAAATTTTATCGCGTAAGTTGGTTACTAATATTTTTTCACTAGAATCCGGTCTTCCAGCTATAAGCCATAGTGCGAATAATGAAGTCAAATATGCTGCTGCGCCAAGTACGGTTTTAATAAAAAGTGTGACAGGGATGTTGTATATAGTATTAATTATAGTTAGATTGACTACCACATACATTAAAATAGCACTAAGTATTGGTCGTGAAAGATCTAAGCATGATTTCTTTAAATTTATTATTTTTGCTATTGATAGCATTGCGATTGAAATAATAGATGTTAGTGCCCCTGTGCAAATTATTAGCCACGCAACTCCCATTGTTCCATAATTAATAAAAGAGGGGTAGAACAAAGCTACTATCAACGTGGCATTAAGCCAGGATAGTGACGTTGCTAGGTGAATTTTATTGCAAATCATCATAGCGTTTGAGGCTGTTTCTTTTATTGCATAGGCTATTCCGCCTAAACATAGTAATTTTAATATCGGAATGGCCTCTATCCATTTTTGTCCAAATAATAGCTCAACAAATTCGCTGGAAACGAGTGAAAACCCAAGTGAAACAGGCGCGGCTAGAATGATTGTGCCGGCTAGCGCTTTTTCTATTGCGGATGATAAACGAGATTGGTCACTTGCAATCTTTGCCAGAGTAGGTGTAAGTGCGCGACCTAATGGTAAAACTATTTCTGTTACAGGTAACGATGCAACCTCTTTTGCAACACTAAAAAGCCCTGTTGCCTTCGGCCCACCAAGAATTCCAAGGATAAACCGATCAGACTCGGATGAAATGAAATCCCCAAGTCCTCTTAACATATATAGCGTAGAAAAACCAAAAAGTTCATTCCATTTTGCAAGAGACCATTTTGGTCGTTCTTTTACTATGTTGTAACTAACAATCGTTCTTGCTAGTTCCATTGTACAGATGCCAATTACCAGCCCCCAGTAGCTTTCAAGTATTATGACCGAAGAAACAGACATTAGAAATGAAGCAAATCGTGGAGCTGCCATGTAAATAAAATCAATTTTAAAGTTAAGATTTTTTCTTAGGTTAACGGTATATATGTTTTCAAATGCGCAAATTAATTCAGCAAGACCAACTGCAACCATGATCATGGTAATGCGTTCATCTTTATAGATTTGAGCTGTAAATGGTGCGGCGATTATAACGATGGCGGCAATTAGACCGCGCTGGATTATTCGCATCGACCACGCAGTGTTATAAAGTTCAGCCGTTGGGTTTTGGGCACGGATTAGCGATGTTTCTAGTCCTAACTCAACCAACAAGCTGGAAAACCCAACAACAACCATCGCCATGCTTACTAACCCGTAATCAGCAGGGGTTAGGATTCTTGCGCATATTGCAAGACTAATTATTCCCAAAGCTTTCGATGTCCAACGGATACCTATCGACCAACTTGCGCCTATAAGAAGAGTTCCTGATAGCGATTTTTTTTCGTTTTTCTGATCTTGCATATGATTATTGCGGGTCCCTGATTTCTGCTTGTGCTAAATAGTCGCTAACGACGATGAAAAAATAAAATTTTGTCATTCTGCGCTGTGTGGATTCATAATTACAATGATTGAATGCAATAACCATTAATTTCCAAGCCGCGTGTTATTACCTACAGGTGCTGGCGTCCAGTATTTTCAGTTTTGAGACCATCGAACCTCTTCTTGGAGTAACGTTTTGAGTAAAAAATGCATGTGCTCAAATGTACGAAAAACGCCGCTGCAAATTAT
>ERZ724523.2056-NODE-2056-length-11581-cov-6.303835_pt1 | contig 11581 bp, 7 predicted proteins | sample MGYA00376056_ERZ724523 | MGnify/ENA primary metagenome ERZ724523 (study PRJEB28724, sample SAMN07190888) | wastewater metagenome | isolation source: influent of sewage treatment plant in Hong Hong | place: USA: Christiansburg, Virginia | collected 2016-03-01 ... | reverse complement strand
TGTGGAGTCTATTTTGATGCAGATATTGAAAAACTTGTAGGAGAAGAGATACTATTAACTGGAAATTGGATAACTCATAGTAAATATGGAGTTCAATTTGAGTTTAATACTCTGCAAGTAAAAGAGCATGAACTATTTTTTTTCCTTACTAAAATAATCAAAGGTTTTACAAAAAAATCAGCAACAGAGATTTTAGAAAAATATGGAGAAGAAGGTTTAATAAAGATTTTAGATGAAAATCCAAATGAACTTTTAAATTTTAAAGGTATTAAAGAGAAAAAACTAAAATCTATTTTAAACTCTTGGCACTCTTTTAAGCACCTTAGAGAACTAGGGGCTTTTTTGGGTAAATTTGGAGTTACTTCAAATCTAATTACAAAAATATATTCAACTTTTAGTGAAGTTGAAAACTTAATTGAAAAGATAAAACAAAATCCATATATGCTAATAAATATAAAAGGAATAGGATTTAAAAGAGCAGATGAGATAGCAAAAGCTTTAGGAATAGATGTAAAATCACCTTTTAGAATAAAAGCTTGTTTAAATTATACTTTAAGAGAGTATTGTGATAATAACGGTAACTCCTCAATAGATAAATTTCATCTTTATAAACTTTTAGATGATAGTTTGAGGTTTTCAAAAGAGGAGCTACTTTATGAAAATATTTTAGTTGAAATGTTAGCAAAAGAGGAGATTTATAGTACAAGTGAAAATCGTATTGCACTTTCAATGTTATATTATTGTGAAAAGAAAATATTAGATTTTTTTAATATAAGAAAAGATAATAAAAATAAGAAAATTATAGATAATTTTGAAGAGTATTTAGAAAAAAAACAAAAAACTTTAGGATTTACTTTAAGTAGTGAACAACAAAAAGCAGTTGAATTAATAAATTCTGGAGAAAAAACGCTATTTTTAATAGGATATGCAGGAACAGGAAAATCAACTTCAAGTAGAGCTATTTTGGAACTTCTTGAAGAGATAGTAAGCTATGATGATATTATAGCTATTGCTTTAAGTGGAATTGCAAGTCAAAGAATAAGTGATACAACAGGATACAACGCAAGCACAATTCAAAGTCTTTTAGTAAAACATAAAGAGAAAGATTTTTTTCCATATAAAGTTATTTTACTAGATGAAGCTTCAATGGTAAACTCTGTTACATTTGCCCAAATAATAAGCAAAATAAGTGATGATACAATTTTTATAATTGTTGGAGATGATGGGCAGCTTCCAGCTATTGGAGCTGGAAATATATTAGCTGATAGCATAAAATATGAATTAGCACCTATTTGTAAACTTACAAAAATTTATAGACAAAACGAGAATCAAGCAATAGCTGTAATTGCAAATGATATAAGAAAAGGTGAATTGCCAAATTATAAAGAAGAGTATGAAGATTTTAAGTTTGTTGATGTATCAATAGGAAATTACTACTCTATGAAAAATTCATTGACTCAAAATGAGTTTTCAGATATGAGAGGTGAAAATAGTGAGTATATCTTAAATAATATTTTAAATATTGCAAGTAATTATATACAAAATTACTATGATTTTATAAAAGAGAAAAATATAGGAAAAGCACTTACTTTGTTTCAAGTAATTACACCTATGAAAGGTGGAGTTTTAGGAGTTGAAAATCTAAATATAGAACTTCAAAGACTTTTTAATCATACAAAAAATAGAAGTTTAAAAATAAAAGATATTGAATATAAATTAACTGATAAAGTAATTCATATAAAAAATGAGAATATGAAAGCTCAAACTATGAGTATGTATAAATCAAACTCTACTGAATTTATGGAAAGAAGAGTTTATAATGGACAACTTGGACTTGTAATAAAATTAGATTTTGATGAAAAAAAGTGTGTAGTTTTATATCCAAATGATGATATGGTAGTATTTTATGACTTTGATAATATTCATCACCTTCTAAATTTAGCATATTGTCTAACAATTCATAAAACACAAGGAATGGAGTATGAAAATGCTTTAATTCCTATGAGCTTTTCACACTATATAATGCATAATACAAAACTACTTTATACAGCAATAACAAGAGCAAAAAGTATGTGTTTTATTGTTGGAGAAGAAGAAGCTTTTAAAAGTGCTTGTAAAAAAATAGAAGTGACAATAAGAGAGAGTGTTATAAATGATTTATTGTGCAATAAAGATAAAAAAATAGAAACAAATAGTTTATCTATAAGCGTTTAAATAACATACAAGCAAGATTTTTGTATTATAATCTCTAAATTTTTTTTAAGGGTTTATTTTATGATAACTTGGATGCAAAGACATAAAAAGTGGTTGGTTATTACGATTTGGATTAGTACTATTGCCTTTGTAGGTGCTGGATTTGTAGGATGGGGATCATATGACTATGGTAGTAAAGGTGGCGTTGTTGCAACTGTTGGAAACAAAGAGATTAGTGTAGAAGAGTACCAACAAGAGTATTCAAATCTTTATAATCAATATTCACAAATTTTTGGAGCATCTTTTAATAAAGAGTTAGCAGAGCAATTAAGATTAAAAGATGTTGCATTTTCTCAACTTTTACAAAAAAACCTTCTTATGTCTTATGGTAACTCTTTAGGTTTGATGGTAACTGATGAAGAGATTGCAAAAGAGTTGATTAATTATGAAGAGTTTAAAGTAGATGGTAAATTCAATAAAAATCAATATGTAAATGTTTTACAACAAAATAGAATGTCACCTCAAGAGTTTGAAACTAGTCTTAAAAATTCAATACTTTTTCAAAAAGTTCAAGCTCTTTTTAGTATAGAACCAACTCCAAATGAGATAGAAAATATTAGTAAACTACTATTTTTAGAAGATGATATTACTTATAAAATATTAACTTTGAATGATGTTGATGTAAATAGTGTTGATGAAAATGAACTTAAAAAATATTTTGATGAGAATCAAAATGCATACAAGAGTGAAGTTTTTTATGATTTAGAGATAAAAGAGCTTCCTATTTCTTCTTCTAACTCTACACAAGAAGATATAAAAAATCATTTTGACAAATTCAAAAGTGACTATAAATTTGAAGATGGAAAGTTAAAATCTTTTGAAGAAGCAAAAGAAGAGATTATAAAAGATTTGGATGAGAATTTTAGTAAAAAAGAGGCTCTTACTCTTTACTTAAAACTTAAAAAATCTGAAGATAACTTTGACAAAAAAGCAACTTATTCTGAAAATAAAATTCCATTTTCAGCTGAAAATGTTCAAAAAATTAAAGAGTTAAAAAAAGAAGAGATTTTAAAACCATTTTTTGAAAATAATAGATTTTATATAGTAAAACTAGCAAAAATCAACCCTTCTGTTAATTTAACTTTTGAGCAAGCAAAAGCAAAGGTAATTGAAGATTTTAAACTTAATTTGAAAGCAAAAAAATTAGATGAATTAGCACAAAATAGTTTAAAAGATTTTAAAGGAAATGAAGCAACTGGTGTAAATAGAGCAAGTGCTTCTAAAATTAAAGGATTAAATGAGCAAGAAGCAATAGAGTTTTTAGCACAACTTTTTGCTAGTTCTACAAAAGAGGGAATTGCAAAAGTTGGTTCAAAAGTTGTTTTATATAAAATAATTGACTCAAGAATGGCTTCTTACGACAAAGCAAAAGATAGTTTTGTAAGAGATGAGATAAAACAGGTTCAAAATTCTGATTTATTGTCAAATTTACTTAAAAAACTTGAAAATAGTATTGTAATAAAAACATTTATGCAGGCAAAGGAGTAGTTTTGAATAATACAAATGATATTTTTCTTACAATAAATATTGGTTCTAGTGTTACAAGTGCAGTAATATCTAAACCAAAATATGATTTAGATAATAGTATTGAAATTTTAGGTTTTGGAGTTCAAGATAGTGTTGGAGTAAATAAAGGACTTATAACAAATATTGAAGATGTTTCAAGAACTATAAAAGATGCAATACTTCAAGCAAAAGAGAGTGTAACAGAGACTATTGGAACGACTGTTGTATCTATTTCTGGAAATTATACAAGAGGAATCAAAGCAACTGGATATGTAACTATTCCAAATGGACTTGTTTCTGAAACAGATATAAATCAAGCAATGCAAATGGCTCTTTCAAACTCAATAATTTTACCTGATTATGATGTAGTTCACGTAATACCACTATTTTTTAAAGTAGATGATCAAGAAGTTGAAAACCCATTTAATATGAATGGTTCAAAGCTTGAAGCATCTGTTTACATTGTAACTGCAAAAAGAAATGCACTAATTAATATTAAATCTGCATTAAGAATTTTTGGTATAGATGATGTTAGATTTGTGCTTGATTCTTATGCTGCTTCTTTGGCAGTTTTAGATGAACAACAAAAAAGAATAGGTGCTGTTGTGATCAACTTAGGTGCTTCTACAACTGAGTTTGTATATCACAAAGGAAACTCTATAATTTATAATGGATTTATTCCAGTTGGTTCAAAAAATATTACAAATGATCTATCTTTGATGTTAAATACACCTCTTAGAACAGCTGAAAAGATAAAAATTGAGTATGGTTCTTTAATTAAAGATTACTTTGGAAATGGAGAAGTTGGACCTTCAAATGTTGGAGTTTCACAAATAAATGATGAAGAGTATTTCAAAGAGTTTCCTCTTGGTCATATTCAAACAATTATTCATGCAAGAGTAGAAGAGCTTTTAGTTTTAGTTAAAAATGAGTTAAAAAAGAATGCTTTACTTGATAATATTGGTTCAGGAATAGTACTAACAGGTGGAATGAGTCAATTAGGTGGAATAAAAGAGCTTACAAAAAATATTTTTGAGAAGATTCCAGTAACAATTGCTACTCCAAAAAACATTCCAAATTCATTTAGAGTTAGTTTTGATGAGCCACATATGGCAACAGTTGTTGGATTAATTATGTTTGCTTTAGGAATGAATAGAGGTTATCAATTAGATTCTAGTAAAAAATTAATAAGACCTATTAGAAAAGGTCAAGTTAATGAAAAGTTTATTGCACCACAAACTCCACATATTGGACAAGCTGGACCTGATATGAGAATAAGAACGAATGATACAATCTTAGACCCTTTACCAAAAGATAAAAAGAAAAAAGGTCTTGGACTTTGGAAAAAAATTGAGGAGTGGTTTTAATGGAAAATAGTAGCAGTCACAATCTATTTAGAGTAGATGATATAACAATAAAAGAGGATATGCCTACAAAAGCACTATCAAATAATCTTCCAAAAATTGCAGTAATTGGTGTTGGAGGTGGTGGTTGTAATATGATTAATTATATGATTGAAGAAGGTACTCATATGATTGATTTAATAGTTGCAAATACAGATTTAAAAGTTCTTCATATTTCAAAAGCTCCAAAAAAGATTGAATTAGGACCTATGCTTACAAATGGGTTTGGTGCTGGAATGGATCCAGAAGTTGGAAGAAACTCAGCGCTTGAAAGTTATGATGAGATAAAAGAGACTTTAAAAGGTGCTGATATTGTTTTTGTTGCTGCTGGATTAGGTGGAGGTACAGGAACAGGAGCTGCTCCTATTATTGCAAAAGCAGCTAGAGAAGTTGGAGCTTTGACTGTTTCTGTTGTTACTAAACCTTTTGGTTTTGAAGGAAGAATGAGAGCTGCTTTGGCAAATTTAGGTCTTGAAGAGCTTAAAAAAGTTAGTGATTCTTTAATTGTTATTGCAAATGATAAACTAAGAGAAGCTGTTGATGAGACAATTGGTATAAAAAATGCTTTTAAAGTTACAGATAATATTTTATATCAAGCTGTAAATGGAATGAGCCAAGTTATATTAAATCCAGGTAGTGGAAATGATATAAATGCCGATTTTGCAGATGTTAAAACTATTATGAAGCATAAAGGTATTGCTTTAATGGGAATTGGAAAAGCAAAAGGAGATGAAGCTACAAGTAGAGCTTTAGATAATGCTATAAACTCTCCTTTACTAGAAAAAGTACCTTTAGATGGTGCAAAAGGAATTTTAATTCACTTTACAATAAGTCCAGAAATATCACTTTTTGCTATAGAAGATGTTATGAATAACATAAACCAAAGAGTTGATATAAATGCTCAAATTATTTTTGGAACTACAACAGATACAGATTTTGAAAGAGATGAAGTAAAAATTACTATCATAGCAACTGGATTTGAAGCTAAAAATGAGATAAAAGAGGAACAAAAAGAGAGTGATGAAAATGAGATTGAAGCTATAAAAGTTGAAGCAGTTGAAAGCACTCTTGATACTCCACCTCTTATGAGAGGTTATACAGTAGAGTATCCACTTCACTAAAATTATTTAATGAAATATGTAAGGATACAAACTCAAATATTTGAGTTTGTATCCTTTTTTTTATATTTCGTAATCCAAAGGTTTTTGTTTTTTATCATCATCTTCCCACTCAAATAAGAAACACATAGGAAGTTTATCTTTTTTATAAAGTATTTTTCCAGTTATAAAACCAGATACTCCAATAGAAATTATTGCTAAAAATGAACTAAATACAAGCGTAGAAACACCACTTAAACCTTGTCCTACAGTACATCCAATAGCCATAATTCCACCAATTCCCATCATAGAACCACCTATCATATTGTATTTTAATTTATTAAAATTCATTTTTGAAGTGCATCCAAAACTATATTTTTTATTAAAAAATGTCGAAAAATATGCACCAAAAATTGCACCTAAAACAATACAAACTCCAATAGATAACTCTGTTATTTCAAAAAAAGTAAAAAATTCTAAAGTTTTTGCACTAGGAAATACATAACTTAAAGCTTGAACTTGAATCTCTTTTTCAATACTTTCAGCTCCAATATATCCAGAGATAAACCAAGAAAGACCAACTAAAAATCCAATAATAACACCATCATATAAACTAAAAACTCTTTTTACTTTTTTTACAAAATATGCCAAAAGTAAAACTAAAATTGCTAAAACAAAGTAAATATTTAGCGTAAAGTTTGATAAATTGCTTGAAATATCTATCATAAATTGATTATTTATAAAACCATTTACAACTCCAAACAAAATCCCTTTTGTACTAGCAAATGCAAAAATTGCAATAAAAAGTAGTGTTACTAAAGCATTTGCATCACCTTGAGAAAATTTTACTATGCTTCTACTACTGCAACCATCAGCTATCATCATTCCAGCACCAAATAAAGCACCACCAATAATAATAGCAAAGTAGTTTATATTACTTTTAAAATAGCTACTAGAACTTAAATCAATATCAAAAATAGATGCAAATATTTGAGTAGAAATAATAGCTACAATCATAGCCATAACAACACTAGCTGCTCTTTTTGTTGATTTAATTTGTATATAATCTTTTAAACTTCCACTAAAACAGAACTGTTTTTGTTGAGCAAAAAATCCAAATACAAAAGCAATAGCAAAAAATGCTATAAAAACAATTTCATAAATCTCTAAATCAAACACTAAATTTCCTCCTCATCATCTTCCATATCCTCTAAATCTAGTAAAATATTTTCCGCCTCTTCTTGAGTTAATTTATTTTCATTTATAAGTTTTAAAGCTTCATCATAAAACTTTTTTACCTCTAAAAAGTAGTTTAATTCCTCTTTTATCTCTTTATCATTTTTCTTTGAAAGTAACTTTTCTAAAGCCTCTATTTCAGCTTTAAGTTCTGGTAAAACCTCTTTTTCTAAAAGTTTTTTTAACTCTTCAATTTTATTCACAAAAATCCTTTTTATAATATTAACCTATGATTATATAAAAAATTACTTATAATATAAGATTAAAAAGTTTTATATCTTTAAATTTTTTAAAAATATGTCACTAAAAGGCTTTTTTATTTTAGTTTAGATAGACTTTAATCTAAAAAAATAGAAAAATTTGGAATATATTTTGGAAATAGAGACAAAAAAAGAGAAATTTAACGAACCACTTTATCTTGAAAGTGGAAGACTTCTTGAAGAGTTTGAGATAGTTTATGAAACTTATGGAAGATTAAATGAAGATAAATCAAATGTTATAGTTATTTGTCATGCTCTATCTGGAAGTCATCACGCAGCTGGTCGTTATGAAAATGAGGCAAAAGCTGGTTGGTGGGATAAGTTTATAGGAGATAAAAAAGCTATTGATACAGAAAAATATTTTGTAATTTGTTCAAATAATATTGGAAGTTCATATGGTTCTACGAGTCCTTTAAGTATTAATCCATCTACAAAAAAAGAGTATAGATTAAAATTTCCTGTTTTAACAATTTCAGATATTGTAAATGCTCAAATGAGACTTTATAAAAAATTAGGAATTAAAAATGCAGTTGCGGTTATTGGAGGAAGTATGGGTGGAATGCAAGCTCTTTGTTATGCAATTGAGCATCCAACTTTTGCAAAACACTATATTCCAATGGCAACAACAGCATATACAAGACCTTGGGCAATAGCTTTAAATAAAATAGCTATTGAAGCAATAAGACATGATCCAAATTTTCAAAATGGAAACTATGAAAAAGATGATTTAAAAGCAAGAGGATTAGTTGGTCTTGCAGTTGGAAGAATGGCTGGATTAATTGCATATTTAAGTCCAAATCTATTCATAAACAAATTTGGAAGAGATTATGTTGAAACAGATGGATTATATGAGCTATTTGGAAGATTTGAGATAGAGAAATATCTTGAGCACAACTCATATAGTTTTCCAAAATTTTTTGATCCACTATCATATTTATATATTTGTAAAACAATAAATATTTTTGATGCTGGAAGAAATAAAGATAAATTAGAGGATTCATTTTTAAAAATAGAGGGAAAACTTCATTTAATTGCTTTTAAAGATGATATGCTATTTTTCCCAAATGAGATGGAAGAGATTAGAGATATTATGATAAAAATAGGTAAAAAAGATCAAGTGACATTTAAATTAGTAGATAGTTCTAGTGGTCATGACTCTTTTTTAGTAGAAGTTGAAAAATTTGAAGAACATATAAAAGATATTTTAAAGGATTAAAAATGGAAGATATTAAAAAACAAGAAGATATTAATTTTGAAGATAAAATTACAAAAGCAAAAGAGCTTTTAGAAAAACTTTCAAATCCACAAATTACAATAAATGAGTCATTAAAGTTATATAACGATGGTTTAAAAGAGTTAGAAGTAGCTCAAAAGTTATTAGAAGAAGCAAAATTAGTTTTTGTTACTCAAAGCAATAACTCTTAATAAAACTCTATAAGATAATGCTTTTATAACAAAACATTAAGTACTTTTTGGGTAAACTTGCCAAATTTTTAAATCAGTGAAAGGAAAGTTATGCCAAAAAGAGAAGATATAAAAAACATTTTGTTGATTGGTTCAGGACCGATTGTTATAGGACAGGCGTGTGAGTTCGATTATTCTGGTACTCAAGCAACAAAAACTTTGAAAGAGCTAGGATATAGAGTTGTCCTTGTTAACTCAAACCCAGCAACTATCATGACAGATCCAGAATTTGCTGATAAAACTTATATAGAACCAATTACAGAAGAGGTTGTTTTAAATATAATTAAAAAAGAGAATATAGATGCTATTTTGCCTACAATGGGTGGACAAACTGCACTAAATATAGCGACTTCAATGTATTCAAAAGGACTTTTAGAAGGAATTACTTTTTTAGGAGTTCATCCAGAAGCTATCAAAAAAGGTGAAGATAGACATCTTTTTACTGAAAGTATGAAAAAAATTGGATTAGATTTACCAAGAAGTGAAAATGCTTATACTCTTGAAGAGGCTATGAAGCTTGCAAAAGATATAGGATTCCCTGTTATTAGCCGAGCTTCATTTACTCTTGCAGGTGCTGGAAGTGGTGTTGCTTATAATATGGAAGAGTTTAAAGCACTAGCTCAAGCAGGACTTGATGCTTCACCAATCAATGAAATTGAGATTTTAGAGTCTGTTTTAGGTTGGAAAGAGTATGAAATGGAGATAATCAGAGATACAAATGATAATTGTATTGTTGTTTGTTCTATTGAAAATCTTGATCCTATGGGAGTTCATACAGGAGATAGTATTACTATTGCACCTGCACTTACACTTACAGATAAAGAGTATGCATTAATGAGAGATGCTTCTTTTGCAATTTTAAGAGAAGTTGGAGTAAATAGTGGTGGATCAAACGTTCAATTTGCAATGTGTCCAAAAACAGGAAGAATGATTGTAATTGAGATGAATCCAAGAGTTTCTAGAAGTTCTGCACTTGCTTCTAAAGCTACTGGTTACCCAATCGCAAAAGTATCAACACTTTTAGCAGTTGGATTTACACTTGATGAGATTACAAATGATATGACAGGAACATTAGCAAGTTTTGAGCCTGCGGTTGATTATATCGTTGCAAAAGTTCCTAGATTTACATTTGAAAAATTCCCAAAAGCAAACTCAACTTTAACAACTTCTATGAAAAGTGTTGGTGAAGTTATGTCTATTGGAAGAAATTTCAATGAGACTATCCAAAAAGCTTATTGCTCTTTAGAGACTGGTCTTAGTGGATTTGATAGCATCACAACAGATTTAGAATTAATCAAAAAAGAGATTAGAAGACCAAATGATAAAAGACTTCAATACCTAATGGATGGAATGAGACAAGGTTTAACAAATGAGGATATCTTTGAGTTATCAAAAATAGACCCTTGGTTCTTAGCTAAGTTTAGAGAGATGTACGAAATGGAACTTTCTATGACTCCTGCAATTTTAAAAGATGAAGCACTTTTAAGAAAAGTAAAATCAAATGGATTTAGTGATAAATTTATTGCAAATGTTATTGGAAAAACTGAAGAAGATGTATATCTTGCACGAAAAGCTTTAGATATAGATTTTGAATACAATGAAGTTGATACTTGTGCGGGAGAGTTTAAAGCTTTAAATCAATACTTATATTCAACTACAAATGTTTCAAAACTTCCAAAAGTAGAGATGCCTAAATCAACTCAGAAAAAAGTTATGATTATTGGTGGAGGACCAAATAGAATTGGTCAAGGAATTGAGTTTGACTACTGTTGTGTGCATGCAAGTTTCGCATTAACTGAAATGGGTGTTAAAACAATTATGTATAACTGCAACCCTGAAACTGTAAGTACAGATTATGATACTTCAGATGTTTTATACTTTGAGCCAATCGATTTTGAACATGTTAGAAGTGTTGTTGAAAAAGAGCAACCAGATGGTGTAATAGTTCATTTTGGTGGACAAACTCCATTAAAACTTGCACAAGTTTTAACAAAAGCTGGAGCAAAAATTATTGGAACAACAGCAGATGTAATTGATTTAGCTGAAGATAGAAAAAAATTCTCTGCATTTGTTGAAAAAATAGGTCTTTTACAACCAGAAAATGGAACAGCTGTTAAACTTGATGAAGCTATACAAATAGCTGAAAAAATAGGTTATCCAGTATTAGTAAGACCTTCTTTTGTTCTTGGTGGAAGAGGTATGAAAATTGTTTACTCTACTGAAGAGTTAAAACAGTATATGGATGAAGCAGTAAGTGTTTCAAATGATGCACCTGTTTTAATTGATAAATTCTTAGATAGAGCTATTGAGCTTGATGTTGATTGTATTTGTGATGGAAAAGAGGTTTATATTGGTGGAATTA
>ERZ724523.2047-NODE-2047-length-11612-cov-7.021718_pt1 | contig 11612 bp, 10 predicted proteins | sample MGYA00376056_ERZ724523 | MGnify/ENA primary metagenome ERZ724523 (study PRJEB28724, sample SAMN07190888) | wastewater metagenome | isolation source: influent of sewage treatment plant in Hong Hong | place: USA: Christiansburg, Virginia | collected 2016-03-01 ... | reverse complement strand
AAGGCACCGACGGCATCATCGTCGCCGCGCGCTGGGTGCTGCACAAGATGCCGCCAGTGGCACGCACGGTTTGTCTCGAATTCTTCGGCCAAGTGCGCGAAGCCGTTCCGGCTATCGTTGAAATTACCGACTACTTCAAGCCGGGCGGGGCCGGGCATGCCGCTGGCGTGCAACTGGCCGGTCTTGAGCATATGGACGAGCGCTATGTGAAGGCTGTCGGTTATGCGACCAAGGCCAAGCGCCACGGTCGACCGAAGATGGTGCTGATTGGTGATCTTGTCGGACATGACGAAAATGCGGTGATGGCTGCTGCTTCCGATGTAGTCCGTATGTGCAATTTGCGTGCCGCCGAAGGATTCATTGCGGTCAACGCCGAAACGCGCAAGAAATTCTGGCTCGACCGTTCACGTACTGCTGCCATTTCGCGCCACACCAACGCCTTCAAGCTGAATGAGGACGTGGTCATCCCGCTGCCGCGCATGGGTGATTACTGCGACGGCATCGAGCGCATCAACATTGAGCTGTCGACGCAGAACAAGCTGGCCCTGTGCGATGCGCTGTCTGAATTTCTCAAGGGCGACCTGCCGCTACATCGCGGCGACACAACTCTCGACACGGACGTGTTAATCGGCGACCGTCGACAGGCTGCCATTGATTACGTTGACGCAGTCCGCCTGCGTTGGGCATGGCTGCTGGAAAATCTCGACCTGCCGTTGGCCGAAGCCGAATCGCGCTTTGCTTCGTATGGTGTGGTGGCCGGCGAACTGACCAACCGTGCGGATAACCCGACGCTGTTCCACCGTCTGCAGGACTATTCGGTACGTACGTCGTGGAAGCAGGAACTGCATGCGCGGCTGGCCAAGATTTTCGATGGTGGCGTCTATCGCCCGATCATCGAACGCATCGAAGCAATCCACAAGGAAGTGCTGCGCGGCCGCGTTTTCGTTGCCTTGCATATGCACGCTGGCGACGGCAATGTGCACACCAATCTGCCGGTCAATTCCGACAATTATGAAATGCTGCAAACCGCCAATCACGCGGTGGAACGCATCATGCACATCGCTCGCTCACTGGACGGCGTCATTTCCGGCGAACACGGTATCGGCATAACCAAACTGGAATTCCTGACCGAAGAAGAACTCGGCCCCTTCCGCGCCTACAAGCAGAAGGTTGACCCGGAAGGACGCTTCAACAAGGGCAAGCTGATGCCCGGCGGCGACATGACGAATGCCTACACACCGTCGTTCAGTTTGCTCGGCACCGAATCGCTGATCATGGAGCAATCCGAGATCGGCAAAATTTCCGACATGGTCAAGGACTGCCTGCGCTGCGGCAAATGCAAGCCGGTATGCTCGACGCACGTCCCGCGCGCCAATCTGCTTTACTCGCCGCGCAACAAGATTCTGGCGACTTCGCTGCTGGTCGAAGCCTTCCTCTACGAAGAACAGACCCGACGCGGCATTTCGCTCAAGCACTTCGACGAATTCAACGATGTCGCCGACCATTGCACGGTCTGCCACCGCTGTTTAAAGCCTTGCCCGGTCGACATCGATTTCGGTGACGTTTCCGTGGCCATGCGCAATTTCCTGCGCAAACAGGAGAAAAAACGTTTCAGCCCCGGTACCTGGACGGCGATCACCTATCTGAACCTGAAAGATCCGGCGACCATCAAGCTGATGCGCTTCGGCATGATGGACTTCGGCTTCAAAGCCCAACGCCTTGCCAATAAAGCAGCCAAGGCACTTGGTCTGGTTCAGGAAACCCGCGCTCATCCGCCGGTGTCATTGGGGGCACCGACAGTCAAAACGCAGATCATTCACTTCCTCAACCGGCCAATGCCGGGCAACCTGCCCAAGCGCACCTCGCGCGCCCTGCTCGACATCGAGGACGACAAGGTCATCCCGGTCATTCGCAATCCGCGCAAGACGACCGAGGAATCGGATGCTGTCTTCTACTTCCCCGGTTGTGGTTCCGAGCGTCTGTTCTCCCAAGTTGGCCTGGCCACGCAGGCAATGCTCTACGAAGTCGGCGCGACGACCGTGCTGCCACCAGGCTATCTGTGCTGCGGCTATCCACAGACCGCCTCTGGCGACGAAGACAAGGGTCAGAAAATCACGACGGACAACCGCGTGCTCTTTCACCGCGTCGCCAATACGCTGAACTATCTCGACATCAAGACGGTCATCGTCTCCTGCGGTACCTGCATGGATCAACTGCAGAAATACCAGTTTGAGAAGATTTTTCCCGGTTGCCGCCTGCTCGACATCCATGAATATTTAATGGAAAAAGGCGTCAAACTCGAAGGTGTCGAAGGAACGCGTTATATGTATCACGACCCTTGCCACACGCCAATGAAGGCTTATGCCCCACTAGCGGTCACCAAAGCATTGATGGGTCAGGAAGTGCCGCTAACCGACCGTTGCTGCGGCGATGCCGGCTCCTTTGCCTACTCCCGTCCGGATATCGCTACCCAGGTCAAATTCCGCAAGCAGGAAGAAATCGAAAGCGGCGCTGCCAAGCTCCGTGCCGATGGCTTCAAGGGTGATGTCAAAATTCTGACCTCCTGCCCGGCCTGTCTGCAAGGTTTGAGCCGCTATGACGATGATGCCGGCACCAAGGCGGATTACATCGTCGTCGAGCTAGCCAAACATCTGCTTGGTGAGAACTGGATGGCTGAATATGTCGGCAAAGCCAATACCGGGGGTATTGAACGCGTTCTTCTATGACCTTTTGGTGATAATCGTGAATTACTTCCTGTCTCGGCAGGGAGTATTTGAGTTATTACTATTCCGTCAGGAAGTTTCGTTCAATTTTAGGAGTACCCACGGTGGACAATATGTGCGGTCATTGCGAACTATGCGTCAACTCGGGCGGAGTTTTGCTTTGGGATGGCAAGGACTGCCGTGTCGTTCGCGTTGAAGATGCCGATTACCCTGGTTTTTGCCGCGTTATCTGGCGTGATCACATCCGTGAGATGACCGATTTGATGCCAAGTCAGCGCAGTTCGATCATGGAAGTCGTATTCGGTGTCGAACTTGTCGTTCGTCAGTTGTTTTTGCCGCACAAAATCAACTTGGCCAGTTTCGGCAACATGACGCCACATCTGCATTGGCATGTTATCCCACGCTGGACTGATGATCGCCACTTTCCCGAACCCATCTGGGGTAAAACTCACCAGCTCAAATTACCGGAACGCAACAAGGTTTCTGACGAAACACTGGCTCTGGAACTAAAAAACCATTTTTTGCGTGAAAACATTCATGGTTGAGCCAACGATGAACCTAACCACGCTTTCAATACCTGACATGGCAACCGGTTCGGCCTATTTGTCACGCTTGCCACTCGCCAATCCAGCAGCGGCCGAACAGCAGTTGCAGCTGTTTCTTGATGCATTATTAGCTGATCCACCCCCAGCTGATACGCTGCTCTCGTTGCTCGAACAAGCCCGCGTTCCGCTCTGCTTTGTGGAAGAAGAGATGGCCCGGCGGTATCACAACAAGGCGCTACCGCTTGGAAGCGAAGAGGAAACCAGCTTTCAGCTCGTTCTCTCTACCTGGGAAAATATGCGTAGTGCTTATGCACTTTGCGCCCGACTGGCTGAACCAATGGCCAGCGACCCGCAATTCAACGGCTTGATCGCAACGGTACTGCATCGCTGCCTGTATTACAGCGGAATGGTTATTCTTGAGCATTTTCGCGCTCGACGCGAACTGCCACCCGGCATCTGGCAGGATCTCCACCAGTTTTACGCTACCGCCGAGCATTGGGGTGTGGCTTATACGCCGATTGAAGATGCGCTGGAGAGTAACCTGCAGGCCACGCATTGCTCCGCTGCTTACGTCACCATCCTGCTGATTGATGTGGCAAGCCCGTACAGCAACTCCGTGCGTAATCTAAATTTGATTCGCCGCTGGGCTGGCTTGTGGGCTCCGTTGGTTTCTGTCCAGATACTTGATGATGATTTAGAAGTACCACCCTATATTATCGAGTTAAAAAAGGACGCCCCGCTTCATCCAACCAACAATACCGAGAATATAGGCACTGATGCCCGGCGCCTTGATACCTCACGTCTCGGCCTGCAGTTAAGCCACATGCTTTCCCAACTTCGCCAGCGTATGACCCCATCACAGCTCGGGCTCGGTGAAGAAACCATCGGTCACGTCATCAAATTGCTCGATCATTTGTCGCGACCATGGACACAGGCAGCCTCACCGCGTCGATTCAGACGCTTTGCCACAGTCGGCAGCGCTCGTATCGCGGTTGGCTTTGAAGCAATGCATTTCCACATAAGTGGCCTGGAGTTCATTCAGACCGATGCCGCGTCAGCCTATTCGCGGGATCAATACGACAAGTTGTTCACGTTCAGGGAAATAGCAAATCCAGGCGAGAAACTTAACGTCCGTGCCAATGCCGACTTTCCATTAGATGACTGGTCGGTCATCAACCATTCAGCAAATGGTTTCCGACTGGCTCGCAGTTCTGCAGGCCAAAAAATTACGCACAGTCAGTTACTTTGTATTTGCCCGCACGACGGCGAGCATTTCCTTTTAGCTCAAGCCAGCTGGCTGATGGAAGAAGGGGATGGTGGACTGCTATTGGGTGTTTCGGTATTGCCTGGCTTGCCGCAGGCTGTCTCTTTACGACCCGTTGTAGCTCATGATGGTGTCCGTGAACGCTTCAGTCGCGCCTTTCTTCTGCCCGCAGTCCCAGCAATCCACGAGGAGCCCTCACTGGTATTGCCAAAGAATTTATATCAGGCCAGCCGAATATTGGAGCTGCATTCCGAAGGGAAAGTCTTGCAGGTTAGACTCAAACATATTCTGCAGAATGGAATGGATTTTGATCGTAGCAGCTTCGATTTACTTTGAGCGATCTTGGGTACGCCGATTGGTGAGTGCGCTAAACTAGCGTCTTCTGCCTAGGAGGATATTATGGCCGGCATCGACAGGGATACACCGATCCCGACCGAAATCAAGCTTCACAAAAAATCGCGCTTGCTGGAATTAACATACGAGTCGGGGGAATCTCACCAATTAAGTTGTGAATTCCTTCGTGTGTTTACACCATCAGCAGAAGCACGTGGGCATGGTCCTGGTCAGGAAACGTTGCAAACGGGTAAACGGACAGTTGAGATTTCACGAATTGAACCTGTTGGCACATATGCCTTGCGACTTGTGTTCTCTGATGGCCATGACAGCGGCCTTTATTCCTGGGATCTGCTCTACAACCTCGGGCAGCATCAGGAAGAACTCTGGCATGACTACCTTAAACAAATCAAATCGCAAGAGCTTTCCCGCGACGTCGATACAACTTCACGACCCGCAAGCGGCGGTAGTTGCGGTAAACACTAAAACACCATGAAAAATGACACCACTCATTTCGGCTATCAATCTGTAGCGGAATCCGAAAAAGCACGCAAAGTTGCTGATGTATTTGACTCAGTTGCACAGCGTTACGATCTAATGAACGACCTGATGTCTGGTGGCATGCATCGACTTTGGAAAGCCTTCACGATTCAGCGTAGTGGTGTGCGCGAAGGCTCTCGCGTGCTTGATGTTGCTGGCGGCACAGGTGACGTTTCATTGGCTTTTGCCAAGCGTGTCGGAAAAAGTGGGCAGGTTTGGCTGACCGACATCAATAATGCGATGCTGGCTCGTGGTCGTGACCGTCTTCTTGATAAGGGTTACATGCTTCCCGTTGCGCAATGCGATGCCGAAAAACTGCCTTTTCCTGACGACTGGTTCGATGTTGTTACTGTTGCCTTTGGCCTGCGTAACATGACTCACAAGGATTTGGCTCTGGCCGAAATGAGGCGTGTTCTTCGTCCGGGTGGCCGTCTTCTGGTTCTGGAATTTTCTAAAGTCTGGAAACCACTGGCGCCTGCATATGATTTCTATTCGTTCAAAGTCATTCCGCAAATTGGCAAATTAGTCACCAATGACTCTGATAGCTATCGCTATCTATCAGAATCGATCCGCGTTCACCCTGATCAAAATGAACTCAAAGCACTGATGGAAGGGGCTGGGCTGGAACAAGTCGAATATTTCAACATGGCGCTAGGTGTTGTAGCGCTACACCGCGGTTTCAAATTCTAAGCGCCAAGTTTATATGGCCGCCTCTTCCTCCTATTTGGTTGCGACAGCAATCAACCACGTACTGGCAAATGAGACTTGGGCAAGAGCAAAACTTGTGGCATTCGCAGGTCAATCCGCGAAATTTGAAGCATTACCACTGCAAATTTCATTATCAATCACAGCCGATGGTTTGTTTGAAACACCTTCAACCGCAAACCATCAAACGTCTGTAATCATTTCGCTCCCAAATGACGCGCCTCTAAAATTAATCAGCGGCGATAGCTCAGCTATTTTTGCATCAGCGCGGATTTCAGGTTCAGCTGAGTTCGCCGAAGCACTTGCATTTGTTTTCCGAAATCTTGAATGGGATTTTGAATCAGATCTTGCCGGATTGATCGGTGATATTCCTGCCACTCGTGCAGTAAAAGCTTTGAATGCTCTGCATAGCTGGCAAAAATCTGCGTTAGTGAATGTCGCACAGAATTTCAGGGAGTACCTCACCGAGGAATCACTGCAGCTTATTCCTCAAAGAGAAATTGAAGCATTTTGTTATGACGTGAATAACCTGCGCGATGATTTGGAACGACTCGACAAGCGAATCTCTCGACTTTAATTCATAAAAAAGGGCAGCCTAAGCTGCCCTTTATGTTTGATTCGTTTCAAGTCTAGTGCGTATGCTTCTTGAGACGGGCAATCGCATGCAACTGTGCAACCGCTTGCGCCAGTTCAGCTTCGGCAGTTGCGTAATCCATTTCTGCGTTCCGATTGGCCAGTGCTTCTTCGGCACGCTTCTTGGCATCCAGCGCTTTTGCTTCATCCAGATCGTGAGCACGAATAGCTGTATCAGCCAGAACCGTGATCATGTCCGGCTGAACTTCCAGCATGCCACCAGACACATACACCAACTCATACTCGGTCTGACCAAGCACTTTCAAACGAACAGTACCTGGCTTGATACGGGTGAGCAGCGGTGTGTGGCGGGGCAGAATGCCGAGTTCACCGGATTCGCCGGGAAACACCGCAAACTCAACCACGCCCGAGAAGATGGACTCTTCTGCGCTGACGACGTCACAATGAACAGAAATTGCCATGACTGGCTCCTATGCTGGAGACGCTAATTACAGCGTCTTGGCCTTTTCGATAACTTCCTCGATACCGCCGACCATGTAGAACGCTTGTTCCGGAACGTGATCGTACTCGCCAGCACAAATGCCCTTGAAGCCTTTGATCGTTTCCTTTAGGGAAACAAACTTACCCGGGGAACCGGTAAAGACTTCAGCAACGTGGAACGGCTGCGACAGGAAGCGCTGAATCTTACGGGCGCGAGAAACGGCCAGCTTATCTTCCGGAGACAGTTCGTCCATACCCAGAATCGCAATAATGTCACGCAATTCCTTGTAGCGTTGCAGATTCATCTGCACAGCACGGGCAACCGAATAGTGCTCTTCACCCACAACTTGCGGGTCAAGCTGGCGAGAGGTGGAATCGAGCGGATCAACAGCCGGGTAAATACCCAAGGAGGCGATATCACGCGACAACACAACCGTCGAGTCAAGGTGCAAGAAAGTGGTAGCAGGCGACGGGTCGGTCAAGTCATCCGCAGGCACATACACGGCCTGGATGGAGGTGATCGAACCAACCTTGGTCGATGTAATACGTTCTTGCAAGCGGCCCATTTCTTCAGCCAGTGTCGGCTGATAGCCCACAGCGGAAGGCATACGGCCGAGCAGTGCGGAAACTTCCGTACCAGCCAGGGTGTAGCGATAGATGTTATCAACGAAGAACAGAATGTCGCGGCCATCATCACGGAAACGCTCAGCCATGGTCAGACCGGTCAGCGCAACGCGCAGACGGTTGCCTGGAGGCTCGTTCATCTGACCGAACACCATCGCGACCTTGTCGAGAACGTTGGAGTCCTTCATTTCGTGATAGAAGTCGTTCCCTTCACGGGTACGCTCACCCACACCGGCAAACACAGACAAACCTGCGTGTTGCTTGGCGATGTTGTTGATGAGTTCCATCATGTTGACTGTCTTGCCTACGCCGGCGCCGCCGAACAGGCCTACCTTGCCGCCTTTGGCGAACGGGCAGATCAAGTCGATAACCTTGATGCCTGTTTCCAGCAGATCGATAGATGATGAAAGTTCGTCGAACTTCGGAGCTGCAGCGTGAATTTCGCGCAACTCGTTTGAATCGATCGGACCAGCTTCATCAATCGGGCGACCAAGTACGTCCATAATGCGACCAAGAGTACCCATGCCAACCGGAATAGAAATACCCTTACCGGTGCCGTTTACTTTCATGCCGCGACGCAGACCGTCGGATGATCCCATGGCAATGGTACGTACAACGCCATCACCAAGTTGCTGTTGAACCTCGAATGTCAGGCCGTCTTCTGCCATGCCGTTTGCTTCAGAAGCATCCAGCTTGAGGGCGTCGTAGACCTTCGGCATCGCGTCGCGCGGGAAGTGGATGTCCACCACGGCGCCGATACACTGAACGATTGAACCTTGACTCATATTCAAATCCCCAAAAATTTAAATCTACGCGTCACACCGCGGCGGCGCCGCTGACGATTTCCGAAAGTTCTTTCGTAATCGCCGCCTGACGGGCCTTGTTGTAAACCAGCTTCAAGTCACCGATAACGGTCTTGGCATTGTCAGAAGCAGACTTCATGGCGACCATCCGTGCAGATTGCTCGGAAGCCATATTTTCAGCCACAGCCTGATAGATCAGTGCTTCAACATAACGAATCAGCAAATCGTCGATAACTGCTTTTGCATCGGGTTCGTACACATAATCCCACTTGTTCTTGGATGAGCCGACGGCATCTCCAGAAAGCGGAAGCAGTTGTTCGAAAATAGCTTCCTGCTTCATCGTATTGATGAAACGGGTATAGCCGATGTAAAGAGCATCAATTTCGCCCTTCATGTAGGCGTCCAACTGCACCTTGACAGCTCCAATGAGCTTTTCCAAATGCGGCGTATCGCCTAGGCCAGTGACGTGCGAAACAATCTTGCCACCAGCGCGCTGCATGAAGCCAAAACCTTTGTTACCAATACAGGTAGCCTGATACTTCTTCCCTTGAGCGTCGAGCTCTTTCATCTTGGACACAACCAGACGCAGGATATTGGCGTTCAAGCCGCCACAAAGGCCTTTGTCAGAAGTGATCAAAACGACACCAACCGATTTCACCTCATCCCGTTTGCTCAGGAATGGATGCTTGTACTCGGATAGTGCATGGGACAGATTACCTGCGACTCGCCGGATCTTCTCACCATAAGGACGGGCAGCCCGCATCCGCTCCTGCGCCTTGCGCATTTTGGATGCGGCCACCATCTCCATGGCCTTGGTGATCTTGCGCGTATTTTCAACGCTCTTGATCTTGTTGCGAATTTCCTTGCCGCTAGCCATGTAATTCTCCTAGCTATCAGGCCCAGCTGTTCTTGAATGCGACGATACCGGCAGCGAGTTGTTTCTCTGAATCAGCGCTCAGATCAGCAGTCGTTTCCATCGTGTTCATCAGCTCAGCACAGTTAGCCTTCAGGTAACCGATCATAGCTTTTTCGCACTCCAGCGCACGCTTGACTTCGACATCATCAAAATAACCCTTGTCAGCTGCGTACAGCGTGACGGCCATTTCGGAGATGCTCATCGGTGAGTATTGCTGCTGCTTCATCAGCTCGGTAACGAGACGACCACGTTCCAACTGCTTACGCGTTGCTTCGTCAAGATCAGAAGCAAACTGAGCAAACGCTGCGAGTTCGCGATACTGGGCAAGAGCCAGACGAACGCCGCCGCCAAGTTTCTTGATCAGTTTGGTCTGAGCTGCACCACCGACCCGAGAAACGGAAATACCGGCGTTGATAGCAGGACGGATACCCGCGTTGAAAAGGTCGGTTTCCAGGAAGATCTGACCGTCGGTAATAGAAATAACGTTGGTCGGAACAAAAGCTGAAACGTCACCAGCCTGAGTTTCGATAACCGGCAATGCGGTCAATGAACCTGTTTTACCTTTGATCTGGCCGTTGGTAACTTTCTCAACCCATTCTTCAGATACACGAGCTGCGCGCTCCAGAAGGCGTGAGTGAAGATAGAAAACGTCACCCGGATAGGCTTCACGGCCTGGCGGACGGCGTAACAACAGGGAAACTTGACGATAGCCCCAAGCTTGCTTGGTCAAATCGTCATATACGATCAGCGCATCTTCACCGATGTCGCGGAAGTATTCACCCATCGTGCAACCGGCGTACGGTGCAAGGTATTGCAGAGCGGCGGATTCAGATGCCGGCGCAGCAACGACAATGGTGTATTCCATCGCGCCATGCTCTTCGAGCTTGCGTACTACGTTGGCAATGGTTGAAGCTTTTTGACCGATAGCTACATACACGCAGAAAAGGTTTTTGCCTTTCTGGTTAATGATGGCGTCGACCGCAACTGCTGATTTACCTGTTTGACGGTCACCAATGATCAGTTCGCGCTGACCACGGCCAACTGGCACCATGGCATCGACGCACTTAAGACCAGTTTGAACCGGCTGTGAAACTGACTTACGCCAAATCACGCCTGGAGCAACTTTTTCAAGCTTGTCTGTTTGCTTGGCATTGATAGGGCCCTTGCCATCAATCGGCTGACCGAGGGTATTTACCACACGGCCCAGCAGTTCGTGACCAACAGGGACCTCCAGAATGCGACCCGTCGTTTTGACGATATCGCCTTCGGAAATGTGTTCGTATGCGCCAAGAACCACAGCACCGACGGAATCGCGCTCGAGATTGAGCGCCATGCCGAAAGTGTTGCCGGGGAATTCCAGCATTTCGCCCTGCATAACGTCTTGCAGGCCGTGCACACGACAGATACCGTCAGTAACGGATACCACCGTGCCCTGCGTGCGCACTTCCGATGCGCCTTGCAGGTTCTGGATCTTGCTCTTGATCAGTTCAGAAATTTCGGAAGGATTCAACTGCATGAAATTCTCCTAGTTGTTCAGCGCCGTAGCCATGGCGTCGAGCTTGCCGCGTACAGAAGCGTCCAGCATCTGGTCGCCGACGATTACCTTGATTCCGCCAATCAGTGCCGAATCAACGGAAACTGAAGGCTCAAGCCTGGTCTTAAAGACGGCTTCGAGTTGCGGGAGCAATGTTTTCACCTGGCTCTCATCGATCGGAAAGGCCGAATAAATTACGGCCTGCTTGGTGCCTTCTTCAGCCCGCTTGTAACTTTCGAACAAGCCGGCAATTTCAGGCAATAGCGCCAGTCGGTCATTTTTGGACAGCAGCTGGATAAAGTTCGACAGCTCCGTACCTACCTCCGTACCGCAGGCAGACCGAAACAGGTCGACCAGTTGCGGGGCCGCCACATTGGGATCACCGATAGCCGAACCGACCTCGGGATTGGCAGCCACCTGCCCTAGCAGGGAAGCCTGCTCGGACCACTTGGCCAGATTGCCGCTTTCCTTTGCCACCCGAAAAAGGGCTTCAGCATAGGGACGGGCGATAGTGACGGATTCAGCCATTGCTTACAGGTCCTGTTTCAGGG
>ERZ724523.2036-NODE-2036-length-11636-cov-3.637078_pt1 | contig 11636 bp, 12 predicted proteins | sample MGYA00376056_ERZ724523 | MGnify/ENA primary metagenome ERZ724523 (study PRJEB28724, sample SAMN07190888) | wastewater metagenome | isolation source: influent of sewage treatment plant in Hong Hong | place: USA: Christiansburg, Virginia | collected 2016-03-01 ... | reverse complement strand
ACATCACGGCACCAGCGTCCAGTTGCCGCCTTTTACTTCCAGCATGCGGATGGCCGACAAGTCCAGCCCCAGGTGGTCAGTGGCAGACAGGTTGTAAGTGCCGCTGGTCGCCACAAAGCCCTTGGTGGCCTCGATGGCGTCGCGCACCTTGGCCTTGTCAGTGCTGCCCGCCTGCTTGATGGCGTGGACGGCAATCTGCAACGCATCATGGGCATAGCCGCCGAACGAAGACACGTCATCCTTGAAGCGCTCCTTGTAGGCCTTGTCGTAGGCGGTGACCAACGGCTTTTGCGGGTCGTTGGCGGGCAGCTTTTCTGGAATCAGTTGCGCGGGTGATGGCAGGCGCACGCCTTCAGCCGCCGCGCCCGCCAGCTTCAAAAAGTCATCCGACGCCACGCCGTGCGATTGGTACAGCGGCAGCGATATGCCCAACTGGCGGTAGTTCTTGGTCACGATGGCCGGCCCCTGCCCCAAGCCGAACACGAACACCGCCTGCACCCCGGCCACGTTCTTGATCTTGGTCAGTTGCGGGCTGATGTCGGTGTCCTTGGGGCCGTAGGTTTCGCTGGCCACCAGCGTCACGCCGTACTTGCCCGCCACCGCTTCGGTTTCCTTCTTGCCAGATTGGCCGAAACCGCTGGTTTCCGACAGCAGCGCCACCTTGGTCAGGCCGCGCTTTTTCATGTCTTCAAACACTTTTTCAGCGGCCATGCGGTCGGTGTGCGGGGTTTTGAACACCCACTTCTTGACCGGCTCAATCACCACCACCGCGCCCGCCAGCGAGATGAACGGCAGCTCGGCCTTTTGCACCAGCGGCACCATCGACATGGTGGCCCCGGTGGTGGTGCCACCGATCAGCAGGTCAACCTTGTCGTCGTCAATCAGGCGCTTGGCAAAGCCGTTGGCCTTGTTGGCATCGCTGCCGTCGTCGTAGTGCACCAACTCCAGCGGGCGACCCAGCACGCCACCTTTTTTGTTGATGTCCTCGATGTACAGCTGCAAGGTCTTGAGTTCAGGGTCGCCCAAAAAGGCCGCCGGGCCGGTGACCGACAGCACCGAGCCAATCTTGATCGGGGTGGCGGCCAGCGCGGCGACAGCTCCCAGTGCCAAGGCGGCCCCGGCAGCGAGTTTTTTCAGAGTCAGGTTCATCGTGTTGTCTCCTTCAGAAAGGGGGATTAGCGTTGCGAGGGGCGGCTGTCGATCACGCGCCGGGCCTTGCCGGTCTGGGTGCGCGGCACCATCTCGGCATCCAGCACCGTGACCCGCGTGGAAATGCCCACGACGGTTTTGATGCGGTGCTCCAGCGCCTTGGCAATCGGCTGGATTTGCGCGGGGGCCAGTTGCCCGGAAAACTCGCGTTGCAGTTCGCAGCGGATTTCCACGTTGTCCAAGTGCCCGTCGCGGCTGAGCACGATCTGGTACACCCCGGCCAAGTGCGGGTCACGCAAAATTTGCTCTTCGATTTGGGTCGGGAACACGTTGACGCCGCGCACGATCAGCATGTCGTCCGAGCGCCCGGTGATGCGGCCCATGCGCCGGAAACTGCGCGCCGTGGGGGCCAGCAGCCGGGTCAGGTCGCGGGTGCGGTAGCGAATCACCGGCATCGCTTCCTTGCTCAGCGAGGTGAACACCAGTTCGCCCTCCTCGCCGTCGGCCACGGGCTCGCCAGTTTCGGGGTTGATGATCTCGGGGTAGAAATGGTCTTCCCAGATCACCGGGCCGTCTTTGGTTTCGATGCATTCGCTGGCCACGCCCGGCCCCATCACTTCAGACAGGCCGTAGATGTCCACCGCGTCAATGCCCAGCTTGCGCTCGATTTCGCCGCGCATACCCTCGCCCCAAGGCTCGGCCCCGAAGATGCCGATCTTGAGCGAGATGTCTTCGGGCGCAATGCCCTGGCGCTGGAACTCTTCGGCAATCACCAGCGAGTACGACGGCGTCACCATGATGATGTCGGGCTGGAAATCCTGAATCAGTTGCACCTGCTTTTCCGTCTGACCACCCGACATCGGCACCACCAAGCAGCCCGCACGCTCGGCCCCGTAATGCGCGCCCATGCCGCCCGTGAACAGGCCGTAGCCGTAGGCGATGTGGCAGGTGTCCCCGGCGCGGCCCCCGGCAGCGCGAATCGAGCGCGCTACCAAATTAGCCCAGGTGTCGATGTCTTTCAGGGTGTAACCCACCACCGTGGGTTTGCCCGTGGTGCCTGACGAGGCATGCACACGCGCCATTTTTTGGCGCGGCACCGCAAACAGGCCAAACGGGTAGTTGTCGCGCAGGTCGGCCTTGGTGGTGAACGGGAACTTGGCGATGTCGGCCAAGGTGTGCAGGTCGTCTGGGTGTACGCCTTGGTCGTCAAACTTCTTGCGGTAGTGGGGCACGTTGTCGTAGGCGTGCCGCAGCGTCCACTTCAGGCGCTGCAATTGCAGGGCCGAGATTTCGTCGCGGCTGGCGGTTTCAATCGGCTCCAAGTCACCGGGCTGCGGGGATTTCACGGTCATGGTTTGTCTCCTCTGTGGGGCGGGAAGGGGTGGGCTTCAAGGCTGAGTCGGGGTCAGGCCCGGCACGGGCTGGCCGTTGATGCGACGGCTTTTGCCCCGGAACAAGGCCACGGTCTGCGCGCCCGGCACGCGCACGGTCACGTCGTACACGCCGCTGCGACCGGCCAGCACTTGCTCAACCGCTTCGGCCTCCAGCAAGTCGCCGACGCGGGCCGGGGCCAGAAAGTCGATGTGGCAAGCCGAGGCCACGGTGCTGTGGTTGTGGCTGTTGCAGGCATAAGCGAAAGCGCTGTCGGCCAAGGTGAAGATCAGGCCGCCGTGGCAAGTTTGGTGGCCGTTGAGCATGTCCGGGCGCACCCGCATCGACAGCGTGGCGCGGCCCGGAGCCACCGAGACCAGATCCATGCCCAAGGCGTTGGTGGCTTGGTCGCGCGGCCACATGGTTTGGGCCACAGCCTGCGCCACGTCGTGGGCGCTGTGCGGGGCGGCGTGCTCAGGAACAGCGGGCTGGGTCATGGGCTGGTCTTTCAAAGATTCGGATTCGGACACAAGCACTCACTCGCCGGTGAACCGGGGCGCGCGTTTTTCCAAGAAGGCTGAAACGCCTTCCACGTAATCGGCGCTGCGGCCCAATTCGCGCATGAAGCCCGCTTCGGTTGACAGCTGCTGCTCCAGCGAGTGGGTGTGGGCGGCCAGCATGGCTTGGCGGGTGCGCACCAGCGCTTTGGTCGGCATCGCGGCCAGTTGCTGCGCCAGTGTGGTGACGGCGGCGGCAAAGTCCGCATCGGGTACGGCGCTCCAGATCAAACCCCAGTCCGCCGCCTGCGCGGCTGACAGCTTGTGCCCCGTCATCGCCAGCCCCAGCGCCCGCGCCAGCCCGACGCGCTGCGTCACCAGCCACGAGCAGCCGGTGTCGGGAATCAGGCCGATCTTGGCAAAGGGCAGCAAAAAGGCCGCTGAATGGGCCGCCACCACCAAGTCGCAGGCCAGCGCCAAACTGGCCCCTGCCCCGGCGGCCATGCCGTGTACCGCTGCCACCGTGGGCACGCGCAACGCTGCCAAGCGCAGCACCAGCGGCTTGTAATGGCGCTCCACCACATCGCCCAAATCCGGCGGGGTTTGTCCGGGCACGAAGCGCACTTCGGCATCGGCCAGATCTTGACCAGCGCAAAAGCCACGCCCTGCCCCGCCCAGCACCAGCACACGCACCGACTTGTCGGTCTGGATGCGATCCAGCACCTCGCGCAGCTCGGCGTGCATGTCGGCGTTGAAGCTGTTCATCTTGTCTGGGCGGTTCAGCGTCAGGCGGGCGATGCCGTCTTGCACCTCAAACAGCACGGTTTGGTAGCTCATGGCACGGCTCCTTAGACGTGGTAGCGGCGCTGCACCACGCGGAAGCGGTTCGCCACAAAGGCCGAATCCGCGTACGAGGCATTGGCCGACGGGTTGCCGCCCGTGCCGTGGTAGTCCGAAAACGCCGCCGACTGGTTCACAAACACACCACTCGTCAGGTTGATGGACAGGGCCACCTTGGAACGCCAAGTGGCCTCGGTCATCGCGTCCAGCACCTCGGGCCGGGTCGAGTACACGCCCACCGTCAACGCCCCGTGGGTGCTGACGATGCGTTCAGACAGCGCCACTGCCGCTGCCGTGTCCGCCGTCTTGACGATGAAGCTGATCGGGCCAAATTGCTCTTGCATGTAAGCGGCCTCGTCGGCTGCGTCACAGGCCAGCAGCACCGGGGTGCGCACTTGGGCGGCGGGGAATTCGGGGTTGTCCAAGCGGCGCGAGGCCAGCACCACCCGGCCCAATTGGCCGCTGTTGGCGCGGTCGATGCGGCCAGCGGTGTCCGTCGATTGAATCGCACCCAACACCGCGCAGGCCACGTCAGGCTTGGACAAAAAGCGTTCAATCGCCTGGGCCAAGTCGGTACAGACTTGCTCGTAGCTCTTGGGGCCTTCGTCGGTGTCGATGCCGCCAGCGGGCACCAAAATCGCCTGCGAGGTCGTACACATCTGGCCCGAATACAGCGACAACGTGAAGGCCAAGTTGCCCAGCATCGCCTTGTAGGCCGATGTGGAGTCGATCACGATGTTGTTCACACCGGCCAGCTCGGCGTAGACCTGCGCCTGCTTGCAGTGGTCTATCAGCCATTGGCCGAACACATTGCCGCCGGTGAAATCCACCGACTTCACTGCCGGGTGCGTGGCCAGCGCTTGGGTGACGCTGCGCTGCTCGGTCACGCACAGGGTGACCAAATTGGGGTCGATGCCGTTGTCAGCCAGCACAGCGCGCAGCGTGCGCACGGTGATGGCGGCGGGCAAGATGGCGTTGCCGTGCGGCTTGATGATGACGGCGTTGCCAGTGGCCAGCGCAGCGAACACACCGGGGTAAGTGTTCCAAGTCGGGAAGGTGCCGCAACCGATCACCAGCGCCACGCCGCGCCCCACCACTTCGTAGTGCTTCTTCATCACCAGCGGCGGGTTTTTGCCTTGCGGCTTTTCCCAGATGGTTTCAGCGGGCACGAAACTTTGCTCGCGCCAGGCGTAGGCCACGGCTTCCAAACCCCGGTCTTGCGCGTGGGGCGCACCGGCTTGGAAGGCCATCATCCAGCCTTGGCCGGTGGTCAGCATCACGGCGTGGGCAATTTCAAAGCTTTGCCGGTTCAGGCGCTGCAACATCTCCAAGCAGATGCCCGTGCGCCCCGCTGCGCCCACCGCCTGCCAGCCCGGCATGGCCGCCAAGCCCGCCGCCACCAAGGCTTCGGGGTCACAGACCGGGTAATGCACGTCCAACGCCACGCCGTAGGGCGATTGCTCTTGGCCGCCCCAGCCGCTTTGGCCGGGCTGGCCCAGATCAAAGTTAGCGCCCAAGTGAGACTCGAACGCGCGCTTGCCGTCTTCAGCGGCGGTTTCACCGTAAACGCGAGGGCTGGGCATTTCGCTGTAAGCGGCCCAGTAGCCACGGGTGGCGATGGCGTTCAGCGCCCCGTCCAGCGTGGCGCGGTGTTGGTCAAGCAAAGGGTGAGACATGCGGGCTCCAGTTGGGTGGATTGCAGCTTTTTTATAGCTACAAAATATCTACAAATTTTTGTAAAACTGTATCACATTGACATTGAATAAGCAGCGGCCTTCAGGCGCTGAAAGCAGCGAATTCCCTAGGTGAAATCCCTTGATATTCAAAGAAATTTAACTTAGATCCGCGCAGCATCGGCCCGCAGCAAGCCAGCAGCGCAGGCAAGTCAACATTGAAAAAATTAACTACAAATAAATACGAATGAACAATTTAATTTGTATCGTATTTTTCAGGGCAACGTGCCCCGAAGCATCACATGCCCAGGTAGGCTGCGCGCACCTGTTCGTTGTGGATCAGTTCTTGGCCGGTGCCGCTCAGGATCAGCTTGCCGGTCTCCAGCACGTAGCCGTAATCCGCAATCGCCAGCGCGGCAAAAGCGTTTTGCTCGACCAGCAAAATCGTCATGCCTTGGGCTTTGAGGGTTTTGACCACGTTGAACACTTCCTCCACCAGCAGCGGGGCCAGCCCCATCGAGGGCTCGTCCAGCAGCAGCAGCTTGGGGCGACCCATCAGAGCGCGGCCTATCGCCAGCATCTGCTGCTGACCGCCTGACAAGGTGCCCGCAGGCAATTTGCGCTTTTCCTTGAGGATGGGGAACATCGCGTAGACCTTGTCCAAGTCGCCCGGCACCTGTTGGCGCGGCTGGGTGTACGCGCCCAAGCGCAGGTTGTCTTCAATCGACAGCGGGCCAAACACCTGCCGCCCTTCCGGGCTCTGGCAAATGCCGCGCCGCATGCGCAAGTCCGAGCGCAGGCCCGAGATGTCTGCGCCGTCAAACACGATGCGCCCGGCGCTCATCGGCTGCACGCCCGAGAGCGTGCGCAAAAACGTGGTTTTGCCTGCGCCGTTGGCCCCCACCAGCGCCACCGTGGTACCGCGCCGCACTTCAATGTCCAGCCCTTTGAGCGCTTGGATGCGGCCATAGCAGCTTTCCAGCCCGGTGACTTTCAACAGCACCTCGCTGGGCGCGGGCAGCGTGCCCGGCTGCAACACCCCGCCCGAATGCGCCCCCAGCCCGACCGACTCCGGTGCCAAGCTCACGATGCGGTGAAACAGTTCGCGCAGCTCGGCCTTGGCCTGATCGCCGAACAGCGGGTCTTGGTTGTCGAGGAAAGCGCCGTTGATTTCAGCCCAGTCGCTGGCGGTCAGCAGCTTGCGTGCCCAAGGCATGGCCTCGGTTTCTTCGACGCGGATGTGCGCTTTCAGGTGCCGGGTGTAGTCGCGCAGCCCGGCTGCAAACTGAGCTGGCCTGCCGATTTGCACGGCAGCCAGTTGCTCACGCAGTGCATGCAAGCTGGCGGCAGCGCTGACGTGGTCAGCCTCCAGCCGATCCAGCAGCACCGCCGCATCGGCTGAGCGTTGGCGCATCAGGCGAAACAGAAAGTCGTCTTCTTTGCGGTGATGGGCGGCATCGGCAAAGTGCTCGATGTAATCAAAGACGGCACCAAAAAACGGGGCGTCTACCGCCGCGCCCGCGTCGATCTCGCCGGCCAAGGTGTCTAGCGCGGTGGCGAGCCGCCAGAAGTTTTGGTGCTCTTCAGAAATGATGCGCAGTGCGTCCATGTGTGCTTCCATGTGTACGGCCCTCAGGCGTGGGTGCCCAGGTACGCAGCGATCACGTCCGGGTTGTTGCGAACTTCAGCCCCGGTGCCTTCGGCCAGCTTTTTGCCGTAGTCCAGCACCAAGATTCGGTCTGACAGGTTCATCACCATCTTCATGTCGTGTTCGACCAGCACCACGGTGATGCCCGAGTCGGCCACCTTGCGCACCAGGTGATCAACCTCGATGGTTTCCTTGGGGTTCAGGCCCGCAGCAGGCTCGTCCAGAAAAATCATGCGCGGCTTCATCGCCAGCGCCCGGGCAATTTCCAGGCGTTTGAGCGCGCCGTAAGACATCGCATCAGCGCGGGCGTCGATGGCCGACTCCAGCCCCACAAAGCGCATCAACTCTGCCGCTTCGTCGCGCAACGTGCGGTCACGCGCCTTCAAGGCGGGCCAGCGCAGCGCGGCTTTCAGCAAGTTGCGGTCTAGGCGCAGGTGCGCACCCATCATCACGTTTTCGATGGCGCTCATGTTCATGCAGATCTGCAAGTTCTGAAACGTGCGTGCCACGCCCCGGCGGGCCAGCTCGTTGGGCGACTTGCCTTGTACCGATTCGCCGTTCAGGCGAATGTCGCCCGCCGTGGGCCGGTACACGCCAGTGATCAGGTTGAACAGCGTGGTCTTGCCCGCGCCGTTGGGGCCAATCACCGCGTAGACAATGCCCGCCTCAATCTGGAACGAGACGTTTTGCACCGCCTTCACGCCCCCGAAGTGGATCGACAGGTTTTCAACTTCAAGCAAGGCCATATTTCAGTTCCCCTTGCCCAGTCGGGCGGCCAAGGTGGGCACCAGCCCCTTGGGCATGAAAATCATGCACAGCATCAGCACTGCGCCGAACACCACGGTTTCCCAGCCTTCGAAGGTGGCGAGCGCCTGGGGCAAGGCGGTCAGCAGCACCGCGCCCAGCACCGAGCCGTACACCGAGGCCATGCCGCCCACCACCACCATCGTCACCAGCTCAATGGAGTGGAAGAAGTCGGCGAAGTTGGGCGTGACAAAGCCCACGTAATGCGCAGTCACGCTCCCCATCAGGCTGGCAAACACCGCCGAGAGCACAAAAATTGCGACCTTGTAGCGCACCACATCCACCCCCACCACCTGCGAGGCGACCTCCGAGCCATGCAAAGCCCGCAGCGCCCGGCCAAACGGCGAGTCGATCAAATTCAGCGACGCCCAAACGCTGACCGACAGCAGCAGCGCCACCACCCAGTACCAGTGCTTGTCGCCGCTCAGTTCCCAACCCAGCAGACTCATGGCGGGCACGGGCATGCCGTCGGGGCCGCCCGTCCAAGCCGCTTCGTTGCGCAGTGCGATGTTGATGATGATGCCCAGCCCCAGCGTGGCCATCGCCAAATAATTGCCTTTGAGCTTGAAGATGGGCCGCGCCACCACGCCCGCAATCAGCGCCGTGACCAGCGCGCCCGCCGCCATTGCCAGCGCCGGATGCCAGCCGAAATGCGTGGGCAGCACTGCCGTGGCGTAAGCCCCAATGCCCAGAAAACCCGCGTGTCCCAGGCTGATTTGCCCGGCAAAGCCGATCAGCAAATTCAGCCCCAGCACGATGGTGGCGTTGATGGCCATGCGGATCGCCAGATCCATGTAATAGCTGTTGGGCAGCACCAGCGGCAACACCAGCAGCACCGCGATCAAGACGTAAAGCCCGGTGTAAACGTGTTTGTTCATGGCTTACACCCGGTCGGTAGACGCGCCGCCAAACAGGCCACGCGGCATGAAAAACAAAATCAGCAAGATCAGCACGAAGGGCATGGCGTCTTTGTAGGCCGACGAGATGTAGCCCGCGCCCATCGCCTCCAGCACGCCCACCAGCAGCCCGCCAACCACCGCGCCCAAACCGCTGCCCAAGCCGCCCACCACCGCTGCCACAAAGCCCTTGAGGCCGAGCATGATGCCCACGTCGTAGGAAGTCAGCGTGATCGGCGTCACCAAAATGCCGCCCAGCGCACCCAGCGCCGCCGACAGCGCAAAGCTCAGGAACAGCACCCCGTTGGTGTTGATGCCCACCAGCTCCGCCGCCACCCGGTTGAACGAAGTCGCCAGCATCGCTTTGCCGCTGAGCGTGCGGCTGAAGAAGTACCACAGCGCCACCACCACCAGCGCTGTCACGCCCAGCACCCACAGACTTTGCGGCATCAGCGTGGCACCGAACAGTTCAATGGGCGCATCGCCAGAAAACGGCGCGAGGCTGTAAGTGCCCTTGCCCAACCAAACTTGCACCAGCCCGCGAATCACCAGCGAAGCCCCGATGGTGATGATGATCAGCGTCACCGGCTCAGCGCCCTTGACCGGCTCAATCGCCAGCTTTTCCAGCAGCACCCCGACTACCGCAGGCAGCGCCACCGCCAGCAGCAGCACCACCGGCAGCGGAAACCCAGCTTGGCCGAACACCACCGCCAACATGCCGCCCAGCATGATGAATTCACCCTGCGCAAAGTTGATGACGTGGCTGGCGTTGTAGATCAGCGTGAAGCCCAGCGCCGCCAGCGCGTAGGTGGCCCCGACCGTGATGCCAGAGAACAGGAATTGCAAAAATTGCGCAAGCATCACACCCCCCGCCTGAACGTGGTGCAAGGCGACGAATGCGCCAACAAAAGGGTCATAACGTGTCTCCGGTGGTGGTCTAGCGGTGCGGATTCTGGCACCCGACACAGCCACCGTCAACAAATCATGTTACTTTTTAATCATAAAAACAGATTTTTTGTATCTCTTTAGATCAAGGCTAAGTCACAAAAACCGCCAAAAAACCCACTTTTCAGGCAAAAAATGACCCAAACTGGCCTTGCAAGCCAGAAATTAGATTACTTTTTTGTGAAATTTAGGTGTTTACCCGTATCACTTTGAAAACCCAGCTTCAGCGGCTCAACAACCGCCTCAGCGATAGCGATACTTACAGCGGCGCAGCCAGCGCTTCCAACGGATCAACCCCTTGGAAACGAGTCGCCAGCGCAGGCTGGGCCGGGGTGGTTTGGCCCGAAGCCAGTTGCAGCAACTGGTCTAGATGGCGCTCAGACGGGGCCAGCGTGCGCCGGTAGATTTCCTTGCACAGCAGCCGCGCCGCATGGCCGGGCCAGCCTGCGGGCAGCAGCACCTCGGGCAACTCGGGGTCGCGCAGCAGCAGGCGGCGGTAATCGTGAATCAGCAGCGTGCGCAGCAAGAAGGCGCTTTCATCGTCAAGCTGGCCTTGCGCGTCTTGGCGCAAGTCGTCCATGATGGGTTGGTAGCAGGCGGTGAAGGCGGTGTAGTCAGCGGCCAAGCGCTCTAGGTTCCAAGCGCTGCGCACCATTTCTGAATCGGTGGCCGTCAGACCAAAACGTGGGTTGACCGCCACCAGCGGCATCAGATGCGGCAGCAAATCGGCCATGCCGTCGGCAATCAGCGCATCAAAAGCGGTGCTCAAATCAGCCCCCGGATGCACGAAGCCGCCCGAGCCCAAATCGCCAAAGCCCTGCCAAAACAAAGCCCGGCGCAGGCGCTCGCGCTGCGCCGGTTCGAGGTCACCCAGCGTCAGTACCAGCCGCCAGCGCCGATCCCACTGCGGCGCATCAGCCGCGTAGATTTGCCGAGAGGCCTCTTCAAAGCGCCGCCGCCCGGAGGCGGTGAGCATGTAATCGGTGCGCCGCCCTTGGGCCTCGCTGCACAGCCACTCGTCCTTGGCCAGACGAAACACCGAGGTGCGAATCAGCCGCTCGTTCATGGCCAGCGGCTCTAGCAGGCGAATCAGGCTGCCCAGCCAGACCCGCCCCCCACGCGGCAGCACCGCATCGCCAAAAACAGAAATGATCAGCGAGCCCGCTTGCATGCGGCTTTGCTGGCGGAAATCTTCAAGGCGATGGTGGACGGACGCGATCACAGGCTCTTCAAGGTCAAAGGGCGTATCTTACAAAGCCGCGACCGCTCAGAAGTTCTCGGTATCGACCTCGGTGTTGCCCTGCGCGTTGTAGCGGCTGCCCACCACGGTGCGCTGGTTGATCAGCGCGTCCAGCTTGGCGAGCGTAGCCGTGTCCAACTGGACGTTGGCTGCGCCCAGGTCGTCGTGCAAATGCTACGGGATGCAAACGAGAATTTCTCGATCATCTCTCACGGGTGGAACATGACCACCCAAATTATTCATTCCGAATCCAAACACCCAATTCATCAACATAATAAGTATGGAAATCTTCAATCGCAATATTGAAAACCCTTGCCCGATACAAATCGTTCTCTTTGGGACGGCGCGGCCCATCTTTCAGGCCCACACCAAACAAATCGCTCTTTAATAAATTCGGGTTATCAGAATTCATAAGAACGTTATGATGAATTAAATCATAGTAAGCCCCCCTATGACTGGGCTTATCTAAGCAAATCCACGCAATATCAGGAGACTGCGAAACATAAATATCGCAGTTTCTACGAATCATTGCCCGACTTCCGTTGAATGTTTCGAGGGGAATCCGAAGATCGG
>ERZ724523.2033-NODE-2033-length-11641-cov-4.049284_pt1 | contig 11641 bp, 7 predicted proteins | sample MGYA00376056_ERZ724523 | MGnify/ENA primary metagenome ERZ724523 (study PRJEB28724, sample SAMN07190888) | wastewater metagenome | isolation source: influent of sewage treatment plant in Hong Hong | place: USA: Christiansburg, Virginia | collected 2016-03-01 ... | reverse complement strand
GGAATTGTTGTTATTTATTTTGGTGCTTGAAGCGACGTTTGGGTTGGCGGGACTGATCAGTGCGCCAGTGATTTATGCCCAAATCAAACGCATTTTGACTGACCGCGGTTGGGTGTAAATTTAATATTAGTAACTCATAAAATACTACTTAACAATAATTGTCCATTATAAGTATAAAAGTGACTTAACTAAATTATCTTATAATGTAAATTTTTTGACTAACCTTACATATAATGAATATCAGGGAAGCTTAAATTTTTTTAAGTATACTTATCTATTCAAAGTACATTAACTGTATAGATAACAACCATTGTTTGTAAACATTCTTCTCTTTTAGTTGCAATTCCATTTTAAAATTAATTATACTTTTTGAGTTTCTTAAAGTTTTAATGTTAACAACACTAATATAAGTTATAATTGATAAAATTTTTCGGAGAAAACTATTATGCCGCCTAATCCTGTACAAAATCTACTCAATGCCCTCTTAGATTCCAATCTTTCCCATCCAGATAGAATGATAAAATTTTATAAACAAGATTTAGATTACTTTTTTTCTAAAGATAAAAGCAATACTGAATATTATATATCTCAATTAGAAAAAAATATATTTTATAATCAATTTGTTATTAATTATTTTATTGATGAAATTACAGATGTTATTGTTAATTCCGATAAAAAGCTAAGCAAATCTAATATAGAAGAAACTCAGCTTAAAATTAAAAAATTGGCTTTAGAAGATTGTAAACATACTAATAATTTTTTTAATGATTTACCAGTAAGTAATAAAGATATCATTGGCGATGATGCTAAATATTTAAAATCCTTAAAAGATGCAGGCATGAAGGAAAAGTCAGCATTTTATAAGTTTATTGAAGAAGCTGAGTTTCAGATAATCTATTATAAGGCGTTACATACAGTTATACAGTATATATTTCTATTAATAGAAGGAAATAAGGAAGCTCTTGAAGAACTGTCAAGAGAATTAAAATCAAAAGAAGATGTTTCAAATGCTTTAATAGGTATAGCAAAGTGTATTAAAGACCAATTACTTCTTACCAACGTAGAAACTAAGCAGTATTTTAGTACTTTTCAAGATATTTATCTCATTGACCAAAACCTTACTAAGCATACAAATGAAACCGTTCTTCTCATTACTAATGATAAAGTAATTGAATTTAACTATACATTAAAAGATGACGAAGGCAATGTGATTGACCAATCACCTGAAGGTCAACCATTGGCCTATCTACATGGCTACCAAAACATTATTCCAGGTCTTGAGTCACAATTGGCGGGCAAATCAGTGGGTGACAAATTTACTGCAAGCATTGAACCTGCAGACGCTTATGGCGAATTTGATGATGCGGCAGTACAAGAAGTCCCACGCGAAAACTTCCAAGGTGTCGAAGATATCCAACCAGGTATGCAGTTCCAATCGCAAACTGAAGACGGTCATGTGATGTTAGTCACTGTGAAAGATGTACAAGAGGACAAAGTGATTGTTGATGCTAACCATCCTTTAGCGGGCAAAAAACTTCATTTTGATGTAGAAGTGACAAGCATTCGTGATGCATCAGATGAAGAGTTGCAACACGGTCATGTACACGGTGCAGGCGGTCATCACCACTAAGTCACCCTTAAAGCTCAGCAAGCTTGGACAGATTAAATGGAAGGCTATATTTATAGCCTTCTTTTTTTGTGTAAAATTTTAAGTAGTTTAGGGTGTAAAATTATTATCTACCGGGTAAGAAAAGATTGATATTATTTACAAAATCATTGATTTAGTTACGTTTTTTGATGCTTTACTACGGTTTTTACCACACACTTTGCGCTAAATTTTGGCATACTAGTCGTATAGCCAATAGTCAATAACAACTAAGCAATGACGACTAGTCAATAACAACTAAGCAATGACGACTTATCATTGGGTAGGTATTTTTAGTGATAATCAATCAAACTAAGTATAACAAAGGATAATACTCATAAATGAGAATACAATTAAAGGTCAATGGGAACAAGTTAAAGGCATTGTAAAAGAAACTTGGGGTGACTTAACGGATGATGAAATTACCCAATTGGAAGGTAATCGCCAAAAGCTATCAGGTAAAATTCAAGAACGTTATGGCCGCGCCGAAGATGTGGTAGAAAAAGAAATCGACGACTGGTCAACCCGTCATGACTATCGTTTCTAGAATAGATTAACCCCGCCTCCAAAGTAAAAAAGCCATATCATCTGATATGGCTTTTTTACCTGCTATCCTAGCATCACTGACCTCATCCTTAAGGTCCTTACTAACTGGTAGTGAATTTCTTGACTCGTCCTAAGTCTCACTCCACGTGTTTATCAAGCATCATTCCTTAATACTACGATAAACCATTCCTTTATTGGCAATTCTGTCCCTATCTCAATCCTTGAGAACCATCCCTGTGCCGTTGAATGTATTATTACAAAATTTACCATTCGGTAACAGTGGTACAAACGTCAATGCATGTAAGCTTTTGCTTACACGCATTTTGCCATTAGGGGCGCTGGTTGTTGGCGGTCTGTGCATCAAGCATGACATTAGCCGCTTCAATCACAAATGCTTCACTTTCAGGAAGCTTTGGACGTTCAGCTTGTTTTAGACGGCTACGGACTTCTAACTCTGCATCTTGTGCAGCTTGGTACGCTGTCCATGTGCTATAGGGGCTTTCCCCATTGGCTTGGCGTCTCGCATTTTCTGCCGCCAACATTTTTGCCTCAATGTTTTTGCGGAAAGTACGGCGGTCATTGATGTCTAATTTGACAGGTTTCTTATCATCTTCCTCATTACGGATTCTGTTGAGTTGGCTTAGATAAGCAAACTGGGCATTGGCTGCTTGACGCTGCTGTGACAAGGCATTGAGCGATTGCAAGGTCTCACGGGAATAGTTGCCCGCAGGTTGGTACGGCGCGGCACGAATGGTATCCCATGCCAGTGGGTTTTTCATGCTACGTTCACCAAACTCCATGCCTTCATAGATATTGACCAAGCGCACATCGGGTACCACGCCTTTATTTTGGGTACTGCCGCCAGTGATACGGTAGAACTTGCGCTGGGTTAACGTTGCTGACCCTAAGGCAAGGTTATCAAGCTGAATTTGCGCTGAGCCTTTACCTGTGGTCGTGCTACCGACAATCAGACCGCGACCATAATCTTGAATCGCTGCGGCAAAAATCTCGCTGGCTGATGCCGAGCCTTGGTTAATGAGTACGGTCATCGGGCCTGTATACAGCTGCTTACCTTTGTCTTCGTCTTCATACACTTGGATATTGCCGCGGTTATCACGAATCTGTACCAGCGGACCTGACTTGATGAACAGGCCAATCATTTTGGCAACTTCATCGAGTGAGCCACCGGGGTCATCACGCAGGTCTACCACTAAGCCATCGATATTTTGCTGGTTCAAGGCTTTTAACGCCTTTTCCGTATCAATGCTGACGCTACGATAGTCTTCTCCCGCACGGCGGGCTTTATAGTTGAGATAAAAGCTTGGGATTTCTAGCACACCGATTTTTTTGGCTTGCCCGTTTTTATCTTTGACACTAATTACCCGATGATTGACGCCCGACTCTTCTTGCTTAATCACGTCACGTATGAGGGTGACATTACGCGCGCTACTGTCTGGGGTATTAGGCGCTTTGACGCGCACGGTGACGGGTGAACCTTTTTTACCGCGAATGAGGTTCACCACTTCCCGTGTCGAATAACCGACGGTATCGACCATGCCTTTATCTTCAGTCGATACGCCGATGATTAAGTCATTGGGTTTGATTTGCCCCGAACGAGCGGCAGGCCCGCCATCAACTAAGCTGATAATACGGGTGTAGTCAGGATTCTTGCGATCAGGCTGAATCGAGACGCCGATACCAACCAATTCAAGGGTCGATTGGATTTGCATCTCATTGGCTTGCACGGGGGCAAAATAATTACTGTGCGGGTCATAGGCTGCCATCGCTGCATTTAACAGGGTTTCAACGATTTGGTCGCTATCGATACGCTGTAGCTGCGCATATTGGCGCTTTAAACGCTGGTCTAGCACTTGACTTGGGGAGCGCGTTTCATTTTTGACTAAATCACTGGCGTTGTATTTATCGGCATTTTCTTGCAAAAACTTGTCTTTGTTTTTGTCTTCATCTTGATTGATGGTCATGCCAATGAGCTGGTAGGTCAGCTGTTTGCGCCAAAAATCGCGTTGCTCGGCAACGGTTTTAAACCGTGGCAATTTTTCACGGTTCATAATGACCGTTTCATTGCTCTGTAAGCTCACAGGTGATTTTAACAAGCTATCGGCAAAGCTGTAATACGCTTTTGAGCGCTCAATAAAACGCTGATAGATTTCAAAACCGGCTTTTAAATCACCGCGTTTGAGATAATCGGCAAAACTATTGCCATATTTTTGGGTAAATTCATCAATATCGGACTGCAAAAACACGCTATGATTGGGGTCAAGCGCATCAAAATAGTCGCTTAAAATTTGCCTGCCCGTTGCCGCGTCCATTTTTTTATCTAGATAATGGCTACGATCCAACAACGCTGCGACTTGCCGTGTCACCTGCCGCTGCTCGTTATTAATCTGTCCGACGCTCGTCGATGCTGCAATGGCGGTTTGGTAACTTTGTCCCAGTATCGCCCCACCCATCAACAGGGCAAATACACTGGCGGTAAGTTGTTTGTATTGCATGACTTTCCTTACTCTATTTAATGAAGCGATAAACAGAAAAAACTGACAGCCCATCTTAGCACTGTCAGTTTTTCCACACCATACAAAACGTGTCAATGTTCGACTCAAATCATTTATCAAACCTCACCGTTTGTAACGGTAAGTTGTTGTGTTAGCCAATCAATTGATTATCTTTAAACAGTTGGTTTAATTGCGCGGCAGTGAGCAATTGTTTTTCACCGTCTTGGCGATTGACATATTCGTATTTTACCTCGCCTGTTTCACTGATATTTTTCTCTGAGATAACAATACGATGGGGAATGCCAACGAGCTCTAAATCGGCGAATTTTACCCCCGCACGCTCGTCTCGGTCATCAAGTAGCACATCAACACCTTGGGCTTTTAGCTCAGTGTAAAGCGCTTCGGCAAGCTGCATTGCTTTGTCCCCTTTCGCTGGGTCTAGAGCATCTTTCATTTTGCCTTTAATCATCGGTACAATCGCCACAGTGAATGGCGCAAGGCTCTCACCTGTGCTACTGGTTTTCCAAATGATACCATTGTCATCGTGATTTTGTTCAATTGCCGCAGCGACGATACGGGTCACGCCGATACCATAACAGCCCATCATAGTAATGACAGGTTTGCCCTGCTCGCCCATCACCGCACAGTTGAGCGCTTTGGTGTATTTGTCACCCAATTGGAAGATATGACCAACTTCGATACCGCGGCGGATTTGTAAAGTGCCTTGTCCATCTGGGCTTGGGTCGCCTGCTACCACGTTGCGGATATCAGCAATTTCGGTGATGGACGCATCACGTTCCCAGTTGACGCCTGTGGTATGAAAATCTGGCTTGTTGGCACCGCTAACAAAATCTGATAGCACCGCAGCAGCACGATCTACAATCACTGGCATATTCAAATCAAACACCCCGATAAACCCTTTGTGCAGGCCCGCTGCTTGGATCGCCTCTTCGCTCGCCATGGTGAGTGGGGCTTTGACTTGCGCCAATTTTTCGGCTTTGATTTCATTTAGGGTATGATCGCCCCGTAACACTAACGCGACTAAGGGAACTTTACCTTCTTCGGTAGCTTCACCTTCGACGATTAAAGTTTTGACCGTCTGTGACAATGGCAAGCCTAAATGCTCAGCCACTTGCTCACAAGTTGGCATATTGGGCGTACTGACCGCTGTTTTGCCTTGCGTTGGGGCAGCACGTTCACCGACCGCCACCGCTTCAGCCAGCTCGATATTGGCCGCATAAGCTGAGCTATCTGAAAACACGATATCGTCTTCACCACTGCCAGCAAGGACTTGAAACTCATGCGACGCAAATCCCCCAATCGAGCCAGTATCGGCTTGCACCGCACGAAAATCTAACCCAAGACGGGTAAAGATATTATGATAAGCGCGGTACATATCATCATAGGTGCGCTGTAATGAGGGTTGGTCGATATGAAACGAATAGGCATCTTTCATGATAAATTCACGTGAACGCATCACCCCAAAGCGTGGGCGAATTTCGTCACGAAATTTGGTTTGTACTTGGTAGTAGCTCACAGGGAGCTGTTTATAGCTTTTTAGCAAGTTACGCGCGATATCGGTTATCACTTCTTCATGCGTTGGACCTAACACAAAGTCGCGTTGGTGACGGTCTTTAAACCGCAGCAGTTCAGGACCATAGGCTTCCCAGCGACCTGATTCTTGCCAAAGCTCGGCCGATTGCACCACAGGCATTAGCAGCTCTTGGCAGTTGATGGCATCCATCTCTTCACGGATGATTTTTTTGACTTTTTGTAAGGTTTTTAGACCCATCGGTAGCCACGTGTAGAGACCCGACGCAGATTTACGAATCATCCCTGCACGGAGCATTAATTGGCTGGAGATGATATCAGCATCACTTGGGGTTTCTTTTAACGTTGCAAAAGTAAATTGACTGGCTCGCATGGCACACCTTGTTTGTACGGCTTGAAATAAGAAAAAAACGAGAATGGATAGACTATTTGGTAAACCGATTATCTTATTTTATGCCACTGGGTGGTGCAATAGTTTTTTTAATTTTTGCCAAGTCGATGCCGTATTTTTGGACTTAGCATTTTTGAACTTAGCATTTTTGGACTTAGCATTTTTATAAATTATGACAATAATTATGACAATTTGGTCATACCCATTGGCTATTTAAACTAGCTACATTGAAATTATGGCGAGTCATAACCATACAAAATAGCATCCACTATTAAATAAACCATTAGGAATGGCTATATGACCCAACTCCCCACTTCGTCTTCCACGCCATCACCTGAGGCAAAACCGACTACAAACTTGCCAGAACCGCCCGCATCGGGTAACAAAAAGCCGATTTCTTTTTGGGTGAGTTTATTTTTACTGGCGGTGATTGCGGTGGCGGGTTGGCTATTTTTGCAATGGCAACAAGCAAATACGCCTAAAAAAGTTGAGGTTTTAACCCGCGAAGGGGTGGTCACTAAGATTCAAAGCCTCAATCGACTACAAACCGTGGCCTATAATGTCGATACCGTTATCACTAGCCAAAAAGAGGGCAATTGGTACGCCCTGTGGCAAGATCAACAAAAGGGGCTGTTTGTCGCTCATGGACGGGTGACCGCGGGCATTGACTTAAATCAACTAAAACCCACTGATGTACAAGTGACCCCAGATGGTAGCCATGTCAGTATTACCTTGCCCGCTGCGCAGATTTTGGATAGTTATTTAGATAACATTGAAGTGTATGATATTCAAACAGGGGCTTTTGGCATGGTACAAGCCGACCCGCAAATATTTAACCAAGCGCAAGTAGCCGGCAAAAACCAAGTGCTGACATCCGCTTGCCGCTCGGGCATTCTACAAACTGCCAATGATAATGCCCAAAAGCAAGTGCAATCGCTATTTGCACTGGCAAATGTACAAGTCACTGTGAAAGTCACCGCGCCTGCTAAAAATTGTCGTTAAACCGATTTTTTGCCTATCAATAATACCAAGCCAATGATAAAAGCGTTTTTTTTAGTTTTGTATTGTTTTTGGGGCTGTCAGAATTGGTATGAAAGGCATAAATAATAGATATGTAACCTACCTTAATCATAGGAATATTGCTAAAATCTCAACTTTATATCCCGCTAGATAGTCCACTAGATAACCCGCTAGTTTTAGACGACATTTATTTGCTACATCATCAAAAATTGCAATAATAATAGCCACTTAACGTAGCCATTTCACCAAGGGTTACGTTAACTTATTGCAAGGATGCTTGATGGCGTTTTAGTTGTGTAAATATCAATTCGCTAGCTGTTGGAGAGTTTACTGAATGAATGTCACGTCTGCCTCAGATCGTCTAAAAAAAGTGATGCGGATTGCTTTGGTTGGCATCAAGCCTGGCGACCAAGTGATGCTAAAAGGCTATCTACGCATCTTGCTTAGACTAGAAGCAGACCTTGAATGGGTATCAGCGAACAATCAGCAAATTGATTTATTTATGGTCAATCATGATTTTCGTCATGCTGAAAGCGTTCAAAAGTTAATTAGTAGCAAACCCAATACGGCCACTATTTATACCGCTCGTAGTGAGACGGAAAACGGCTATTTATCGCAAGATTTATTGGTGTTGCCGCTCAAAGATTTGGAGCCGCTGAGTGAGTGGTTGTTTTCACAATTGCCGTTTTTGTCTGGTGTGTCTGTCAGCAATAAAGCCTCCACTACCGCTAAACTCACCGCTGATGCCGTTGACGTTTATCAATCAGCTACAGCCAACCAGCGCGTAGCTTCAAATCCGCCTGCTCAAGTTGCCAATCCATCATTTGGTGTTGCACAGTCTGCGCAAGCTTCAGCTGTTACAACTAGTCATACCCACAATGCGCCTAATCAACTTGCCGAATCTAGCCAGTCGATGGCATCATCAACCACCGCTAATGGCACTGTCAATGATGAGTATTTAATCGGATTTGCCAAGATTTTTAGTCAGATCGCCCAGCGCCATAATGAAGTATTGAGTATCAAAAGCCCTGCTGGCACCTTATTTGCCTATATCAATCCAAAACAGCAACGGGTTTGGCAGGTTTCTGATCACATCTCGTTCAATCAGCCTTGGATTATCTCGCTTGCTGATGATGCGGCTGCCAAGCAGCTAGATGTCAAAACTGCGACAAATTTGGTGCAATGGCTATGGGACTTGGCTAGCACACATGGTCAAAAATTCGAAGGTTTGCTAGATTCGCACATCAACTACCATATAGACAGGTGGGTAAAACCCACCCATGATGCCGACCAACACGACCATCTTAAAATCCAATGTGTACTAGAAGCTCGTTCATTAACGATTGATGACTTGGTAGCACGCAGCCAATGTTCGCTACCCCAAGTCAAAAAAACACTCATTGGCTTATTTGTCGCAGGTGCGTTGCTTTCTTCGGTCTATCAGCAAACTATCGCTCAGCTCAATAGTAAAACGATTAGCCAGCCAGTGACTCAATCCATGTCATCAGCAGAAATATCACTGCCAAAAATGTCACCCGCTCAAATGACAGTAGCTGAAAGCACCCAGACTGAGCCGCAGCCAATTACGTCCAGTGCGCAACCGGCTTTTGTTGAACAACCTGCTGCATCTGCTACGGTACCACCCACGGCGCCTGTGAACCAACCTGAGTCAGCCCAAACCCAACATCAGCCACCCGCGCCTGCCAAACCTCAATCAAAACTCGATGAAATCCTTAGCCGCCGTGCTATGGCAGAATTGTCAGCCACTACCTTGCCCAGTATTTCAACTACCCACAATAGTACTTGGAATAATAGTACCACAGAGCCTGAACCTATCTCAGCGAGTGCTACATCGTCACAAGGTTCAACCCCGCCCATCCAAGAAACTGGCAACAGTAGCATGATGGGGTTTTTAGGACGTCTACGTCGACGCTTGGGATTGTAAATCTTTCATTGAGATGATTGATAATTTGATTGTATTATCAGGGATTTATTAATTTTTTTTAGTTAACAGCGTGGTTTCGTGTATGATACTAACGCAATTTTTTTCCTAATATTGTATTTATATTAATGCAATAAGTGTAAGGCTTTCTACATGCAACGTCTGAAAATCGTTTTTAGCGGACCTATGGGTGCGGGGAAAACCCAAGCCATCGCAAGCTTATCGGATATCCCTGTGGTGTCGACTGAGGTAAAAAATACCGACCTTCATATCAACACCAAGGCATTGACTACGGTGGGTATGGATTACGGTGAATTGGTGCTAGAAGGTGGCATCAATATCGGTCTATATGGCACACCTGGTCAGGAACGCTTTAACTTTATTTGGCCGATTTTGTCGCAAGGGGCGATGGGGGTTATTATTTTGATTGACCATGCCGCTCAAGACCCTGTGGCAGATTTGGCAAATTATTTAGAGACGTTTAGTAAAATTTATACGGGTCGCATCGTCGTGGGTATCAGCCAAGTTGATAAAATGCCTGAGCGCGACTTTGGCATTTATCATGACTGGTTGACTGCCAATAACAAGAATCTGCCTATTTTCCCAGTGGATATGCGAAAAAGAGAAGATGTGCTGTTACTGGTCGATACCATAATTGCATCACTTGAATTGACAGCGCAGTAAGCGCATGATTGAATTACGGTATATGGCTTACGTTAACGAGTGATTCGGTGAACGCAGCCATTTGACTCAGATCTTGAGCGCAGCGACTGAAAAACTCGACAGCAATTTTAAACCCGTTACGCTAGTAAATATTTGGATACCAATATGAATGACCAATTGTTTCAAATGGAAAGCCGCATTAAGCCCAGTGAGCAATTTATTGCCCTATCTAATGAAGTATTGCACGAACTCATTCATACCACGAGTGGCATTGAAGGGGTGTTGTTGTCATCAACCGATGGCTTTGAAGTCAATTCAATTTTTCAAAAAACCTATGATGGCGGCAAATTATCCGCGGTCGGCAGCTCAATCTTGGCATTGGTACAGGCATTGACCGCCGAAGCGCAGCTTACTGGCTGTCGCTCAGTCATCCTAGATGCCGAAAACGGTAAAATCATGATTAGCGCCGTGCCTAGTCAGTTCCAGCCGATGATTGTGATTGTGGTGACCAAACAACAAGTCTTGCTCGGTCAAATCATGCACGGTATGAATAAAGCGATTAACCGTTTGATAGAGCTCGATAAAGAATTTCATTAATATACAGTTAATTTATATCGTACCTACTGTAAAGCCCTCAATAGCATTGAGGGTTTTTTTCATATCCCTCATATACAACCTGTCAAACGATCAATTTGCCAACAGATAAGTGACCATGATGAATTTTTCCAACTTGACCACATCTTGCCATACCCTATTAGCGTGATTGGTAGTATCCGCCGTGCATGCCAATCATGACCACTGTGTGTGGCGCCGTGCTTATATTCACCTGACCACCAAACAGCCCGTCATGATTGATGACAATAGTTTTGCCAAGAAAAACCCTGATTTTACCCCCATTGCCAAAAGCCTAGACAACATCAATGACAACACCATCAAGCAATCGCAAAAACTAGATGGCGGTAAAAATGAATGTTAGCCATAAAAAAACCGCCCAAATTCACGACTTAGGCGGTTTTTTGAACGGTTCTTAATAGCCAAGGATTAAGCTGTTTGCTCGTACACTGGGTGTTTGGCGCAGATTGCTTGGACTTTTTCACGCACTTCGCCGATAACGTTTTCGTCACCGCGGCTATCGAGCACATCACAAATCCAGCCAGCCAATTCTCTTACTTCCGCTTCACCAAACCCACGGGTAGTGACTGCGGGCGTACCAATACGCACCCCTGATGTCACAAACGGTGATTTAGGGTCATTTGGTACCGCGTTTTTGTTGACGGTGATGTGGGCATCGCCCAACCATTTATCCGCTTCTTTGCCGGTGATTTCTTGTTTGATTAAGCTAATCAGCATTAAGTGATTTTCTGTGCCGC
>ERZ724523.2030-NODE-2030-length-11644-cov-5.242989_pt1 | contig 11644 bp, 7 predicted proteins | sample MGYA00376056_ERZ724523 | MGnify/ENA primary metagenome ERZ724523 (study PRJEB28724, sample SAMN07190888) | wastewater metagenome | isolation source: influent of sewage treatment plant in Hong Hong | place: USA: Christiansburg, Virginia | collected 2016-03-01 ... | reverse complement strand
CTCCTGTAAAAATCATCTTACAGATGGCGTCCACTTTTCTCAGCCTACCTCAGTTTTACAGAAGTATGCTGGTCAATTTTTGCGACTGGCTTTTGATGGCCCGCCGCATGTCCTGATGCGGGCCTTTGCAGTTGAAACTGCGCTGGCGCTCAATTCGGCGTTTCAGGGTGCGTACACCGATGAGGCGATAGTCGCTTTGAAAAATGTCAATTGCGGCAGATTGCATTCGGGGAAAATGCTTCAACGTGTTGATTCACCCGCTCGTAGAGACCATATCGGCTATGAACTGGACCTAAAACCCTATTGGTTTAAACCTCTGGGCAGAGTTTTTGGCGTTTCTGTAGATGCAGTTACCGATCAGGTAGTCCAATGGGTAAGTAAGGATTGCGTGCGGGGTGCACGTAGTTCCGGAGGCGAGCCGCGTAGAGAGCAGTTCCGCCGCCAAAGAGCGTCGCCCTATAAGAGTGACCAGCCAGCGGTGGATAACCATGAGTTTTATCTCGCCTACCATGCGATGTTTTGTGTCGCTGGCGAATTGCTCTCTGAACATTCCATCGTTATTGATCGATGGGAATCGAATGTCTTTGATAGTTGGTTGCGACGCCATCGATTGGCCCGCAATGACGGTACTTGGCTGGCTGATTGTCGCGATCCGTGGCCAATTGAGCGGCGGCCTTGGCAAAACGAAGAGTGTTCTGAAAGTTGGCGCTGGGAGATCACACGTAAGGATTTTGAGGATGCTCTATGCATTGATGGGGTGTTGCCGGTGAGGCTACCTGTTTGGGGTGAGTGGCATTTCTCGGAAGGGTCAAGAACGGAGGAGTTCTCAATTTCCAGCGCGCTGGTTTCCGACGCTGCTGCTGAGTCGGTTCTTTACCAGTTGCAAATTGCCAGGGATCCAAACGAGGGTTACCTGCCGGACGACGATCATTATGAGACGGTTCGTTTGGGGAGGCATCGGATATGGGGGTGGATAAAGTCACCCGATTCTGCTTCTGGCCTTGACCAATTCGATCCAAATGCTGGGAAGTTACCGTTTCCATCTGCAAGTCCTGGAAAAGAAATTTGTAGTTCATTCGATTTATATCTCGGCGAGGATAGGCGGAGATGGTATTCGGGGGCTCAAGGAGCAGAGATGGCTTTTTGCGCAGAGATTTGGGGTGATCGAACCAAGGAAAGTGACTACAGCTACCCTGAGTTCGGTCGCATGCTCTATGTCGGCTCAGACTTCCTGAAAACGTTCCTGAAGCGATTGAAACGTTGCCTGGTAGTAAAGGTGGAGATTTCTCGTCGCGAGTCAAGTTACGCCCGTGACAGTGAATACTCGTATGTGCCGCCGTACTATCGATTGTTCGTGATCGATAGTAAAGGAAGTGTTCGATCATTCTGAGCGACTGTTGGCAGACAAGGTCAAAGAAAACGCCGGGTTTCCCCGGCGTTTTTTATTTTTGACCGCCTTTTCCGGTTGACCGTAACAATTACGCCATCGCCTCATACAGCGGCAAAGTCAAAAACTCCGGGTATTCCGGCGTCAGTGACATTTCGTCGAAAATGATGGCGGCCTGATCGTAGCTGGCGGTGTCTTCGCCCTGGGCGGCGACGAAGGCCTTCACCTTGGTCAGTTCTTCGGCGATCATCGGGCGGACCATTTCGACGGTGACTTTGCGGCCGTCGTCGAGGATGCCCTTCGGCGAAACGACCCACTGCCACACTTGCGAACGGGAGATTTCGGCGGTAGCGGCATCTTCCATCAGGTTGTGAATCGGCACGCAGCCGTTGCCAGCCAGCCAGCTGCCGAGGTAATGGATGCCGACGTTGATGTTGTTGCGCAGGCCGGCTTCGGTGATCGGCTGTTCCGGTTGGAAGTCGAGCCACTGGGCCGGGCCGAAGTTACCTTCAACCTGCTTTTCCCACTGGTTCGGCTTGTCACCGAGCACCTTGACGAACTCTTCGTGGGCAATCGCCACCAGACCCGGGTGAGCCACCCAGCCGCCGTCGAAGCCGTCCTTGGCATCGCGCGTCTTGTCGTGACGAATGCCGGCCAGTGCCTTTTCGTTGGCGACCGGATCGTTCTTGATCGGGATCAGGGCTGACATGCCGCCCATCGCTGGCGCACCGCGCTTGTGGCAAGCCTGGACGAGCGCCAGTGCATAGCCGCGCATAAACGGCACTTCCATAGTGATGGCGCTACGCTGGGCGAGGCAGAAATTCTTGTTCTTCTTGAATTTCTTGATGCAGGAGAAGATGTAATCCCAACGGCCAGCGTTCAGGCCGGACGAGTGGTTGCGCAGTTCGTAGAGGATTTCTTCCATCTCGAAGGTGGCGAGGATGGTTTCGATCAGCACGGTGGCCTTGATGGTGCCTTGCGGCAGGCCGATGTGGTCCTGGGCCATGACGAAGATGTCGTTCCACAGGCGGGCTTCGAGGTGGCTTTCCATCTTCGGCAGATAAAAGAAGGGGCCGGCGCCACGGGCGATCTGTTCCTTGGCATTGTGGAAAAGCACGACGGCGAAGTCGAAAATGCCGCCGCTGACGCGCTGACCGTCGACCAGCACGTGCTTTTCATCCAGGTGCCAGCCGCGCGGACGAATCTGCAGGGTGGCGATCTGGTCATTCAGTTTGTACTCCTTGCCGTTCTCGTTCTTGAACGAGAGTTCGCGGCGGATAGCTTTGTACAGGTTGATTTGACCCTGAATCTGGTTTTCCCACTTCGGCGAGTTGGAATCTTCGAAGTCGGTCATGTAAGAGTCAGCGCCGGAGTTGTAGGCGTTGATGATCATTTTGGCTTCAACCGGGCCGGTGATTTCGGTGCGGCGGCGCTCGAGCGCCTTGGGCAGCGGGGCAATCTTCCAGTCGCCAGCGCGGATGTGCGCGGTTTCCGGCAGGAAGTCAGGCATTTCGCCGGCATCAATGCGCGCCTGGCGGGCAACGCGGGCGGCCAGCAGTTCCTGGCGACGCGCTTCGAAAGCACGGTGCAGCTTGGCAACCAGGGCCAGCGCATCATGGGTAAGAACGGATTCGTAACCCGGCAGAATCGGACCGGTGATTTGCACGCCCTGGGGCAGATTGAGGCTCATGGAAGCTCCTGATGGAAGATGTAATTGATGCGACGCCGCAAATTGTATTGCGATTCCGATTCAATAAAAACCCGGTTAAAATCATTTCATCTTTTACTTTAAGTATGAAATGGACCGGCTCAAACAGATAGAAGGCTTTGTTTCGGCAGCGACACGCGGCAGCCTGTCAGCGGCTGCCCGTGCAGAAGGCGTAACACCGGCCATCATCGGTCGCCGCCTTGATGCACTGGAAGCCAGGCTAGGGGTTAAATTGCTGCTACGCACCACGCGTAAATTGACGATTACATTTGAGGGCCAGGCCTTTTTGGAGGACTGCCAGAAAGTACTCAACGAGTTTGCCAATGCTGAAGCGGCAGTATCGCTGGGCGGCGTGCGCGCCAGTGGCCAGTTACGGGTTTCAGCGCCGTCCGGCTTTGGTCGCCAGCATGTCGCACCGCTGGTGGGAGACTTCATGCGCGCCAACAGCGAAGTGACGGTCAATCTTGATTTGAGCGATAGATTGGTCGATCTGCTCAACGAAAACATTGATTGTGCGATTCGCATCGGTGAATTGACTGATTCCAGCTTGGTCAGCGTTCGCTTGGGCGAGATGCGGCGCATGGTGGTTGCAAGTCCAGCCTATCTTGTCGCCCACGGTATTCCACGCGAGCCGGCCGATTTGGCCGCGCACAATTGCCTTTCACTGGGGCAGCAGCGCGGCTGGGTGTTTCGCGATCCGGAAAGTGGCGAAGTCGATACCCTGAAAGTCAGTGGCACGTTTGAATGCAACGATGGTGCGGTGCTGCACGAATGGGCGCTCGCCGGACGCGGCCTCGCCTGGCGTTCGTTATGGGAAGTTGGTCAGGACTTGAAGGAGGGGCGCCTGACTTCCGTGCTCGATGCCTGGCAGGCGCAACCGATGGGCATCTATGCCGTCTTTCCGCAGCGCCGACATTTGCCGCTGCGGGTGCGGCTGTTTATTGATTTGCTGAAAGAAACCTACAGCCGCCCGAGCTACTGGGAATTGCGCTAAAAAAATAGCTGAAAAAAGCAGTCGACCGCAACATGTTCAAAATAGTGCTGCGACACGCGATTCTTCCTGTCAAATCACAAAACGGGCGGTGTCCTCACGCATTGTCCGCGCCAGGCGGCCCAGCTCTCCAGCTGCGCTTGCTGTGCTTTGCGCCGCGCCGTTGTTTTCTTCGGCGGCTTGGGCGACGCGTTCAACCTGCTGGGCAATTGACTGGCTGGCCGAGCCTTGTTCGGCAATGGCGTCGGTGATGTCGCCAACAACGCGAACAACCTCGTTGGCGCTATCACGAATTCCGACGATGGACTGGCCCGCCTGCTCGGCCAGTGACATGCCTGATTCGGCCTGGATAACTACATTCTCCATTGAGCTGACGGCCGCTTTGGCACTGCGCTGAATGCCATCAATCATGCCGGCAATTTCGCCGGTGGCTTTTGTCGTACGCTCGGCCAGCTTGCGGACTTCGTCGGCAACCACGGCAAAACCTCGACCGGTTTCACCAGCCCGGGCGGCTTCGATGGCGGCATTGAGCGCCAGCAGATTGGTCTGATCGGCAACATCCTTGATGACCTGGACCACGCTCGAAATCTGGGTCGATTGCTGACCCAGCGTGTCGATTTGTTCGGCGACGTTTTTGACCGCGCTCGTGATGATTTTCATCTCGTCCACTGCCTGACCGATAACGATACCGCCCTGGTTGGACAACTCACCGGAGTGCCGCGCCAGATTCAGCGCATCGTTGGCATTGTTGGCTACGTGGTTGATGCTGACCGATACCTGTTCAACCGAAGCAGCCATCGAGGAGGCCGATTCGCTCGAGTCTTCCGAGGCTTGTGCCGATTGCTGGGCGCCGCTGGAAAGTTGCTGCGAAGCATCGTCAATGCTCGAGATTGAGTGTTTCAGCGAGCCCAGGGTTTGCCGCATGGTGCCCAGCAGTTCGTTAAAGGCAGCAGCAGTCTGACCCACTTCGTTGTTGCCGCTAACGGGAACAGTGCGCGTGAAATCATTGTTTTTACAGACGTGCCCGATGACATCACGGATGGTGTTGAGTGGACCGGAAATCGAGTTGATGATCCACAAGGCCATGGCGACTGAAATCAGAATGGCGGTTGTCAGCAAGGCAATGCTGACCCAGCGAGCGGTCGCGTAAGCTGCACGATCATGTTCGACAGCTTTGTGCATCTGATTTTCTTGAAACTCAACCATCGCCTTCAGACTGGCAATAAAGGCATCATTGGCCGGAATGAACTCCTTGAACAGGATTGGCTTGGCTTCGGAAACGCTGTGTTCCGCCGCTTCGAAAAAGCGTGGGTATAAACCAAGAAGGGCAGCTCGGCGCTGGGTGATTGTTGCCAGCAGGCGCTTGCCTTCTTCAGAATGGATCTGCTGCTCCATTTTTGTCAGAACCTCGGTATTGCTCTTGCGGTATCCCTCAACCTCTGACTTTATTTTTTTACGCTCTTCCGCGGTGTCGACCAAGAGCAGGCCGCGCAGTGCGCGCCCGTTGGCCAGGGCTAATTCCATCGAGTGATTGGCTTCATTGACCTTGACCATCCGCTCGTCGACCAGGGTATTCATGTCAGCCATGATGCTGGCCATGCGTTGCAATGCCAGTAGGTTGGTGGCGATCAGGAAGGCAATGAGGACGCCAAAACCAATGATCAGGCGTTTGCTGATGCTGAGATTGTTAAACATGAAATTCCTTTGTTATTGTTGGCAGTCAAATGCAGGAACAAATTCTATCGGCCCCGAATTCGCAAAATTTAGCGCATACGAAAAGAGTCTGGCAAATATTCTCAATACGCTTTGCTGCTTGTCGGGCCATCTTGGCACGACGGCAGATTTAATGATCAATTATCGCCGCTGCAATCGGTGCCGGCGATACGGATGACGGCTCCTGGAACGGATTGCCCTGAACCAGCACGATGGCCGCCGTTGGTGCAGCGGCCAGTGCAAAAAGCATGATCGCCACAAAGGCGGCACGCGGGTTTTCGGCATGAACGACCGCCACTGAAAGCAGGGTCAGTAGACCAAGAAAGGCCATGCCCAGCCATTTCAACGGGTTGATGTGGGTCTGGCTGAGGCCGATGCGCTGATCCCGGTCGTCGCGCATGTCGGTTGCTTTGCGCAGCATCAGGGCTTGTACGTTATCGCCGGCCGCTTTGGCGGTGCGCGGGCTGCTCAGCATGACAAGCAGGTGATCAGCCTTGGTGCTGACATCCGGGCTGGATTTTCGCTGGGCGAGTAGTGGCCATTCGCCAACACTGGCATGGGCATAGTCGGTCAGCGCTTCGCGCAACTGGCTGCGTTGGGGTTCCTCAAGCTGGCTGGCGAGTACAACCAGACTACGCAACGCGTCAGCTTCCTTGTAAACCGCATTCATCGCCCGGTCGTGGGCATTCCAGGTGTCATTGGCGAGAAAGGCCAAGGTCAGGCCGAAAAGCACACCAATAATATTAATGAAGGGCGGTACGACGCCATTCAGCGTGCGTACCCAGGCCGCCCAGGGCGAACGTTGCATCAGCCAGTGGATGGCAGCGACGGCGGCAAAGGTGCCGAAAATGGCGACCAGCGCGTAGCCGTAATGGTCGTAGGTGTGCCAGTTGCTGAAGTCCATGATTCCTCAGTGCCCTTCGGTAAGAATGATGCGCCAGGCTGTCAGCTTTTGCTCAAGGGAGAGAGAAGCATGGGCGGGGCTGGTTGATGGAAGTCGCTGGCAAACAATCAAGTCAGCAGGAATGCTTTGGGCGATGTGCTTGCGAAAGCAGGATTCCGCCTTGGCACCGTTGAAAAATACGCGTTTGATCGCCGGATGCTGGCGCAGAAAGCCGGCCAGATCATTGGCGATCAGCGAGTCGGGATCAATGTCAGAATCCAGGCTGCCGGGGCGGGTGCAGGTCAATAGAACATCCCAAACGGCAATTTTGGCTGACTGAAGCGCTTTAACTCGCTCAGCGTAAGGTGCTGCCGAATCAAACCCGATGAGTTCGGCCATGATCGGCCAGAAGGCATTGCGTGGATGGGCGTAGTACTGGTGAGCTGTTAGCGAGGCTTGCCCGGGCATGCTGCCGAGAATGAGGATTTCGGCATTGGGGGCGGTGATGGGGGGAAAACTGCGGGCAAACGACATGGCTATTGATTATCCCAGAAAGGGCGGCTGCCAAATGAAAAAAGCCGGCACCTTGTGGGCGCCGGCTTTTGTTGCTGCCCGGTAAGGCAGCAAATTTAAAGCGGTGAGCTTCTTAGTGGAACTGTTCTTCTTCGGTCGAGCCGGTCAGCGCGGTAACGCTGGACTTGCCACCCTGAATGACGGTGGTGATGTCGTCGAAGTAGCCAGTGCCAACTTCCTGCTGGTGCGAGACGAAGGTGTAGCCACGGTCACGAGCAGCGAATTCCGGCTCCTGAACCTTCTCGACGTAGGCCGACATGCCGCGGGCAACGTAGTCCTGGGCCAGGTCGAACATGTGGTACCACATGTTGTGAATGCCAGCCAGGGTGATGAACTGGTACTTGTAACCCATGGCGCCGAGTTCTTTCTGGAACTTGGCAATGGTGGCGTCGTCCAGGTTCTTCTTCCAGTTGAAGGAAGGCGAACAGTTGTAGGCCAGCATCTTGCCCGGGTGAACCTTATGCACGGCATCGGCGAACTTCTTGGCGAATTCGAGATCCGGGGTGCCGGTTTCGCACCACACCAGGTCAGCGTATTCGGCGTAAGCGATAGCGCGGGAGATAGCCTGGTCAAGACCCTTCTTGGTCTTGTAGAAGCCTTCTGCGGTACGCTCGCCCGTCAGGAACGGCTTGTCGTTCTCGTCGTAGTCAGAGGTCAGCAGGTCAGCCGCTTCAGCATCGGTACGAGCGATAACCAGGGTCGGCACGCCATAGACGTCGGCCGCCATACGGGCAGCGATCAGCTTCTGGCAAGCTTCGGCGGTCGGAACAAGAACCTTGCCGCCCATGTGGCCGCACTTCTTGACCGAAGCCAGCTGGTCTTCCCAATGCACGCCAGCAGCGCCGGAGCGGATCATGGCCTTCATCAGTTCGTAGGCGTTCAGCACGCCGCCGAAACCGGCTTCAGCGTCGGCAACGATAGGCAGATGGTAGTCAACGTGGCCAGCATCGCCCTTGTTGATGTTCTTGGACCACTGGATTTCGTCAGCACGGTTGAAGGCATTGTTGATGCGCTCGACAACCTTAGGCACGGAATCAACCGGGTACAGGGACTGGTCCGGGTACATGGCGGCGTATTCGTTGTTGTCAGCAGCAACTTGCCAGCCGGACAGGTAGATGGCCTTGATGCCAGCCTTGGCTTGCTGAACAGCTTGACCGCCGGTCAAAGCGCCCAGGCAGTTGACGTAGGGGGTGTTATTGACCAGATCCCACAGCTTCTCGGCACCGCGACGGGCCAGGGTGTGTTCAACCTGGAAAGAACCACGCAGGCGCACGACGTCAGCAGCGGAGTAACCGCGCTTGATGCCCTTCCAGCGGGGGTTGGTGGCCCAGTCTTTTTCCAGTTCGGCGATTTGCTGTTCGCGTGTGCTCATTGTGTATTCCTCAAAGGAGTGTTTCGGGGGGATGGGAACTTCCGCCGCGTCTATTTAGACTTAGGCGATGGGGAAAATTATAGTGAATTTATTGCGTAGCAGCAACAGTCTTATATAAGACATAAGACATTATGTTTTTTAATAAAAACATAATGTTGCGGTTGTAATTTCACGATGCGAAACAACGTTTGCGATTTTGAAACGAAAACGCATTGCGTTAGCACAAAGATTTTACGCTAACCAACACCCCATCGTCGTCGGCATAAAGAAATTCACCGGAATTGAAAGTAACGCCACCAAAGGTGACGGCAATATCACGGTCGCCAACACCTTTTTTGATGCTCTTTTGCGGGTGAGTGTTGAGGGCGCGTACTCCGATGTCGATGCCATTGATGTCACCGGAGTCGCGGATGCAGCCATACACAACGACGCCTTCCCAGCCATTTTTGTGGGCGAGAATGGCCAGCTGATCACCGACCAGTGCGCAGCGCATGGAGCCGCCACCGTCGATGACCAGCACCTTGCCTTTGCCGTTATCGGCAAAGGCTTCGCGGACCAGCGAGTTGTCTTCAAAAATTTTCAGTGTGACGATCTGGCCGGAAAAAGTGGTGCGACCACCGTAACGCTGGAACATCGGGGCGACGACGCGGACGGTTTTGCCGAGTTCGGCTTCGAATTCATCGCAAAGATCGGGGGTTTTGAAGGTCATGCTGGGCTCCCTGGCAAAAAAAAGCCATGCATCGCATGGCTTGTTGAAATATGGATAGAAGTTTAAACGACAGCTTCAGTTTTTTCTTCCTCGAAGACCAGTTTGATTTTTCCGTCTTTATCGAGGTCGACCGTAACATTTCCGCCGCTGGCCAATTTTCCGAACAACAGTTCGTCGGCCAGTGCCGAGCGGATGGTGTCCTGAATCAGGCGCGCCATCGGACGCGCACCCATTTGCGGATCAAATCCTTTTTCGGCCAGCATGCCCTTCACGGCTTCACTGAAATGAGCTTCCACTTTCTTCTCGTGCAACTGTTCTTCAAGTTGCATCAGGAATTTATCGACCACGCGCAGGATGACGTCACGGTCGAGTGACCCGAACGATATGGTGGCATCCAGGCGGTTACGGAATTCCGGTGTGAATAGACGCTTGATTTCTGCCATTTCGTCACCGGACTGCTTGATCGCCGTGAAACCCATGCTCGATTTCTGCAAATCAGCAGCGCCGGCATTGGTGGTCATGATGATCACCACATTACGGAAATCGGCTTTGCGTCCGTTATTGTCAGTCAGCGTGCCGTGGTCCATGACCTGTAGCAAGATGTTGAAAATATCCGGGTGCGCCTTTTCGATTTCATCGAGCAGCAGGACGCAGTAAGGTTTCTTGGTGACGGCTTCGGTCAATAGGCCGCCCTGATCGAAACCAACGTAGCCCGGCGGGGCGCCAATCAGGCGGGAAACCGCATGACGTTCCATGTACTCACTCATATCAAAGCGGGTCAGTTCGATGCCCAAGCAGTAAGCCAGTTGTTTGGCCACTTCCGTCTTGCCAACGCCGGTCGGGCCGCTGAACAGGAAGGAACCAATTGGCTTGCCGGGATTGCCGAGTCCGGAACGGGCCATCTTTATTGCTTTGGCCAGTGCGTCAATCGCTTTGTCCTGACCAAAAACAACCGCCTTGAGATCGCGGTCGAGATTTTTCAATGCGCTGCGGTCGTCCAGCGTGACGTGCTGCGAAGGAATGCGGGCGATCTTGGCGACTATCTCTTCAATGTCGGTTTTGTTGATGACTTTTTTCTGTTTTGACTTGGGCAAGATGCGCTGTGCCGCACCAGCCTCGTCTATCACGTCAATCGCTTTGTCCGGCAAGTGGCGGTCAGTGATGTAACGGGCAGCGAGTTCGGCGGCAGACGTAATTGCAGTAGCCGAGTACTTAATCCCGTGATGTGCTTCGAAACGAGCTTTCAAACCCTTGAGGATTTCTATGGTTTCGGCGACCGAAGGTTCGTTCACATCAATTTTCTGGAAACGACGCGACAGGGCGCTGTCTTTCTCAAAAATGCCGCGAAACTCGGTGTAGGTTGTCGCACCTATACACTTCAAAGCACCAGAAGAAAGCGCAGGTTTGAGCAGGTTGGAGGCATCCAGCGTGCCGCCAGAGGCCGATCCGGCGCCAATCAGGGTGTGGATTTCGTCAATGAAGAGTATTGCGTTCGGATTGTCCTGCAAGGCTTTCAACACGCCTTTCAGACGTTGCTCAAAATCGCCACGGTATTTGGTGCCGGCGAGCAAGGAGCCCATGTCCAATGAATAAACGTTTGCCTTGGCCAATATTTCCGGCACATCGCCTTCAACAACCTTGCGAGCCAAACCTTCGGCAATTGCGGTTTTGCCAACGCCAGCTTCGCCGACCAGCAGCGGGTTGTTCTTGCGCCGACGGCAAAGGGTTTGAATGACGCGTTCGAGTTCCTTGTCACGGCCAATCAGCGGGTCGATCTTGCCCTGTAAGGCTAACGCATTCAGGTTGATCGTGTATTGTTCAAGCGGGCCCGCTTGTTCCTTCTCCGTTTCGGTTTCCGGCTCTCCTTCGGTTGGTGCCTTTTGCTGCGGCACCTTGCTGATGCCGTGCGAAATGTAATTCACCACATCAAGGCGGGTCACGCCCTGCTTTTGCAGGAAATAGACGGCGTGCGAGTCCTTCTCGCCATAAATGGCGACCAGCACATTGGCACCATTGACTTCTTTCTTGCCCGAAGACTGAACATGCAGAATGGCGCGTTGAATGACACGCTGGAAGCCAAGGGTTGGCTGCGTATCAATATCATCCTCGCCGGAAACTGTTGGGGTATGTTCGTTGATAAAGTTGGTCAGATCCTTGCGCAACGCATCGGGCTTGGCGCCACAGGCACGGAGCGCGTCGGCCGCGGAGGGGTTGTCGATCAGCGCGAGCAGAAGATGTTCGACCGTGATGAATTCATGTCGTTTCTGGCGCGCCTCGACAAAAGCCATGTGCAGGCTGACTTCGAGTT
>ERZ724523.2029-NODE-2029-length-11645-cov-4.127696_pt1 | contig 11645 bp, 10 predicted proteins | sample MGYA00376056_ERZ724523 | MGnify/ENA primary metagenome ERZ724523 (study PRJEB28724, sample SAMN07190888) | wastewater metagenome | isolation source: influent of sewage treatment plant in Hong Hong | place: USA: Christiansburg, Virginia | collected 2016-03-01 ... | reverse complement strand
ATGTAGTTTATGACGGACGGGTATTTTACCCGGAAACGGATGTGAACGCGGACACACCGCAAGTCGGGCAGAACCTCTCGTTGCATGACCCCCGCAACTACAATCTCAAGAAGCACATGGTCCGGCTGGCCATCTACGAACTCACGAAACTCATTGCTCCGAATAATGTCAGTGTTGTCCGCATGCGCGATTACGAGGATAGCATGAAATGGCTCAATGATGCCGCCAAACTACGGCTTAATCCGCAGATTCCCCGCAAAGTCGATGACTCGAAGAAACCTGTCACCGACTGGCAACTGGCTACTTTCCAGACGGATTATGATCCGTATAAGAATCCGTGGATGGTGTAAATAGAAAAAGTATTAGGTATCAGAGAAATAATTGTTACATTTTTTCAACTGACTAAATAACAGAAGAATGTCGATGCCTTATACCTTACGAGCAACTAATCAAATCTAGCATCTCGTTACTTATCTAAATTTTTTAATTAGTAATATCTGGTAAATGCCGGAATTCCGGAATGAGGGATAGAAAAGTGAAAGAACTCTTTCGTACAAAAAAACAGATTTTCGGGCATTGAAAGAATAATTGATAATCAGTTATTTGTGCTGTTTTTTGACCAAAAACTTGTTTTTTGGACAGAGCAAAAATTGTCTTCTCAATTAAAAGATGGGAAACTCGCAGTCTTTATATAGCGAGTATTTCTTCCTACACCCTCTTTCTGTATAATCCCCATCTCTTCCATTTTTGAGATAAACACTCGAACCTGTCTGTCAGAACCTTGATATTATCTGATTACAGAATCAGCAGTCTATCAACTTTTCTATCCATTCATTGAAGTGACTGCACCGGGCACGAAGTTCATCCATGCCGACACTTTTGGTAACATCTTTGCCGGTAGCCGGCTTATTGTAGTTGTAATGCTGTTTTTTGTCTCCTTCTATCGCCTTGATAATACGTTTGCTCGGAGCCGTTTCCGGACTATTGTTTATCAGCTCGGGGTTGCTGGTTTTCTCCAGGTCTTTTTTCAGCTGTTCGCAGCGTTTCTCACAACCGGGGTAACGCTTTGCCAGATAGTCAATACCGCAAAAGAGCAGAGCTTCAAATTCATGCAGCTGAATATAGGGAATGAAACGACTATCGTTGATTGCTTCAGCAAACGCCGTTTCCAATGCTGCGACACGGGCGTAAGGCTCACCGATTGCTTTGGCTGCTTCATAACCGGGAAAATCATCCGGCAATGCGTAGAGGTCGAACATCGTTGTGAAAACATGACGTTCGTATTCGCCGTCCATCTTCATTTTCCGCAACAGTTCTAGGTCTGTCACCGCCTGAGCATAGCTCAGCATTCCACCACGGGCATTCTTTTTCTTGTTAGTGGTAATCAGGATGCTTTTTACACCTGCCACACCTTGCGCTTGCAGGTAGGGACGCAACACTTCCTCCACAAATCCCTGTTCCGTCTGTCCCTCACAAAGGACATGAATAATCTTCGCTTTCATACGGGACGTCCTCCTATGATGTTTTTGTCCCAAAGTTCGCTCACCGTATAGTTCTGAAGCCAAAGATGATATTCTTTGGCGTCAAGGTGAGTGACAGAGGTTGCCTGCGTTTCCTTGTTCATTTCCACCACAGAGATATCGCCGATGTCGAAATGATCGACCAAATCCTTGCTCTGCGTGGCAATAATGACCTGTGCGTGTATGGACGCATCCTTAATCATTTCTGCCAGCTGGCTGATGGCATAGGGATGCAAGCCAAGTTCCGGTTCATCCAAAATGATGACGTTGGGCATTGTCTGGGCAGGCTGCAGAAGCAAGGCGGCCAGGGCAATGAAACGGATAGATCCGTCGGAGAACTGGTAGGCATTGAAACGATAGTCCGTGGCAGAATTATCTATCCACCGGAGAGAAATGATACCACCCACGGGCTCCAGATAGAAGTCCTGGAACTGGGGAACTACGTCACGGACATAGTCAACAATCCGGTTGTAGGCATCCTTGTAGTTCTCCCGCAGGAACAGCAGGAAAGAAGGCAGATTGTTTCCGTGCGACTGGAGGTAATTGGCCGTCTCGACGGGACAAGCCTGACGTAGCGGCCCCTCTGTCGATGAATCGTGAAACTGATATACCTTGCAGTAAGAAAGCATCTGGAAAATAGTTTTGGCAACCGGATCCTCACACTCTGCGAGAGCGGACTCCTTGAAATTCGGTTCCAGTGCTATCTCATAGGGCTTTTTCTCCCCCTTGCGATGCCATGTAATCCGCTCTTCCGTGATAATCAGCCTGTCGGGAGTGGCATTGGCCAATGAAAAGCCATAAACATCCATGGAATTGCTGTCGGCAAACTTCAGTTCTCCGGACATGACCGGTGTCCGTTTAATGCCGTAATGCAGCAAGGCATGAGACGTGCCCGATATTTCCACATATCTCCCGAATGACTTGCTCATCATGTAGCTCAGCATCCGGAAAAAACTGATGATATTGCTCTTGCCTGCACCGTTGGCACCCAACAAGATGCTGACATCACCCAGCTTCAAGGTCACAGGTCTGTCATAGGCTATGGATTTATATCCTCTGATCGTGACTTCTTGTAATTTAGTCCTTTGGTATGTCTTTGCCATTATCGTCATATTATTGATTGAATTACAAAAATAACCATAAATCCCAATACGAACGAAGGAATGCTCAAAAAACTATAGAGTTAATTTGTCCGGAGTCTGAAGGCATAAATAAGAAATCTGTTTTTCTTTTTAGCTAGGTCGGATTTTCAGTTCTGCTATGTGTTTCTTCTTCTCCAAGCCCTTTGTGGTAAATCCTTCACATCGAAATGGGAAAAAGACGTGCAGAACAAGCGGAACACTCGGTAAATGCCGGGATTCCTGAATGAGGGATAAAAAGTGAAACGCCTGCCAATGATAACAAAACCAGCAGGCGTCATTTATTATATTTTGTCATTTTACGAATGTGACATCTCCTTCCACAACTTCCCAGTCGTCGATTTCAGCTCCTATTCCCGGTGTGCGAAGCCCGTCCGTACCGAGTATAAGCGAGATTTGACATTCCTGTCCCGCTTTGAAATTCGGAATGGACAGGTAATCATAGACCATTTCATTCAAGTGAACTTGGATGAAAGGCTCTACCGGGCTGTAGTCTAACGGCAAGGTGGCAATGTAATGTCCGTCGCCGGTATGGTCTTCCGCAGCCACAGACAAGAAGTTACCGTTGCCGTCCATACAATTGAGCCAAATGTCTGCCTCTGTTATGCTGCCGATGTCTTTGTCCGCCTGCAATACGACATTCACCTTCGGTACTAACATATTTCTTCTGGTGAATGTGTCAAGAAAATACAAAAGTTACAACCGAACATTAAGTGTTTGCGTTATACGCATACACGCTTTTCCGTCACCGTAAGGATTAATGGCTTTACTCATTTGCTCATAAGCAGATGCATCATCCAATAAAATCGATACCTCGGAGACAATTTTGTTATAATCGGTTCCTACCAATTTTACCGTTCCTGCATCCAACGCCTCCGGACGTTCGGTGGTGTCACGCATCACCAGTACCGGTTTGCCTAACCCCGGAGCCTCTTCCTGAATACCACCGCTGTCGGTAAGGACAAGGGTCACTTTTTCCATCAGGAACACGAAACTCAGATATTCCAATGGTTCGATAAAGAACATATTTCCCAAACTATTCAAATTCTCCCCGAATACTTCATGGATAGGTTTGCGGACATTGGGGTTCAAGTGCATCGGATAGACAAAGTCCACATATGGATATTTTGCCGTCAGATCCTTAATGGCTGTGCACATGCTGATGAATCCGTCTCCGAAATTTTCACGTCGGTGTCCGGTTATCAAAACGAGTTTCTTGCCATCAGCAAGCCGTGAGGTATCGTAACCCGCTTTTTCCAGCACCCCGGCAAGTTCTTGTTGTAGAGCTCCGTCAGTCTTTATTTTATCAACAACGATATGAAGGGCATCGATGACCGTATTCCCTGTTACGGTTATCTTGTCCTCCTGCACACCTTCCGTCAACAGATTTTTCTTGCTTAAAGCGGTCGGAGAAAAGTGATAGGTGGCAATGCGCCCTGTTATTTGTCTGTTCATCTCCTCCGGCCAAGGGCTGTATATGTTGTGGGTACGCAGGCCCGCTTCTACATGACCTACAGGGATCTGCTGATAGAAAGCTGCGAGTGCGGCGGCAGTAGAAGTGGTTGTGTCACCGTGCACCAATACCACATCAGGTTTCGCCTTGTTCAACACATCACGCATCCCGGTCAGCACACGGGCGGTTACATCATACAGATCTTGCCCCTGCTTCATGATGTTCAAGTCATAATTCGGCTTGATATCGAATATCTGCAACACCTGATCGAGCATTTCACGATGCTGCCCCGTCACGCAGACGATTGTTTCAAAGTCTGCTGATTTTTTTTGGAACTCCTTCACCAACGGAGCCATCTTAATGGCCTCCGGACGAGTCCCGAAGACCAGCATTACCTTCTTCATTGTTCTCTAATTTTTTAGTTATCAGCCACCAGGCATACTTTATCAAGTGAATTTGCCGTTTTATTCTTTTCGGTTCTTTGAGCAACCGATAGGCAAATTCAAGATTGTGGTTCACCCACCATTTAGGAGCCCTTTCCACATGGCCAGTATATACATCGAAGCTGCCGCCTAATCCTTGAAAGATGGCTTTGTGTCTATGCTGTATTTCTTCCATCAGTAATTCCTGTTTAGGAGACCCCATAGCCACAAATACCACATCAGGTCTTTTTTCGGTTATGTCTTTTATAAGTCTTTCCCGTTCCTCGTTTGCCTTGATATATCCATCCCGATAACCGATAATGTGAATCCCTGCATATTCTTTACGCAGTTTAGACACAGTTTCTTCTATGATTTGAGGTTTACCACCTATCAAATAAAAAGTCTTTTCTCTATAAAATTGAGCTACAATTTTGAGCCACAACTCACAACCGGGAATTTTACACGCATTTTCAAAACCTTTTTGTTTGAGAGCCATTTGTGCGCCGGCTCCATCGCAATACCCTATGTTCCGATTGATAATTCCTCGTGTCTGATCTGTAGCATGTAAAATTTTCTCAGCATTTATGGCTACTAATATGCCCTTATTATCGTTTACAAAAGACAACAAAGACTGTTCGGAATCGAACGGATATATTTCGACTCCGTTTAAAGAAACTTTATTCATTTATGTTGGAAATTTTATATTGCGAGTAAATAATGCGACATTGCATTAAACATAAATGCATTACTCCATCGCATATACGAGATTTTAGAACTGATGCCAGGTTTTAATTGGTAGTAGAAATACCCCTTTTTATCTTGCATATTTCGGATTGTCCATTGCAATACTTTTTTGGCAAGTTCCTCATATTTTTTCATCTTATGTAGGCGGGTCAATGTTATCAATAGCTGCCCTGGACAATGGATGTCAATAGGATACATTCGGTTATCATAATATTTAGGAGTTCCGTCCGCTTCGAAAAAATGATTGACATAGTAGTCGAAACCTTTTTCGATGTAACCATTGAAAGCATGATCCTCTGTCAACTCTTGATAAGCGATCAGCGCATCTAAATTATATCCTGTATGAAAGCTGTCTACCCAATTCTGTACGGGGAGCATTCCATATACCCAAGCCCCGTCTTCCCGTTGCCCGGAACAACAGGCTTTAATGGATAGCTCCGCTAGTCTTTTGTATTCCTCCTGTTGTGTATAATAAAAACAATAACTCAACAATCGAGAACCGAGCAGCGAAGCATTGAACACAGTGTCATTACCCTCTAACGGACTATAAGAAAAGAGAAAGCCACCATTATACGGCGTGCGATGCAAATCTTTTATTACAAAATCCGCTGCACTTAATGCAATCTCCAAATAGTGTTTGTTCCTAGTTATTTCATATGCCTGCATCAGTGCCGTGGCACAGAAATTTGTAGCAACTACTGTGGGCGTGAATTTGGGAAAAAGAAACAGACGGCGTGCCTGCCAATCGAAGTTATACCCCCAGCAAGCACCGCTGTAGCCTTTAGATTGTAAGGATATAAGCAACTCTGCCAATTCTTCAATCCGAGCCTTTATCATCTCCAACGTTCCCATTTTTTCGGATAATTGCGGATGATTTTCCACAACTTTATACAGATTGCAATATCCGGACAAGAACAGCCCGATACCTTTTGCGTTATACTCTTTCGGAACGAAAGCCATCCGTCTCATATTGAAAGGGCAACGCTTGAAACCTTGTATGACCATCAATCTGCACAATACAGACTTTTTCAGCAGCGGAATTGCCTGAAAAATTTTAGAGTTGAGACCATCATACGGATCCCAACCCTTGAAATGTTCAGTCTCACAATAAATTTTTAGCTTATAAAAAGCATCTGCAATATCATTCATTGGTGTTATTCATTTTGTCAAGAATGGCATACGGCCATCTTTATACTTTGGGTTTGTCTCAATCGCATAATCAAGATTCTTTCTCCAGCCAATAATCTTTGCCGGACATCCTGCTACAATAGCACCTTTGGGAACACTTCGGTTGACAAATGAATTTCCAGCGATTACCACATCATCTTCTATTACAACAGGGCCAGCAATAATAACATTAGGTCCCACCCAAACATTATTCTTTAGACAAGGAACTTCTTTATATGGAAACTGCCGTACAGTAGAAAATCGCAATCCTAATACGCAATTTTCTCCGATTTCTGTTCCCGGTATTAAGACAGTGCTAATCCCTTTGCACACACAGTATGACCCTTTTCCTATTTTTGAATCAGCGGTTATTTTTGAATTGAAAATGAGAAAAATCAATAGTTGTACGATTTTGGGCAAAACCGGAATATGGCGTTCAAATAGCCAACGTTCTACCCTATAGAATGATATAATGTCCATATGAATTAATCCTACCGTTTTCTTATAAATTTTGCGGGATTTCCTGCCCAAACTTCATTGGCTGGTATATCTTTGGTCACAACAGAACCTGCTCCAATTATAGCTCGCTCTCCAATTGTTACAGGTTTTACCACCAAAGTATTCATTCCGAGATAGGCGCCTTTGCAGATATGAACCTTCCCCCTGTCGTAACTTCCAGTATTAGGATTCATGAAATGTGTTACTATTTTCACCCCCGATGTCAAACGAACACCTTCTTCGATAAAAATATCTTGTGGATAATTTGTGTCAAATATGACGCCCTCACCGATAAACGTTCTTTTGGGGCTGATTATCTGCACTCCACCCCATTTGCAAACTAATGGTCTCCATGCCCTTGATTTCATGGGTAGATGTTGGAGGTGTAAAAATATTAGCTTCTTGATTCTCAGAATATTCATAGCTCAATATATTTCTTTAGTGTATTTTCAAATTTTCGGACAACAACGGATGCAACAAAATGGGTTTTCGCATATTCGGAATTATATATTGATACACTCCTCATTTTAGCAGGATTCTCGATATATGGTTTCATTGCTTCTGCAAAAACTGCCGGATCTAACGAACTTGATATATATCCCATCTTTCCATTTTCAAAGAAATCTATTAGGCCACCCACTTTTCTGGTAAAAATAGGGAGTCCGAAAATCATTGCTTCCAAAACCACAGTTGGCATACCTTCCGTATAACTTAGAAACAAATACATATCGGCGTTAATGTATTCCTTTTTAAAATCTTCCCCACGTAACTCTCCAGTAAAACGGACATCCTTTATTTTCTTATTCTCAACATATTGTTTCAACATAGGAAGTTCTGAGCCATCACCGACAAAGGTCAATGTCAGATCCTTGTATTGTGACTTAAGTATTGAAAATGTATCGACTGTTTCATATACACCCTTGGCCTTTTCTATTCGCCCGCTATACATAATGTTTTCGGCTTTTCCTTGTCTCATCGAAAGGTCAAAACCTGAAATAAAATAATCGGGTACTTTTGTCGAAGTTAGATGTATATCAGATTTTATCCCCCTCCTTATCAATTCATTCTTGAAATCTTGGGATAACACAAAAATACACAAGGCCTTATTCAAATTGGCACTTATCCATTTCCAATCTGCATTTTTAGCATACTCGAAATTGAAACCATGAATAAATACGGATGTTTTCTTTCTGAAAAATCGGCAAATGTTTAAATATATAAAATCTCGTTTTAAGGCTTTATCTCCAAGCGATGGGTTAAGTAGTACTATATCAGGTTTAAAGCAAATCAATCGGATTATAAAACGGATAATTAAAAATGGATAAAATATATTACGCCAAGGCTTACGACCGAAATAAAAATATTCAATATTTTCTTTCCAATACTCTTTAATCCCTAAATAATAATTAGTTACTCCTCCATATCCGGATTTAGTGGGAACAGTTATTAATACCCTCATTGTTAGTGTTTCAATTGATATGATTAAAATAATTAAGAACATTGAACATCAACGGTTAATCTATTTTCGTTTTCTGATGTTATGCCTTTTTGGTTGTTCGTATTGGTAGCTATCCATAGACCATACATCAGCACGATGAGAAATTCAGATTACAAAATTTTTCATCATGAACATAGATTACTAAACCATAAGTTTAGTTGGAACAACATGTGCCTCTGTTCAACTAATGGTGTAACAATGAAATACAATACCGGTATAATTGTAACCATAGTTATTAGTAGCTGGGACTTAAAACTCAATTTGGATTGAATATCCATAACCCACATATATGTAAAAACATATAAGAATAGCACGGCAAGTTTGAAGAATCTATCATAAAAAGTCAAACTGACATATCCGAAATTGGCAAAAGACAATAGGAGAATACAGAACCCCCAGAATTTGACATTCTGCTCCCAAAATTCTTTCCCTATTTTTTTATATAGTATATAGATCACAGCCAAGACACCGAAAACGGCAATTGTTTCACGAAGCAAATAGAACTGATTACCATACTCGCGTATTTCCTCTGCATACTTTCCAACAGACTGTATGATATTTTGATTCCTAACGCTCTCTTTGACGTAGTTTTCAAATATGCCAAATTGTGCGATATTAGTGACAAACGCGATTTTCGCAAAGCGAACGATGAATGATACGATAAGAATTAAATAGTACACTTTAAACCTATATCGCAAGAGTAGGTTTAATACAGCCGCGACACATAAGGCGAGTAGTGAATAGTGAAAACAAATACATAACGCAGATAACCAAAGGTACTTAACGGCTCCTGAATTAAGGTATCTCAAATAGAAGCCAGTAAAAACAAATGCTCCGCTCCAAAAGCGAAAACCGAGAAACCAATAGTATTCTACAGTAAAAATCACTCCCAGGAAGAGTAGCCATGCAGGAATTGACATTTTCTGCATATATAATGGCTGGAGTGGTTTTACGACTCCAAATATAAATAGAGAAGTATATACCACACACGCACAAGCAGAGAAAAAATTCCGGTTATCAGCAATTAAACCAATGAAATATTTAAATAATACAGGATATATTTCTTTGCCATATTTTGATGTTCCAGAGTCCATCCATTGCTCAACCAATGATTTGTCGGCAATACGATGAAAATGCTCATAATGAACCAACAAATCCATTTGTGGCTCATAAAACCAACCAAAATAGAAAGAAAAGATAATAAATAGAATGGGGGCAAACCTTTGTCTGAAAAACATTAATGACAAACACAGTCCTACAAAAGGAATAAATGTCATTATTACAGACAAGATTACAATTAAGGCTAAAGAAATAGCCCAATGTCGAGAATTAGTATCTATATTGTATATCCTATTGTTTATCAACATTACCAACTCTTACTTTATTGGCTAAATATAGGCGCAAAACCAAACATCCCACGTTCGCTATAATCAAAGCCCAAATAACACTTCCTATGCTAATACTGTGAGTAAGAATCAAGACAAGGACAACAATGATGTATATGATTGCAGAATAAATGGTTGTCATATTTACCTCATTGATTTTTCCAAGTACGCCCAAATAAGGGAAACCGAACATGTCAGCTGGCACACTAATCGCCAATAAAAGCAAGAATAGGTTGAAATACGTGGTTATACTTGCTGTTTCAGTCTTAATAAAAATCGGTATAAGATACGGTGATAAGAAATATATACAAGCTAAAGCGATTGTATTGGCAATACATAAAAGCAATACCATCTTAGTCGCTCTACCCATATTTTTTATCCTTGTGAAATATGGGTAAAATATCTGAGATAAAAGCGGAGAAACAAATGATGAATACGCATTATGAAGTTTTTCCGCAGCTGTATATAATCCGACTGCAAAATCTCCAAGAATAAAGCCAAGCACTAAGGTATTCATTGTTTTATAGGCTCTCATCAAAAAAGTTGATGAGAAAAACGGAATACTATCCTTAAGATAAAATTTCACTTCTTGTGCCGAGACTATTTGAAGTTTGATCCCGTATCTTTTTTGGGCAATGAATAAAGCGACAATACCTGAAACAAATGTTTCAAGAGCATAGCACAACATCACCAATGCATAATCATCAGTAGACTTAACGATTAAAAAAATAGGCAATATACATAATAGCTTTATTGGCACGCTGATACGTGTTATATATTTAATGTCCTCCATTGAACGGAAAAGCCAATAGGGAGCAATGACAACCCCTATCAAACGAATAAAGGCTAATATATAAAGCGTGAGTTCATTCCTTAGTGAAGGAATCAACCCTACAACTAAAATATAAACAAATAGAGAACAGAGTATGAGAAAAAACTTACATTGCAGAATAGAAGAAACTATCCTTCCCAATTTTTCTTGATTGTCTCTATTATTGACGACATGCCTGACATTAGATAAATCGAAACCGAACTCATTGAATATCTGAAAGTAAAAGCTAAATATAATGGCAAAATTTACAAGACCGTATTTTTCTACTCCTATAACGTTCAACAAATATGGAATTAGTAGAATTGGTATAATGCTACTGAAACCATAAAGGAGAAACTGATTCCAAATATTTGACAACAATCTTGATTTGAAAACTTGGCTTAATGTCATCTTCTTAAAGCAATAGATTTTCTGTAAATCTGCAATCAGTATATGTGTACGTTTATCGGGAGGGTAAGTCTTGGTAAACTTAATGATTGTCTACCTCTATTGCTTAAATATTCCACAGAAATCAAGTATCACTTTATCATCTTTCCACGGTAGTTCTTTGAAAGGTGTATGGGCTGTAAGGAACACAACAATATCGGCTTTGTCATAAGCCTCTTTATAGTCTGTCAACTTGAACACGTTATGTTCTTTCACATTTGGCTCTACCACTAAAATGTTGGCATTATTACATCCTTGCATTACTTTAGTTGTGATATATTTTGCTGGAGATTCACGCAAATCGTCAATGTCCGGTTTGAATGCCAACCCCATCATTGCTACCACAGGCTTACAGTGATTTTTCAGTTCAAATTCAAACATGGCGTTCTTTACTTTTTCAGCACAATAGAACGATTTATAATTGTTGATTTCGCGTGCTGTAGAAATTATGCGACTTTCAACCGGAAAATCCGCTGTAATGAAATATGGATCGATAGCAATACAATGACCTCCGACTCCACAGCCAGGTTGCAGGATATTTACGCGCGGATGTTTGTTGGC
>ERZ724523.2023-NODE-2023-length-11659-cov-5.666667_pt1 | contig 11659 bp, 10 predicted proteins | sample MGYA00376056_ERZ724523 | MGnify/ENA primary metagenome ERZ724523 (study PRJEB28724, sample SAMN07190888) | wastewater metagenome | isolation source: influent of sewage treatment plant in Hong Hong | place: USA: Christiansburg, Virginia | collected 2016-03-01 ... | reverse complement strand
CGCGACTGCTATATTTTGCTTAAATGTCTTCATTTGAATTTCCCTTTTGGCAAAAATGCAAAATCGCAAAATAATTAAGCAATACTCATTCCATATGTTTTTTTATCAATTTAATCATAAAGTTGCACAGCATCGCGTTTCTTCGTCACGAGAACTGTAAAGAAAGTCGACATACGTCCTTATTCTGAATATGGCGTCGTTAACAGTTGTTGCCGATTGAATCATCCCAGAACATTTAGACGCTCCGAAGCCTTAAACTTAGACAGAAAGAGAGCCATGAGCTGAAAACGTTATCCAGAAGAGTTATTAGATTAAAGCCGTCAAGCAGGTCACTAATCGCAGTCATCCAACCGCAGGAATTGGCGCAGATCAATAGCAGCTTCCGCTTTCGCGGCGATGGTTTGATCCAGCAAACGGTACGCCAAAGCTACGATGCCCAGGCGCGGGATGAAGACCTTGCCTGGGCAAAAGTGATGTTCGGCGAACTGGGGTTTTGAAACGCCTCAGTGACGCGCCCAAACGCTGGTCGAGCCATCCGGCTTGACCAGTACGGTATTAAACAACTCACGCCGAATATCGCGCTCGCCGGTCGCGTTATCCAGGGTCGTACAAGCTGTTTCGCAAGTCGGATTTGACTGTTCGCGCCCCGGCGCGCCACGCGGCAAGCCGGCGACGGCAATTCCCCGTGCCTTGGGTTTGTCACGCAACAACTCGCGAATATCCTCGGCGTAGGCATGACCTTCAACAAAATAGCCGCCAACCACCGCCGTATGGACCGACTCGACATCCTTCGGTACTTTGAGCCGGCGTTTGACCGCATCCATGTCCGCCGTTTCCTTGTAACTCACCTTGAAACCCTTGTCGGTCAGGTAGGAACCCCAGTCAATGCAGGCCAGACAGGGTGAAGGCATATAAATCTCGACGAGGGGCGCTTCCTCAGCAGCCAGCAAACCGGTGCTGGTAACAAAAAACAGGCAAAGCAGAATCTGGCGCAGCATGATCAATCCTTCAGGGGAACCCATTTACCATTCTTGACCGTCATCATCAGACGCGAACGCTGATCCATACCGTTATGGTTTTGTGCAGTCATGTTGAAAATACCCTGCGCACCGACGACTTCGTGCGCTGCTTCCAGCGCGTCACGCAAGGCTACACGAAACTCGGGCGTGCCGGCTTTGGCTTTCTTCAGTGCCTCGGGAATGGTCTTTTGCAGCAGCAAACCGGCATCGTAGGTATTGGCACCGAAAGTGGACATGGTGCCGGCGCCGTATTTCCCTTCATACGCCTTGATATACCCTTGGGCAACCGCCTTGATCGGGTTGCTGGCCGGCAAATCATCGGCGACCAGCATGGGGCCACCCGCCATCAGCGTGCCCTCAACCGTTTTGCCGCCGAGGCGAATGAAATCGTTGGTCGCGACGCCATGCGTCTGATAGACCTTGCCCTTGTAGCCCTTCTCCAGCAACCCGGCCTGCGGCAATACCGCCGGCCCGCCAGTCGCGGCGATGAAAACCGCATCCGGTTTGGCGGCGATCACCTTCAGCACCTGCCCCGTCACTGATTGGTCAGTACGATTGAAACGCTCGCTGACGACAATCTTGATCCCGGCTTTCTCGGCCATGCCGCCAAAAACCTTGTACCAGTTTTCACCATAGGGATCGCTGAAACCGATGAATCCCAGGGTCTTGATGCCGCTCGCCGTCATCTGGGCGAGGACGGCTTCGGCGATCAGATCGTCATTCTGCGTCGTTTTGAACACCCATTTTTTCTTCTCATCCATCGGCAAGACAACGGATGAAGAACCAACAGTCGTCAGCAATGGGGTTTTCGACTCGGCAACAAAATCGAGAATGGCCAGTGCGGCGGGTGTTGTTGTCGGGCCGATCAGGGCATCCACCTTGTGTTCGCTGAGCAGTTTCTTGACGCCGGTTACCGCATTGGTCGGATCGGAAGCATCGTCGAGCACGATATATTCAATCTTTTGACCGCCAATTTCTGTCGGCAGCAGCGCCACGGTATTTTTCTGCGGAATGCCGACGGCGGCAGTGGGACCGGTCGACGAAGCAATGACACCAATTTTCACATCGGCATAAGCAATACCGGCAGCTAACAGCAACCCGGCGACTAGGGATAACCCGGACAAACGCAGCATAGCGAACTCTCTTAAGGCAGAATGCAGATTTTGCGGATTATAGCGGCCCACCATGATTTCAATGAATCGCCCACCACGCCCGGAACTCACAGGCCGGATCGCCCTTTACGGCCTGGTTGATGTTTTTGGCCTTTCCTGCGTGGGCATCGGAGCGAGCTGGTTTGCTGCTGGCAAAGGGGCAATTCTGGCCAATTTTCCGACCTCGACCGCAGAAGCCGTCGCTTGCACGCTGGGCGGAGCCGCCGTCATGATCTGGTCCGTCGCCCGTATCCTGCGTGAAATTGCCAAGCAGTCACCGCAAATGCAGGCCAAATACGAAGCCTACATTAGAGCTAATCACCCGGACAAAATGCCCCAGAAACCGTCCGTTGAGGACGACTAAGTTTATTCGCCGGCCTTGCTCGCCGGATTCAGCCAGTCCGGTAGTTCACGATTTCCCGCATTCTCGATGATGTATTGACGGATCAATTTACGCACCACCTGCGATGGTGTCAGGTCATGGGCGCTGCAAATTTCTTCGAAAATCTGTTTCTTTTGCGGGTCTATCAATAAGGTCAGGCGGGCGGTTCGCTTTTCCATGCGGCCTCCAGTCAATCAGATATGCATCATATTAACATATGATTAACATTGACGAATAATCAGGCGCTCATATAATGATGCGCTTCGCCCCCGAGCCAGCGCCATGAAAATCGCCTTTCACCCCAAGCTGCTGGATTGCCTGCCGACTTACAACCGCGCGCAGTTCGGCAAAGATCTCGCCTCGGGGATAACGGTTGGGGTTCTCGCCCTGCCCTTGGCCATGGCCTTCGCGATTGCCTCGGGTTGCTCGCCGGCTGCCGGTATCTGGACAGCGATCATCGCCGGCCTGATTACCTCTCTTTTTGGCGGGTCGCGCGTACAAATCGGCGGCCCAACCGGCGCCTTCATACCCATCATTTACGGCATTGTCGCCATTCACGGCTTTGCCAACCTGATGGGCGCCACCATGCTGGCCGGCGTGTTTTTGCTGGCGATGGGGCTGGCGCGCATGGGGCAACTGATCCGCTTCATCCCGGTGACCGTCGTCATCGGTTTCACCAACGGTATTGCCGTGGTGATTTTTCTCGCCCAGATAAAGGATTTTTTCGGGTTGCAAATCGACAACCTGCCCGCCGAATTCTTTGGCCGGATCAAGACTCTCGCCGCCAATGCCCACACCGTTGATCTGCCAACGCTGGCGCTGGCCTCGGTCTGCTTCGTTTTCCTGCTCTCCTACAATCGTCTGGCGCAACGCTTTGCCTTCATGCGCCGCGCGCCAGGGCCGCTGGTTGTGCTAATCGTTGGTACGTTGGTTTCCTTCATTTTCAATCTGCCAGTCGAAACCATCGGCAGCCGCTTCAACGGCATCCCACAAGAACTGCCAAATATCGGTTTCCCCAGCCTGTCGATCCACGATTTCGGCAAATTGATCTCACCGGCAATCACCATTGCCCTGCTTGGCGCCATCGAATCGCTGCTCTCTGCGCGAGTTGCGGATAGCCAGATTGATGATCGCCACGACCCCAATCAGGAATTGGTCGCCCAGGGCCTGGCCAATATCGCCGCCCCGCTCTTCGGCGGCTTTGCAGCAACCGGCGCCATTGCCCGCACCACGACCAACGTCAAGACTGGCGGGCGGACGCCGATTGCCGGCATCATCCATGCGCTGGTGTTGCTCGGTATTGTGCTGATCGCTGCACCGCTGGCCTCCTATGTGCCGCTTGCCACCTTGTCGGCCATCGTTATGGTTGTTGCGGTCAACATGGGTGAATGGCACCATTTTCTGGAGCTGCGCCGCTACACCTACAACTACCGGGTGATCCTGCTTGTTACCTTCTTCGTCACCGTCGTTTTCGATCTGACCATTGCCGTCGAACTTGGCATGGTGCTGGCGAGCCTGTTCTTCATCTATCGCATGTCGGAACTGACGCGCATCGAGCGCCTGCCGCTGACCGAGGAAGCAGACGAGCCGCAGTTTCTCTATCCGGACGGCAGCATGCGCGTTGCTGCCTGGCAGCTATTTGGTTCGCTGTTCTTTGGCGCGGTGAACAAGCTGGAAGAACTGCTTGACCCATCCGCCGGCCATCCGGAAGTCGTCATTCTCGACATGGCCCGCCTGATTCAACTCGACACAACCGGCCTTGAAGGCCTCGAAAGCCTGCGTGACAAGCTGCAAAAGCGCGGCTGTACGCTGCTCGTCTGTGGCCTCAATTCACAGCCCGGCTCACTGCTTTTTCGCTCCGGCTTCATCGACCATCTCGGCGACGACAACGTTTGCGTCGACCTGACCAGCGCCCTGAAGCGCGCCTACATATTGCTGCCGAGCCTGATGGGCGGTAGTGACGAAGATTATTAATAAGGAAACACTATGACCGCGTTACCCAACTGCCCGGCCTGCAAATCGGAATACACCTACGAGCAAGGCAACATGTACGTTTGCCCGGAATGCGCTCATGAATGGAGCCAGGATGGCGCGGCCGAAAATGTCGAACAAGCGCGCGTCTGGAAGGATTCCAACGGCAATGTGCTGCAGGATGGCGACAGCGTGACGGTGATCAAGGATCTGAAAATAAAGGGTTCTTCATCCGTCGTCAAGGTCGGCACCAAGGTCAAGAACATTCGGCTGATCGACGGGGATCACGACATCGACTGCAAAATTGACGGCATTGGCGCCATGCAATTGAAATCGGAATTCGTCAAGAAACTGTGAGGCTAGCGCCGCGCCAGGATCAGCGACCCCTTTTCCAGAGGATCAAGATCGATGCGCATCATCGAGGCAAAGCCGGCGGCGTTTAGCCATTCAGCGTAATCCTCCGGCGCATGGGTCTGCGTCCCGGTTTCAAAGAGCAAAGTCAGGCGGAATGCTGCCTGCAGCGCATTGAGTGGTCTTTCGGCGAGATATTCATGGATGACCAGCAAGCCGCCGGGCCTTAGCGAATCAGCAATGCGCTGTATCACCCGGCGATTGTTTTCTGCCGTATGGTTATGCGCGACCGAGAGATAGAAGACCAGATCATGCTCGCGGCCCCAGTCATGTTCGAGCAAATCGCCCGGACTCAAGGTGATACGGTCTGACAATTGCGCCTGGGCAATGCTGGCCGGGGTTTGCATCAAAGCGCTGGGCAGATCGACAATTTGCGCGCTGAGTTGCGGGTAGTGCTGGCAGAAGCGAATGGAATGCAGGCCGTGCGAGCCGCCGAGATCGAGCAGGCTGGTTTGCTCAGGGCTGACCGGCACATGCTTGATCAGATCAGGGCCAAGATCCTGCGCGAAAGCGGCCATGTACGAAGCGAACAGATGACCGAGCTGCGGTTTCTCGACCATCGCCTGCCACAGAGTTCTTTCGGGCGTGCCTTTGCGCACCGCTTCGCCGAGCGCGCCCATCATCGGCCAGGCTTCGTGCGTCCAGAGCAGGCCGGGGGTGTAATCGATCTGACCCTGACTGGTAAACCAGCGTTGCGTGCTGGGTGTGTTGGCGAAAAACTCGCCCTGTTTTTCCAGATAGCCCAACGTCACCAGAAAATCTGCCAGCGCGACGGTTCCTTGCGCACTGGACTGAATTTTCTCGGCCAGCGTATTTAGTGCCAGCGGTCCGTTGGCGAGTGCCTCGAACAGTCCTAACTGCCCGGCAGAGATGATCGCTGCCGATTTCATCATCGGCATATAGACATCCAGCATCGCCAGCTCGGCTGAACCGGTGGCCTGGCAAACATCGGGTTTGCGAATAAAAGTCACTGTGGGTTTGCCTTTTTCATTTGTGCACTGCTTTCCCAGGAAATGAACCATTCAGTCAGCGGCTTGCTTTCGCCCAGCACTTTGAGTTGCTGATCGATCACATCATGATTGCCCCAAACAACATCAGCCAACACGCCATTGGCAACCTGGGTTTCGATCTCGTGACAATAAAGCCCCAGCTCGCGCTGGGCGTAAAAGCCGTAAGTACGGCAGGCCACTGGCCGCTGAGCATAAACCGGACAGGCGCCGGTGGACTGTTCCAGTAAAGGACAAACCAATGGGCGAGTATTTTGGGTGGCCAACGCCGCTAGCGCACAACTGACTTCGCGCAAGCGTTCGGCTGGCAGTGCCTCCAACCCGCGGCGCAGCAAATCCCACTCAGCCGCTGTCAGTTGTGGCACCTCGGCGAGCCGTTTGCAACAGCTGTCGCAGCCTTTGCCGCATAGCCAGTCGGGACGACTTTCGCGGATGTTATCGACGCGCGCATCAATGGCGCGGTGCAGCTCAAATAGTTTCGACATGAATTCCTGAGTAGCTTAGCGCACCAGCCCGGCGGCCCAGGCTTCGGCGGAGGGACGAACGATTTCCAGCCAGGGAATCGGATAGAGACCAATACTGGCGACCAGCGCAATGACGATAATCAGCACCGCCCACTCGCGTGGCCGTAGATCGCGGGCATCGGCCACTTCGCGGTGGGTGACCGGGCCGAAAAAGGCTTTGCGGTAGAGCGAAAGAAAGCCGCCGGCAGCGATGGACAGGCCGAACAAGGCGGCCATGCCGGCACCGGTGTGGCTTTGCAGGGCGGCCAGGATGAGCAGGAACTCGCCGGGGAAACTGCTGGTACCCGGCATGCCGACACCAGCCATGCCACAAACAAACAAACCACTGGCCAGCAAGGGCATGGTTTTGGCTGCTCCGCCAAGGCTATGCACATCGGTCGAGCCGGTACGCTGACGGAGGAATTCGAGCAGCAACAAGGCACCACCGGTGGCCACCGCAAAACTGAGCAACAAAGCCACCGCCCCCTGTACCGCCTGCGCCGTAAATGCCGCCAGACCCAGCACGGCGAGGCCGACGTGGCAGATGCTGGCGTAGGCCAGTGCAACGCGCAGATTGCTCTGGGCCAGCATGCCGACGGCACCGTAAATCAAGGTCAGTGTACCGAGGCCGGCGAGCAGCCAGTGCAGGTCAAGCGCCGCATCCGGCGCCAGCGGAATGGCGAAACGGATCAAACCGTAGGCGCCCAGTTTGAGACCGACCAGCAGCGCAGTCAGCGAACCCGGTGCAGCCAGCGCAAACTGTGGCAACCAGGTGTGCAAGGGCACCAGCGGCACCTTGACGGCAAAGCCTATCAAACACAGCAGAAAGACAGCGCTCTGCGTGTTGCGCGGCAAAGGCGCGGCGAGCAAGGCAATCACGTCAAAAGTTGGCACCGGCTGGCTGGCCGCCAAAATCACGAAAGCAACCAGTAAAGGCAGACCAGCACTGAGCATGATCAGGACGTAACGCGCCGCGACGCGCTGACAACCGCTGACTACACCCCAGCGCCCAAGCAGGAAGTAGAGGGGGATTAGCGTCAGTTCCCAGAAAAAGAAAAAGAGGATGCTGTCGAGGGCGCAGAAAATCCCCAGCGTGCAGGTCATGAACAACAGGAGCAGGCCGTAATGGAAGCGCGGTGCATCGGCTACCGTGTTCCAGCTAGCAACCAGCGAACCAAGAAATAGCAGGGCGGTAGCCGGCAAAAAGAGCACCGAAAGGCCGTCGACCGCAACAAGATAGTGAACATTGAGGCTGGCGATCCACGATACCCGTTCCAGCAACTGGAATCGCGCGCCGGCCGGGTCGTAAGCAACGATCACCGCCGAGGCGGCAGACAAGGTAAGCAGCATGGCCGCCGCCGTCACATAGCGGGCACTTCGAGCGGGCAAGAGCCAGAGCAGTGCTGCGCCGGCCAGCGGCGTGAAGATCATCAGTGTAAGCAGCGGGATGCTCATCGATGAAACCTCGCCGCCATCGCCTGACTGGCCGTTTCCGTCAGATAGAGCCAGGGCTCGGTGAAAAAGCCGATAGTCAGCATGGCGGCCAGGGCAATGCCGCAGACGACATATTCCATGGGCAGCGTTTTATCGACATCATGACCGCCCTGCCGCGCCTGACTGAGAAAAGCCCGTTGAAAAGCCCAAAGCAGAAAACCGGCGGCAGCGACGTTGCCAAGCGCTGTCGCAACCGTCGGCAAGGCACCGAAACTGTCGATAGAGCCTTCCAGAATCAGGTGCGCGGCATCGAAACCCGGTGTACCGGGCATGCCGACGATGGCCAGGCCGAAGCTGAGAAAGGCAATGGCAAGGAAGGGAATACGCTCGAAGAGGCCGGACACTTCATTTAACTCTGTCGTACCGGTGCGACGGAAAACGAAACCAACGATGAACCACATGCCGGTCACCGCCAGCCCGAAGTTGGCGGCGAGCAGAACAGCGCCCTGAATACCGGACTCATGCAGGCTGAAAACACCGATGACCAGCAGGCTGGTGTGGCTGACCACGGCAAAAGCGAGCAGACGGCGCAGGTTGGTTTGCTGGAAGGCCAGCGCTGCGGTGAAGAAAACGCCGGCCATGGCGAAGCCGACGACGTAGGGCTGCCAATATTGAACGGCGTCCGGCGTCAGCGGCAGAACAAAACGCAACATGCCGTAAATGCCGACCTTGACGCCAACCATCAGCGCTGGCGCCACCGCAATCAGTCCATGTTGCGCCATGTTAGGCAACCAGCCATGTAGCGGGAAAAGCGGGGTGCGAACCGCCAGGCCGTAGAACAGCAGGTAGAAGGCCGCTGTCTGGTATTTTCCGGCGGTCAGGTGTTCGGCAAGGTCAAAGAGATCAAAGCTCCAGAATCCGCCGGTGGCATCGGCATGGCCCCAGCCCAGCACCAGGCAGCCGGCAGCAAACAACACCCAGCCAAAAGCCTGATATTGAACAAAGCGCGCCAAGGCCTGAATTTCAGCCCGCGAAGAAGCCCAGCGCCGGAGCAGAAAAGTCACGGCCCATAGTTCGAGCGCCGAAAACGCGGCAAACCAGGCGATATTGACTGTCACCAGCATGCCGACCAGGCCGGCTTCAGCCACCAGCAGCACGGCAAACAGGCGGCCGGGCGAGATCATGCCGCGACTCATCCCGTATAGCGTCATCAAAAAAGTAAGCAAGGCGGTGAGCAATAAAAAGACCATACTCAGGCCGTCGACCGCAACATGATAGGCCAGCGGTTCAAAACGCTCGGCCAGTTGCAAGGCAGGCAAGGTTGGTTTGATTCGACTGACGGCGACGATGCCGAGCAACAATTCAGCCAGCGCAAAGACCTTGCCGACCAGCACGGCACTCAGGCGCTCGCCCAGGGCCAGGACAAGCAAAGCACCGAACAAGGGCAGCAATTGCAGCATCAGCAATAGAGGCAAACCTGCCTGCTCGTTCCAGAAAATTTCGGACAAGCCGCCCATCAGAGAATCACCACAAAAGTTGCCATCACCGCCATCATCAAATAGCGCGGCTGTTCGAGAAGATTTTCAACAATCCGCAGGTAATTGCCCGCCCGCTGCAGCAATTGCTCCGCCGCGCCACCCCGACCACGCAGCAGCAGACGATTTTCCAGCCGCTCCAGAATTTCCGACACACTGGCCAGCGCTCGACCGGGCAGACCATCAGCCATGACCAGCGGGCGCTCGACATGCACCGGTTTGCCACGTCCTGGATCGCCGAGCAGACGGTCAATGAAGTTTTCTTCCAAACCACGGGCATCCTGCGCAAACGACATAGTGGGCTTGACCAGCAAATCAGCAGCCAGCTTATCGAGCCAGAAACGCTGCAAGGCGGCGGTATAGAGCCACTGGCGTTGGCGCAACCAGGCTGGCGCCGGAGCCGGACGACCACGGGTCAAGCTCAGCCAGGAGGGCGCCAGCAAAAACTGCCAGGCCCGCCAGGCGGCATGCAGACCAAGATGCACGGTAGCCAGTGTCGTCCAGCCCAGGCCGATGGCAACGATCATCAAGGACACCTGAAAAACCGTGGCGAAAATCAGCGCCGATTTGACATCGGTCTGCACCAAACCGCACAGCCACGCATAGATTGCAGTCAAGACACCGACCACCACCAGCGCCAGCATGACATCTGGCACTTGGGCGAGTAGCGGCGACAGACGCAGCAATAAATAAACGCCGGCATGGACCATGACAGCACCGTAGAAAATCGCTGATGACGGCGTTGGCCCTTCCAGCGCACGACTTATCCACGGCGTAAAGGGCAGTTGCGCCGATTTGGCCAGCGCGGCAACCACAAAACCAAGGACCAGCAAACGGGCGTTGACCAGCGTCAACACGCCCGACTGATTGATCGCCTGCCAATCAAAACTGCCCAACCAACTGGCTGACAAACCCAATGCGAGCAGGAAGCCGGCATCGCCACCGCGATTGGTGACAAAGGCAAAGAGCGCGTTGCCGGTCGCCACCGGGCGTTGCCAGGCGTAGCCAATGAGCAGGAAGGAAGACATGCCGCACATTTCCCAACCGACGAAGGCGAGCAGACCGTTACCAGCCAGCAGCACAAGCTGAATGCCGGCGAGAAAGAAAGACAGGATGATGAAGAAACGATGAAAACCCGCCTCGCGATGCAGGTAATTGGCCGAAAAGCGCATCACCAGCCAGCCGATCAGCGCGACCAGGGTAGCCAGACTGAGTGAAAGCTCATCCATCAGATAGGAAAAACTGCCTTGCCAGTTGCTGCCGGAGAACCAGTAGGCGACAACGCGATGCCCAGGCACTTCGTCCAGCACGGCCAGCAGATCCAGCGCCAGCAAAAGCAACAGGCCGCCAAATGCAGCCAGCGAAGCAAGCCGCGCGGTCAGCGGTTCGGCGGCATCACCCGTCGCCCGGCCCAGCAGTACCCGCAAGCCGGTGATGCTCAGCGCCAGCAGGGGCAAGCCCGGCACCAGCCAAACCCAGTCGGGAAGATGGCGCAGTATTTCCACCATCATGCCGCCCCCAACAACATGGCCGGGGCCAGTGGTTCACTGCTGCCGGCAAACCAGTCACGCGAACGCGCCACCTGCGGCAACACAGCAGGGCCGGACCACGGCAACCAGCCGCGGCGCGGGCAATATTGTTGAATTGTTACGGTCAACGGGTCTTTTGCCGCCAAAATTATCCAGGCATTACCGATCAGCTCTTGCAAAGCCGGCTGGCGCGCAAGGATTTCGCTGAGCACAGCGGGCGTTTGCTCGACAACGACCAGCAGGCGCATCGGCTCGTGAATTTCAACCATCTGCCAGGGCAGACCGGTGCGCAGATCGGAATCCGCCCCCTCCATGACGCCAAACAGGCCGGTGATGTTGTGCGTAATCTTCGAGCCGCAGCCAAAGCGCTCGTTATCGACCGTTGAAAAATAGTATTCGAGGGCGATACCGGCGCCAACCGGGCCGGCGGCGAGCAAGATGTTCTCGACAATCTGCCCGCTCAAATCAGCCAGCGGATCGTAGGAAATCAGGAAAACCCGGCGATCCAGAAAGAGGCCGCGACTCATCGCCCGCCGCCCGATAAAGGCGGCAGCATTGGTCGCATGACCCAGTTCTGGCCGCGCCTGCGAAATGTCGTTGGCGCGCCCGCGCACATGCTCAAACCCTTGCCAGGGCGAAGGCCCCGGCGGTGCCGAAGCGAGACGGCGGCAGCGCTCGGCGGCATGGGCGCGGCAGGCATCTGCCAGTTGCCCGACC
>ERZ724523.2013-NODE-2013-length-11677-cov-5.831612_pt1 | contig 11677 bp, 11 predicted proteins | sample MGYA00376056_ERZ724523 | MGnify/ENA primary metagenome ERZ724523 (study PRJEB28724, sample SAMN07190888) | wastewater metagenome | isolation source: influent of sewage treatment plant in Hong Hong | place: USA: Christiansburg, Virginia | collected 2016-03-01 ... | reverse complement strand
TGGCGGCGCTGGTTGCAGGTAGCGGGCTGTGCGCTGCTGGTGTCGTTGGGCTCGGTGCTGATGTTTCCCAACAGTTTCATTTACTTTGGCGTGCTGCACGGCTTGGCTGTCATGCTGCTGATCGCCCGTTTGACGGCGGGTTGGGGCAAGTGGCTCTGGCTGGCAGGCTGGGCGGCCATTGCTTTGAATGAGATAGCTGCTTACGCAATACCATCAAGCACAAGTTGGAAATTTTTAAATGAAAAACCATTCAACTGGCTGGGGCTGATCAGCCAAAAACCCATTACCGAGGACTATGTGCCGCTGGTGCCTTGGCTGGCTGCCGTGTGGTGGGGGCTGGCGGCGGGGCAGTGGGTGCTGAAGCACCGGCCAGGCTGGCTGGCGGGTCAATCCAACGCCATGCGGTGGCTGGCGTTGCCAGGGCGCTGGAGCCTGAGTTACTACATGCTGCACCAGCCTGTGCTGATCGGTGCGATGACAGCTTGGGTGACTTGGGTGCGCGGCTGAACCATGAAAAAAGCGCAGCCTGGGCTGCGCTTGGTGGTTACTGGTATGCGTACAGGAATGTTTATTTCACCGAGGCTTTTTTGCGCAGTTCTTCCTGGAACTGGGCCAGCTTTTGCTGCGTCATTTGCTGGGAGATCTGGGGTTTGACTTCTTCAAATGAAGGCAGCTTGGCATCGCGGATGTCGTCCACGCGGATGACGTGCCAGCCAAACTGGCTCTTGACGGGTTCGGCGGCCAGTTGACCTTTTTCCAGTTTGGTCATGGCTGCGCTGAATTCAGGCACATAGCTGGAAGCGTTGGCCCAGTCCAGATCGCCACCGTTGGCTCCGGAGCCTGGATCTTTGGACATTTTCTTGGCCAGGTCTTCAAACTTGTCGCCTTTTTTCAGGCTTGCGATGATGGCTTTGGCATCGTCTTCTTTTTCCACCAGGATGTGGCGGGCTTTGTACTCTTTACCGGCGTTGGCTGAGGTGAACTTGTCGTACTCGGCCTTCAGGTCGGCATCGGTAACGGGGTTGTTTTTCTGGAAGTCAGCAAACAGTTCACGGATCAGAATGGTCTGGCGGGCCAGCTCCATTTGGGCTTTGTAGTCAGCGGTGGAGGCGAGGCCGCGCTTTTGGGCTTCCTGCATGAAAATTTCACGGGTGATCACTTCTTCTTTGATCTGGGCGCGCATTTCGTCGTTCACAGGGCGACCGGATTTTGCAATCTGGCTGGCCAGCATGTCCACGCGCGAGCTGGGAACCGGCTTGCCGTTGACCACAGCCAGGTTTTGAGCGCTGACCAAGGTTGAAGACAGGGAAATGGCGGCCACAGCCGCAACGGACAACAAGGTTTTCATAATGAAGTGGGAGTGATTTCAATGGCCAGGGCATGCAGCCCGGCGGCTGTGAAGGGTCGGAGCGCATCATACACAAGGCGGTGTTGCGCCACCCTGCTCAGGCCAGCGAATGCTGGGCCACCGATGCGCACCCGAAAATGGGTGCCAAAACCCAGGCCGTTGGCCCCGGCGTGACCGGCGTGAGCGGCACTTTCATCCAGAACCTGCAGGTTGGCGGGATGCAATGCGCGGTGCAAAGCGGCTTCAAGCGCGGCGGCGGTGGGCACCGCCGCATGCGGCGGGCTATCGGCTGTTTGCAGATTGGGCTGAACTTCAGTGGTCATGGTGGGTTTCTTCTTTCAGGTAGCGGGCAATGTACAGGCCCTGGCCCACAATGAAAATCACCGGAAAGGCGTATCCCCAGATTTTGAAGTTGACCCATTCCTCGGTGGTGTAAAACGCCGCCACATAGGCATTGAGGCTGGCCATGAAAACAAAGTAGCCCGCCCAGATGAGTGCCAGACGGTTCCAGACATCCACCGGCAACTGGAGCTGGCTGCCCAGCAGGATGTGGAGAAAGTTTTTCTTCCACACCCACAGCGCAGCGGCCAGCACAATGGCCATGCTGGCGTACAGCACGGTGGGTTTCCACTTAATAAAGCGTTCATCGTGCAAAAACAGTGTCAGGGCACCGAACACCAGCACCAGCACCAGTGTGACTTTCTGCATGGTTTGCAGCCGTTTGTCGATGCCGTAAATCACAGCGGTCTGTACCACCGTGGCGGCCATCAGCACGGCGGTGCCAACATAGATGTCGTGCAGTTTGTAAGCCGCAACGAACAGGGCAATGGGGAAGAAATCAATCAAAAAGCGCATGGGGCGGATTATCTGGTGAGTCGATTCGGGAAGCAGCCGCGTAGCGGCGCAACTGCAGGTCAGTGGGGTGTTGTGCTGTATTGGTTCCACACGTTGGCCAGCGTATCGGGCAGGGCCATCGGGTCAAAGGGTTTGAACAGCACGTCCTGGGCTCCCAGGGCCAGATAGCTTTCGCGTACGCCTGTGCCAGCCTTGGCCGTCAGAAACACAATGGCAGCCTGGGCTCCGGCCAGGTTGGCCCGAAACAGGGGCAAGGCCTCTGGCCCGCTCATGTCGGGCAGCATCACGTCCAACAAAATGACTTGTGGCTTGAATGCCTCCACCTGCGCCAACGCGCTGCGCACATCGGCATGGGCCGAGAGCGTGTAGCCCCCGACCATGCCCAGTGAAAGTTCCAGAATTTCCCGGATGTCTGGATCATCTTCAACCAGCAGGATGCGGTTCAGGCCTGTCATGTTGTTGTCTCGTCGGTGGATGGGTGTGCGGCTGTGGGGTTTGGCGGGCTGAACAAGGCATCAGCCTGCGGTGCGGCCAGAGGGAGCGTAAAGAAAAAAGTGGTGCCCTCGCCAGGCTGGCTGACAAAGCCGATGGTGCCCTGCATCTGGGTCACCAGTGCCTTGGCGATGGTCAGACCCAGGCCGGTGCCTTCGTTTTTGCGCGTGTCGGCGGTTTCTGATTGGGCAAAACGTTGGAACACGCGTTGGTGGAATTCTGCCGGAATGCCGGGCCCTTGATCCGATACAGCCACCCGCACCGCCTGGTCTTGCAGCTGTGCGATGACCTTGATCACCGATTCAGGCGGTGAGAATTTGATCGCATTGGTCAGCAGATTGCTCATAATTTGCTGAAACCGATCGCCATCCACCCACAGGCAAGGAGTGGTTTCCTGGAAGCCAGGGGCGAACAGCTGCAAGGCAATGTGCCTTTTGGCCGCCGCTGCTTCATTCACGGCCAGTGCTTCGTTCAGCAGCACCAGGGCCGGGAGTGGGCTGAGTTTCAGGCGCAGCCCACCCGCTTCGATTTTGTCCAGATCCAGAATGTCGTTGATCAGCCGCCCCAGCCTGGCGGTGTTGCGCTCAGCCATGCCCACCAGCTGCTGGGCCTTGGGTGGCAAAGTCCCGGCTGTGCCCGCCGCCAGCAACGACAGCGAGCCGATGATGGATGTCAGCGGGGTGCGCAGTTCATGGTTGATGACGGAGATGAAATCGCGTTTCATCTTGCCCAGTTGTTCAAAGTCAGACATGTCCCTGACCATGAGCAAAAAAGCGGGCGTGCTCTGGATAGACAGTGGCTCGACTGCCATTTCAATGGGAAATGGCCGCCCCGATGCCGATACGCCCTGGGTGCGCCAGCGCATGCCGGGGTGGTGGGTGCGCCACTCGCGCAACTGGCGGGCCACAGCCTCTGCATCGGGCCCCTGAAACGGTTCGGGCATCAGGCTGGAGACGTTGCGGCCCAGCATGGTACTGGCGGGGTGGCCGAAAATGCGCTCGGTGGCGGGGTTGAGCCAGTCGATGATGCCCGCTGCGTTGACGGTGATGAGGGCATCGACCACCGTTTCACCAATGGCGCGGTTGCGCTCGGCCTCTTCAGCCTGCGCCTGTTTGGCCAGCAGACCTTCGCTCAGGTGGCGCAATTTGGCCTTCAGGATGGGGGGGCGAACGGGTTTGAGCAGGTAGTCATCGGCTCCAGCTTCGATGGCGCTGACCACGCTTTCGGTGCTTTCAAGCGCCGAAATCACCAAAATGGGTGTGCGGGCGTGCTGGGGCAGGGCGCGGATGCGCCGTGTCGCTTCAAATCCGTCCATGTGCGGCATGACCAGATCGAGCAGAACAATGTCGTGCTGGTGGGTGGCCAGCTGGGCCAAGGCACTGCGGCCGTCTCCCGCCTGGTACACGGCAAAACCCAGTTTTTCCAGCAAGCCGCACAACACCCGGCGGCTGGTCGGCTCATCGTCCACCACCAGTACCGACAGCGGGCGTTCAGGCCCTGTGAGGCTGGCCAGTTGTGGCAAAAGTGGCCGGTGGGCAGATGAAGCGGGCATGCAGGGTTCAATGTTCAGGGTTGATGGCCGCCGGGGGCGGCTGGTGCGCCAGTGCAGCCGAGTTCATGCAGTAACGCAGGCCTGTGGGGGCCGGGCCGTCTTCAAACACATGGCCCAAGTGGGCTCCGCACTGGCTGCAGACGGTTTCAACCCGCAGCATGCCGTGGCTGCGGTCGGTGATCTCCGTGATCGCACCCGGCACGGCCTGCGAAAAACTCGGCCAGCCACAACCGGCATCGAACTTGGTGCGGGCATCGAACAGTTGCTGTCCGCAACAGATGCAGTGGTAGCTGCCATCGGCCCACACCTGCTCATAGCGGCCAGTGAATGGGCGCTCGGTGTGGGCACGGCGCGTCACCTCGAAAGCCGCAGGCTCAGCCCCACGGCTGGCCAACAGGGTGCGCCACTCGGCATCGGTTTTCTGGATGGGGTAGGTCATGGGGTTTTCGCTGAGCTGAGATGGGTGGGGAACCAGCTACTGTAAGTTAGGTGACAGTCCCACAGGCACAGAAGGTGATTGTTGCACTGCACACAAAACAGGCACCGCTACCATGCGTTGTGATTTTGACCGCCTTCACAGCCATGTGAGGCACATAACCAAGGAGATTTGTCATGCTGGGTTTGATGCAAAACCATCCGTTGCTGATTTCGTCGCTGATTGAGCACGCCGAGCGGCACCATGGCGAGGGAGAAATTGTTTCCCGCCGGGTTGAGGGCGACATCCACCGCACGCAATGGAGCACGGTCGCCCGCCGATCCAGGCAGCTTGCCAATGCACTGGATGCACAGGGGCTGGCCTTTGCCGACCGGGTGGCCAGCATTGCCTGGAACGGTTACCGCCACCTGGAGATGTACTACGGTGTCAGCGGTTCGGGCCGGGTGCTGCACACCCTCAACCCCCGCCTGCATCCCCAGCAGCTGGCCTGGATCATCAACCACGCCGAAGACCGCGTGGTGTGTTTTGACACCACCTTCACACCGCTGGTGGCCGCCGTGCAGGCCAAATGCCCCAGCGTCAAACTGTGGGTGGCCCTGTGTGATGCCGACAAGCTGCCTGAAGGGTCGGGCATACCCAACCTCGTCAGCTACGAGGCGCTGATTGCTGCCCAGCCCGGCACCTACGCCTGGCCGCAGTTCGACGAAAACACCGCCTCCAGCCTCTGTTACACCAGCGGCACCACCGGCAACCCCAAGGGCGTGCTCTACAGCCACCGTTCTACCCTGCTGCATGCCTATGCCGGTGCGTTGCCCGATGCGCTCAACATCAGCGCCCGCGATGCCATCTTGCCCGTGGTGCCCATGTTCCACGTCAATGCCTGGGGCTTGCCGTACTGCGCAGCGGCCACGGGCTGCAAGCTGGTGTTTCCCGGCCCGGCAATGGATGGCAAATCCATCTATGACCTGATTGAAACCGAAGGCGTGACCATGGCCGCCGGGGTGCCCACCGTGTGGCAGATGCTGCTGGGCCACATGCAGGCTGGCGGGCTGCGCTTCAGTCGGCTCAACCGCACAGTCATTGGCGGCTCGGCCTGCCCGCCAGCCATGCTGCACACCTTCCTCGACACCTATGGCGTGGAGGTTTTGCACGCCTGGGGCATGACCGAAATGTCTCCCCTGGGCACCGTGTGTTCGCTGAAAAACAAGCAGCTGGCGCTGGACGAGCATGGCCGCATGCGCGTGCGCCTGAAGCAGGGCCGCGCCGTCTATGGCGTGGACATGAAAATCGTCAACGGCGAAGGCGAAGAGCTGCCTTGGGACGGCAAAACCTATGGCGACCTGCTGGTGCGTGGCCCCTGGATCATCGACCAGTATTTCAGGGCAGAAGGCCGCTCACCGCTGCAAGACGGCTGGTTCCCCACGGGCGATGTGGCCACCATCGATGCCGACGGTTTCATGCAGATCACCGACCGCAGCAAAGACGTGATCAAGTCGGGTGGCGAATGGATCAGCTCCATCGACGTGGAAAACATCGCCATGGCCCATCCCGCCGTGGCGATGGCAGCCTGCATCGGCATGCCCCATCCCAAGTGGGACGAGCGGCCCATTGTGGTGGTGGCCCTCAAACCCGGCCAGGATGTCAGCCGCGAAGACCTGCTGGCCTTTTATGAAGGCCGCATCGCCAAATGGCAGATTCCCGATGACGTGGTGTTTGTGCCCGCCATCCCGCTGGGAGCCACGGGCAAGATGCAAAAAGTATCTCTGCGCGAACAGCTCAAAGATTACAGATTGCCCACTCTGTGACGGCCCTTTGCCCTCTGTGCCGACCTGGTTGTACAGAGGGCAGTCACCTGAGCGATAGTGGCTAAGGGCATTCCCTGACGCTGGCTGTTCCCTCTGCCTGTAAGCTGAATGTAATTCGATGACGGGTTCTGGTTCGTTCAACACAAGGAGACAACATGATGAAATTCACGGTCAAGCAAGTGGTAGCGGCATCCATGCTGGTGGCATCGTTTGGTGCGTTGGCCCAGAAGGGCGAGACGGTCAAAATTGCGTTCATTGACCCCCTGTCTGGCCCGTTTGCCAACGTGGGGCAAAACCAGCTGAAAAGCTGGCAGTTTGTGGCCGATGCAAAAAGCGGTGCCAAAAACCCGGCAGGTGTGAAGTTCGAGGTGGTGGGGTTTGACAACAAAGGTTCCCCACAGGAAAGCCTGAATGCACTCAAAGCCGCCATTGACCAGGGATTTCGCTACGTGACACAGGGCAACGGCTCCGGAGCCGCCGCCGCCATCTCCGATGCCGTCACCAAGCACAACGCCCGCAACCCAGGCAAAGAAGTCATCTTCCTGAACTACGCTGCGGTCGATCCCGCCCTCACCAACGAGCGTTGCAGCTTCTGGCACCTCCGCCTCGATCCCGCCCCCTCCATGAAGCTGGAAGCCCTCCCCAGCTTCATCAAACACCAGCCCCAGGTCACCAGCGTGTACCTGCTGAACCAGAACTACGCCCACGGCCAGCAAGTGGCCAACTACTTCAAGGAAGGGCTGGCCCGCAAGCGTCCCGATGTGAAGATTGCCGGTGAAGACCTGCATCCGCTGGGTCAGGTAAAGGATTTCTCGCCCTATGTGGCCAAAATCAAGCAGTCGGGGGCCAATGCCATCGTCACCGGCAACTGGGGTGCTGACCTGACCCTGTTCGTCAAGGCCCTGAACGATGCGGGCCTGAAAATCCCCATGTACGCCTACTACCCCGGCGTGACCGGCACCCCCACTGCACTGGCACAGGGTGGTGACAGCGAGGTGTACCAGATTGCCTACAACCACAGCAACTACGACGGTGAGCTCGGCCAGCTCAGCGCCGATTTCAAGAAAAAATTCAATGACGACTACTACAGCTACGCCACCTACAACGGCGTGGTGATGCTGGGCGAGGCGATGGCCAAGGCCAAGAGCACCGAACCGGCCAAGGTGGCTCCGGTGATGAGCGGCCTCAACTGCAAGGGCTTCAACGGCGACAGCACCATGCGCAAGACCGACCACCAGATGCAGCAAGGCGTGTGGATTTCCAAATGGCAAAAAGTGGATGCCAAGAACAAATACAGTGTCGAAAACACGGGCTACACCTTTGCACCTGTGAAATACATCGAGGCCTACGTGGCCAGCACCCCCACCAGCTGCGAAATGAAGCGGCCCTGAGAAAGAAGCCATTCCACCGCCACGTCATTGGCGGCGGGGTCTGATCAGCCAGGCCCGTTCCTTGTCCGCTGTGCATTCCCTGCCGGAATGCCTGTGCGCCAGGGGCGGGCTTTTTTATGACCTGAACACCGGCAAATCCATGGAATTTTTCACCATCTCCCTGCTCAACGGCGTGAGCTACGGCTTGCTGCTGTTCATGCTCAGCTCGGGCCTCACGCTGATTTTCAGCATGATGGGCGTGCTCAACTTCGCCCACGCCAGCTTCTACATGCTGGGTGCCTACCTGGCTTACACCATCACCCTGTGGGTGGGCTTCTGGCCCGCTCTGGTGCTGGCCCCGCTGCTGGTGGGTGTGCTGGGTGCCTTGTTTGAAAAATATGCGCTGCGCCGGGTGCATCACTTTGGCCATGTGCCCGAGTTGCTCATCACCTTCGGCCTGAGCTACATCATTCTGGAGCTGGTTCAGCTGATCTGGGGCCGCAGCTCGGTGGATTACCGCGTGCCCGACGAACTCAGCGGCCCGCTGTTTACCCTGTATGGCACGCAGTTTCCCCTGTACCGGGGCTTCATGATGGGTGTGGCCCTGCTCATGCTGCTGGCCATTGGCCTGTTGCTGACCAAAACCCGCATCGGCCTGGTGATCCAGGCCGCACTCACCCACCCCGAGACGGTGGAGGCCCTGGGCCACAACGTGCCGCGCGTGTTCATGCTGGTGTTCGGTGGTGGGGCTGCGCTGGCCGGGCTGGCGGGCGTGATCGGCGGCAATGCGTTCGTCACCGAGCCGGGCATGGCGGCCACGGTGGGCTCCATCATTTTTGTGGTGGTGGTGGTGGGGGGCATGGGCTCGCTGGCCGGGGCATTCCTGGCCTCATTGCTCATTGGCGTGTTGCAGACATTTGCCGTGGCTGTGGATGTGTCGATCATGAGCGTGCTCAACCAGATGGGGGCCGCCATCAGCGCCTCCACCCCTGGCTATGTGCTGTGGAAACTCAAGGTCAGCCAGGTGGCCCCCATCCTGCCTTACCTGTTGCTGGTGCTGATGCTGATATTCAGGCCTCGTGGTCTGCTGGGTACACGGGAAGGCTGACATGTCCAAAACACACTACGAATTCAAGCCCTGGAACGTGGGCCGCTGGATCATCTGGGGCCTGTTTGCCCTGTTGATGGTGGTGGCTCCCAAGCTGTTTACCAGCAGCCTGTCGCACACCATGCTGTCGCAAATGGGCATCGCCATCATCGTGTGCCTCAGCTACAACATGTTGCTGGGGCAGGGCGGCATGCTCAGTTTCGGTCATGCGGTGTACACCGGCATGGGGTCGTTTCTGGCCATCCACACGCTCAACCTGGTCAGCGGTGGCCAATGGAGCCTGCCTGTCAGCCTCATTCCCATTGTGGGCGGGTTGGCGGCGGCCCTGTTTGCCGTGGTGCTGGGCTGGGTGACCACCAAAAAAGCCGCCACCCCGTTTGCCATGATCACCCTGGGCGTGGGTGAGCTGGTGTGGGCGATGGCGCTGATGTTCCCCGATTTTTTCGGTGGCGAAGGGGGCATTTCAGGTGACCGTGTCACAGGCTCCAGCCCATTGGGCATCACCTACGGGCCACAGATTCAGCTGTATTACCTGATTGCGTTCTATACGCTGGTCAGCACCGCACTGATGTTTGCGTTCACCCGCACGCCGTTGGGCCGCATGCTCAATGCCGTGCGCGACAACCCCGAGCGCGTCGAATTTGTGGGCTACAACACCCAGGTGGTGCGCTACATCGCGTTCATCATTGCCGGTTTTTTTGCCGGTATCAGTGGCGGGCTGTCGGCACTCAACTTTGAGATCGTCACCGCCGAGGTGGTCAGTGCCCACCGCTCCGGGGCCTACCTGCTGTTCACCTTTCTGGGTGGGGCCACGTTCTTCTTCGGCCCCATTCTGGGCGGCATTCTGATGGTGCTGGCGTTTGTGCTGCTGTCCGAGCTGACCAAAGCCTGGCTGCTGTACCTGGGCCTCATCTTCCTGTTCATGGTGATGTACGCGCCAGGTGGGGTGGCCAGCCTGCTGATGATGAATTTGCGTGTGGCTTCATTCGGCATGCTGCGCCGCATCTGGGTGGCCTACCTCGGGTTGTTTGGCACCGCCTTCATCATCCTGGCCGGGGCCGGGGCCATGATTGAAATGGTCTATCACCTGCAACTCAATGCCGCATTGGGCAATGAATTGCGCTTCATGGGCGTGATGCTGAATGCCAAAAGCTTCAGCAGCTGGTTTGAGGCCTTCTTTGTGCTGGTCACCGGGTTGGGTCTGTTCGAGCTGACCCGCCGCCAGTTTCTGCGCGACTGGAGTGACATCCAGGTCGATATCGAAAAAGAAATCAAACGTCGGGAGGCTCTGTGAAATCAACGGCTGACCAACCCAACCCATCCAGCGCAAGCGGCCCAAAAAGCATGCAATCTGCCTACGCACTCGAACTCAAAAACCTGCGCAAAAGTTTTGGCAAGACCGAAATCATCCGGGGTGTGGATTTGGCCGTGCGCCCCGGCGAGCGGGTGGCCATCATCGGCCCCAACGGCGCGGGCAAGTCCACGCTGTTCAACCTCATCAGCGGCCGCTTCGAGCCCACCAGCGGCGATGTGATCCTCAACGGCCACCGCATCAACGGCAAAAAACCGTTCGAGATCAACCGCCTGGGCCTGAGCCGCAGCTTCCAGATCACCAACATCTTTCCCAAGCTCAGCGTGTTTGAGAACCTGCGCTGCGGCGTGCTCTGGAGCCTGGGCTACAAGTACAGCTTCTGGAAATTTCTGGCCGATCTGGATGATGCCAATGACCGGGCCGAAGAGCTGATGGACCGCATCCACCTGCACAAAAAGCGCGACATCCTGGCCATGAACCTCACCTACGCCGAACAGCGTGCGCTGGAAATTGGCATCACCATCGCAGGCGGGGCCGATGTCATCTTGCTCGACGAGCCCACCGCCGGCATGAGCAAGAGCGAAACCCGCCGCTTCATCGAGCTGATCCGCGAAGTCACCGTGGGCAAAACCCTGCTCACCGTCGAGCACGACATGGGCGTGGTCTTCGGCCTGGCCGACAAGATTGCCGTGGTGGTGTACGGCGAGGTGATTGCCTTCGATGCACCAGAAGCTGTGCGGGCCAACACCCGCGTGCAGGAGGCCTACCTCGGCTCCGTGCTGGCCGAAGCCCAGGCCGCCGGGCACTGAACCCGGCCCGCCCAGACCGCCGCCGAACGAACCCTTCCGAGCGACACCACCACCATGCTTGAAATCAACAACCTCCACGCCTACTACGGCAAAAGCCATGTGTTGCATGGCGTGAACCTGCAAGTGGGCCAAAGCGAAATCGTGGCCTTGCTGGGGCGCAACGGCTCCGGGCGCTCCACCACGGCCAAGGCCATCATGGGTCTGGTGGACTGCCAGGGCAGCATCCGCTGGAAAGGCCAGGACATCCAGGGCAAAAAGCCTTTCGAGGTGGCCCATCTCGGCATCGGCTACGTGCCCGAAAACCGCGACATCTTCCCCAAACTCACCGTCCACCAGAACCTGCTGCTGGGCCAGAAAGGCAACGGCAAAGGCAGCCGCTGGAGCTTTGACGACATGTACGCCATGTTTCCGCGCCTGAAAGAGCGCGAGCACACCGAGGCGGGCGTGATGTCGGGCGGCGAGCAGCAGATGCTGACCCTGTGCCGCACCCTCATGGGCGACCCCGACCTGATCATCATTGACGAGCCCACCGAGGGCCTTGCGCCCAAGATCGTCGAGCTGGTGGGCCAGTACCTGCAGACCATCAAGTC